>JAEEGK010028901.1_pt1 | contig 11088 bp, 8 predicted proteins | sample 8958771 | NCBI WGS metagenome assembly JAEEGK01 (sample SAMN16246547, study PRJNA631951) | gut metagenome | biome: gut microbiome; feature: rumen; material: SC-attached | host: Bos | place: Iran: Karaj | collected 2018-10 | reverse complement strand
TACATAGGGTCATACTCATATACAACTGTCGAAATGTGCTTCTGTCCGTCGGAGGACATATCGGTCTTGCCAAACGCTACAAAAAACTTTGTAAAACCTCTATCTGCCAATGTGAACGCAACGCATCCAGCAAGTCCATAGTAGTGTCTGCCGTTCTGAGTCTCCTTATACAACGGCAAACTCTCTATGTAATTACGAGTAGAACTTGTCTGCAACACCTTGGGCTGACCATAATCGTCAAGTACATACTTGATAGAGCCGTCGTCATTCTTTGCGGGAATCTTGTTGCCATCAGAATCCAATTTGTATGAACCGTCTTCGTTTTTCTCATATACACATTCCAGCATAGCATTTCCATTCTCATCGTACATTGTGAATTTTTCATGCGCATTCGGATGATCCACTTGGTGTGCAAACCTATTTCCCTTGGTGCTGTAGTAGAATATTGTACCAGTATATTCGTCAGTACTTATCTCGCCGCCTATGATAAAGAGCAGCACATCAGAAGCCTTTATATTGGGATACGCGAGCATCGCACCGTTGCAACGTCTTGCGGGGCCTGTCTTATCCATCACTTCGCCCTTCTCAAACGTACCCATCTGTTGCCATGTGTCATTGACGGGGTTATACTTCCACAAGTCGTTGAACAATGTATTGCCATTCTTACCGCCATACACGAATACGGTGGAATCCAAATCAAGCACATTCTTCGGGAGTGTAGATCTATAGAGTTCCAAACCCATTCCATTGATGTAAACACTTGTAGAGAAAGGCAATGTACGCCCCATCATTGCAGAGGGCGCGTCATTGCGCTGTATCCAAAAGTCCTCCGGCAATACTGTCTTGTATTCGAGTGCGTGGTTGTTGTAAATCACGGTATCAGCTTTGTCACCGACCTTACAAATTACGTATGACCTTACGTAATATGTGGAATTGAAGTCAAGCTGCTCGAGAGTGCCTTCAAAGGTGACATCTGCTTCCGTGGACGACACATCATTCGTTACCGTTAATACTTTGCAATTATCCTTGTCTGTGATTACCGGCATTGTGTTAGTGAGAGAATAGACATATCCAACTTCCTTGATGACATTTTTGGAGGTATTGAGTTTCTGGAACTCAGAATGTAGTCTTGTATAACAATTGAGTTCTTCGATTTGACTGCCAGAGATTCTGGTTTCAAACGAGTTTCTTACGATGGAGTCATTGATGACAATGTTCTCCATAGATTCATCGGCATCCTTGACAACCGTAGAATCGCTGTCATCCTTGACCACCGTAGAATCACTGTTGTCCTGACTCTGGACGTGAGGAGCTTCGACCTCCACCTTGATGCAGCCTGAGAGGAGCGCAAGAGCCACAACGCAAGCAAACAAAAAAATCGATTTCATGATTAAAATAGTTTATTTTGTTAATTATCTTTTTTGTCATTACAATGCAAAAATCGTTCTGCTAAATATTGTTCTGTAAAAAAAATATAAATTTCACAAAACCTCATTTATATAACGCAACAAAACTACTAAATATTTTTGAAATTAACCAATAATGAATTTATCTTAATTATTTCATCAAAAACAATACTGCAAACAAAGCCGATGCCGGGGAATTTAAATTTTTACAACTTTCAAAAATTAGACTTCAACGACACAATACCGAACGACCAAATCACGTTTTAAGTATGGATTTCGTGCATACCGTACACGAAATCCATACTTAAAACGTGCAAAAGTAAATTATAATGGACATTAACAGGAACATCATAAAACAGATGGTCGCTTGGAAAAATGCGGGTTTCAAAAAACCGTTGTTGCTGAGCGGCGCACGACAGATTGGCAAAACTTGGGCAATGAGAGAGTTCGGCAGAATGAACTACAAAAACGTGGCGGTTTTTAATTTTGACCGCACAGAAGAACTGCAACGAGTGTTTGCAACCACCAAAGAGCCTGCAAGGTTGGTCAAAGAATTGTCGCTGCACACGCCGTCGCCAATCATTCCGGGCGAGACACTGATTGTCTTTGACGAGATTCAGGAATGTGAGTCTGCGCTCAACAGTCTCAAATATTTTTGCGAGGACGCCCCTCAATATCACATTGTGGCGGCAGGGTCGTTGTTGGGGGTTGCCGTCAAGAAAAAAAATATGAGTGTGCCCGTCGGCAAAGTCAGGCTGTTGGAGATGCACCCCATCACATTCGCTGAATTTTTGCAGTCGGCATCGCCCGACGTGTTTCAATATATAGAAAGTGTTGGCACGCCTGAGCCGTTGCCCGAAATCATATTCAACAAACTGATGGCAGAATACCGCCGTTATCTTTTTTGCGGCGGAATGCCGGAGGTGCTTGCGGCAGTGCTTCAAGGGGCGGGGATGCAGGATGTGGACGTCATACAGCACGGCATACTCAATTTGTACAGGCTCGATTTTTCCAAATACACCTCATCTGTGGAGAACAACCGCATAGAGATGCTTTGGAAATCGTTGCCGTCTCAACTCGCCAAAGCCAACAAAAAATTCATTTACAATGTCGTAAAGCCGGGTGCAAGGGCGCGAGAATACGAAGATGCTTTGCTGTGGCTCGAAAACGCGGGTCTCGTACACCGCGTTTGTGGGATTTCAAAGCCCGGAATGCCGCTCAGCGCGTATGCCACGATAGACAATTTCAAAATATATGCCTCCGACTGCGGATTGTTGAGACATTTGGCGGGATTGTCGGCGGCTGCCATTGCCGATGGCGGTGCGTATTTCACAGAGTTCAAAGGGGCGATGGCGGAGAATTTTGTACTTCAATCATTGGTAGCCAATGGTTTTGTGCCGTATTTTTGGTCATCGGGCAACACAGCCGAAGTCGATTTTGTTTTGCAGACCGACACCGACATTGTACCCGTGGAGGTCAAGTCAGACAGCCGTATCAGCGGGCGCAGTCTTTCGGTGTATTGCAACAAATTTTCCCCGCATACACGTATCCGCATCAGCGGCAACAATCTAAAATTTAACGACGGCTTGCTGAGCCTTCCATTGCCATTGACTGATTGGGTGGGGAAATTTATTTGAGATTAAAAACTAAGCCGCCGCAAAATCTTGTCATCCAAGACTTTGCGGCGGCTGTTTTATCTACTCAAATCCACAGACGTGGAAACGATTAGTTGTTTTCCGGACGGAGTTTGCGAACTGTAACGGCGGTCTGCCACATTTCGCTCTCGCGGAGGGCTTTGAGTTCTTTTTCGAGGCCTTCGCGGTAGTCGGGCTTGGAGTTGGAATCGATGGAAATCTGAGCCTCGTTGCCGGTCTTAACGGAGAGGTAGAGCCATTCGAGAACGGGCTTCACAGCATCGTGGAACCTCGGGAACCAATCCAATGCGCCGCGCTGTGCGGTGGTAGAACAGTTGGCGTACATCCAATCCATACCGTTCTTTGCGAAGAGGGGCATAAGCGACTGAGTGAGTTCCTCAACAGTCTCGTTGAATGCCTCAGAAGGCGAATGACCGTGCTCGCGCAATACTTCGTACTGAGCGAGGAGCAAGCCTTGGATTGCGCCCATAAGCGAACCACGCTCGCCGGTGAGGTCGGAAGTGGCCTCGCGTTGGAATGTGGTCTCAAACAAGTAGCCCGAACCGATACCGATGCCGAGTGCGAGGGTACGATCCATAGCCTTGCCGGTGTAGTCCTGATATACGGCGTAGGAAGAGTTGAGGCCGCGGCCTTCGAGGAACATCGTGCGGAGCGACGTGCCCGAACCCTTGGGAGCAACCATAATGACGTCGATGTCGGCAGGAGGAACGCAGCCGGTGCGGTCGTTCCAAGTGATTGCAAAGCCGTGCGAGAAGTAGAGAGCCTTGCCTGCGGTGAGGTACTGCTTGATTTTGGGCCATACCGACATTACTGCTGCGTCGGAGAGGAGGCACATAATGATAGAAGCCTTCTGACAAGCCTCATCGATAGAGAACAAAGTCTTGCCGGGAACCCAACCGTCGTTGACAGCCTTCTGATAGGTCTTGCCTTCGCGCTGTCCTACGATTACGTTGAAGCCGTTGTCGCGGAGGTTGAGCGACTGACCGGGACCCTGTACGCCATATCCAATTACGGCGATGGTCTCGTCCTTCAATATCTCACGTGCTTTTTCCAATGGAAATTCTTCGCGGGTCATTACGTTTTCCTCGACACCGCCAAAATTCATCTTTGCCATTTGTTTGTGATTTAATGTTTTATAAGTTTGACGTTTCTATTTTTAATGTGTCGCAAAGGTACACATTATATTAATAGAAACAAAAAATATTTTCAATTTATCAGTTGCATCTCCACCTGATCCTCCCATCCGTCGGGGGTGCGATGCCATTGACGGAGGATGCCGCTTTCTGTGAATCCGCATTTGGCGAATAGTCGGCGGCTTGCCTCGTTGCCGACAGCGATGCGGGCGTGGAGTTGGTGCAAGCCCAATATGTCGAAGGCGTATTCCGACAACAATCTCAACGCGCTCGTAGCCAATCCGTTGCGGCGGCGTTCTGTGGCGTTGATGCTGATTCCGACCGACGCCCTCATATCGGGCACCGACACGTCGTAGAGGTCAATTGCGCCCACGGGACGGCGGCTGAGGTTTTCCACGATAATGAGCCTCACTTGGTGCATCTCAAAGACGTCCTTGGTCAACGAATCGGCGATGTACTCCAACAAACTGTGCCGCGAAAACGGAGCGAGCGTCGCGCTTACTCTCCAAATTTCGGGGTCGTTTTCCCAAGCGTAAAGGTAATCGACGTCGTCGGGTTCGAGTGCACGGAGTGTTACAAGGGAGTCTTTCATCGGTTGATGTCTAATAGGCCGTCGGGGATTGTGATTTTGATGGTGCGGATAGTGTCGTTTTCGGCGAGGACTTCGGCGGCGTTGAGCGGCACAAGTATTTCTTCGCCAAAAGAGTTGTGTATGATTATCAACGGGTTGCCGGGGATGTCGTCAATATCGACTATCTTGCCGAGCAATACGTCGTTTTGGTCAAACACATCGTAATTGGCGTACTTGAAGTCGTTGTATTCGTCGTCTTCGTCTTCATCTACCACGAGGTCGTCGTTGGAGACATATACCGGCTTGCGCACCACCTTGTCGGCATCTTCGTTGGATTGTATGGTGTCGAAACGGAGCGAGATGTCGCCGTTTTTGGCATAGAACACCGAATCCTCTTGTACGAAAAAAGGAACCAAGTACCCGTCAGTTTCGACGAGTACGGGTTCCTGACTGTTGATGTCGTAATTAGGATTGTCGAGCCTTAGCACAACATCCCCCTTAGTGCCTTTGAATGCAACGATTTCGCCGAGTTTAGTCAACTTGGACTTGTCGAAGTATTTACTCAGCTTTGGGTTCATCGGCGGGTGCTGCTGCTTCTGCGGGTTGCGACTCTGCGTTTTCAGCTGCGGCTGCTGCCTCTTCTTCGGCTTTCTTGGCTGCCTCTGCGGCTGCTTCTTCTGCCTTCTTGGCGGCTACTGCGGCTAATTTAGCTTCCTTCTTCTTGGTCTCCTCGGCGAGTGCCTTGCTTGCAGCCTCTTTCTTGGCGTTGAGCTTGGCCTCCTTCTTGGCGTTGAGTTTGGCTTCCTTGTCGGAAACCCAAGCTTGGAACTTGCTCTCGGCCTGCTCCTCGGTGAGTGCGCCCTTCTTGACGCCACGGAGCAAGTGGTCTTTGAGCAATACTCCCTTCATCGAAAGGAGCGACCTGCAAGTGTCGGTAGGCTGAGCGCCTGTCTGAATCCAATACAAAGCCCTCTCGAACTTTATATCGACTTGCTGCGGTACTGTGTTGGGGTTGTAAGTACCAATTTTTTCAATGAATCGGCCATCACGTGGCGCTCTTGAGTCGGCAATCACTATCGCGTAGTGTGCGTAGCCCTTCTTACCTTGTCTTGCTAATCTTACTTTAACAGGCATTTTACTTTGTTTTTATTTGTTTGTTAGTTTTGAAAAAATTTCGTGCGCAAAGGTACGGAGATTTTTCGGGATGTGCAAATAATTTTTCGATATTTTTTTGTGAGAATGCGCTTTAAACACAAAAAAACCGTTTATAGCGTTCCAAGAACTGAAAAATTTTACGTTCTTGGACCGCTATAAACGGAAAAATTGTTATATTTGTGGCGTAAAAAATACGAATTATGATAGTAGGACGCAAAAAAGAACGCAAGGAACTGCTCGAAGCCTACAAATCTCAATATTCTGAATTTGTGGCAGTTACAGGCAGGCGACGTGTGGGAAAGACCTTTCTCATTAGGGAGGTTTTCGACTATAAGTTTGCCTTCCAACATTCGGGGTTGGCAAATCAAAAAACGAAGGTGCAGTTGCAGGAGTTCAGGGCATCGCTTTTGAGGTGCGGAATGAAAAAATGCAAGGTGCCGGAAGATTGGTTTGAAGCCTTTCATCTGCTTGGCGATTTTTTGAGTAGTTTGCCGGAGGGTAAGAAGGTGGTTTTCATCGACGAATTGCCGTGGATGGACGCGCCGAGGTCGCAGTTTGTATCGGCATTGGAACATTTTTGGAACGGATTTGCCTCCGCACGCAAGGATATACTGCTGATAATCTGCGGTTCGGCTACTTCGTGGATTATCAACAATGTGTTCCGAAACCACGGCGGACTTCACAACAGGGTAACGCACCGCATACACCTGCAACCGTTCACCCTGCGCGAATGTGAACTGTACGCCAAAAGTCTCCATCTGTCAATAAGTCGCTACGAAATTCTCGAATGTTATATGGTGCTTGGCGGCATACCTTTCTATTGGTCGCTGTTAGAAAGAGGAATGAGCATATCGCAAAATATTGACAATCTGTTTTTTAACAAAAATGGCAAACTCCGCAACGAGTACAACGACCTTTACAATTCGCTCTTCAAAAATCCTGAACCATACATCAAGATTGTTTCTGTATTAGGAACTAAAAAAAGCGGTATGACCCGCGAACAACTCATCGCCGAACCTGAAATAGCAAGTAGCGGACAATTGACCCACGTGTTGGAAGATTTGGAAAACTGTGGTTTTATCCGCAAATACAACCTATTGGGAATCAAACGCAGCAAGTACATATTCCAATTGATTGACAATTACACTTTATTTTATTATAAGTTTGTAATGAACTCCGACGCCCACAACAAAGGTTTTTGGAGTGCCAATATCAAGACCACGCTCCGTAATGCGTGGGAAGGATTGGCTTTTGAGAGGGTTTGTTTTGAGCACGTGGAACATATCAAATTTGCGCTCGGCATTTCGGGTATAGCGGCGCACGTTTATACGTGGCAGACCAAAGGCAGCGACACAATGGAGCGCGGCGCACAAATCGATATGGTGATAGACCGCGCCGACAATGTTGCAAGCCTTTGCGAAATGAAGTTTTCGACGGTAAAATACGAAATCACCAAGGACGACGACGACAATATGCGGCACAAGAGCGAGGCGTTCAAATCAATTGCCAAACCGTTCAAAAGCACTCATCTTGTAATGGTGACTCCGTTTGGCGTGGCAGAGGGGATGTATATGTTCAGCGTCCAAAATGTTGTTACCCTCGACGATCTTTTTAGGGATATATAAACACAAAAAATCCGTTTATACCGTTCCAAGAACTGAAAAATTTTACGTTCTTGGAACGCTATAAACGGATTTTAAAAATCTAAATGGTTGATTATCAATCGAAAAGTCTTCCAACCTTCAATTTTATTTTTTTACTTTTCTACAACTGCGCCACCGGCCTTCTCCACCCACGATTTTACATCGTCCTGAGTCGGGTTGGTGAGGTTCATCTTGCCCTTCTTGTTGATGCCGCAGAGGTCGTTGAAGAGTTTGCCGAACTTGGCGGTGGCGAGGTTCTCCACTTTGAGGAAGCCGAGTTTCTGAATTACGGGCACCCACTCCGCCGGCACACCAATGGCTGTGTAGGCCTCCACGGGGTCGTATTCAAACTTCTTCTCAGGTTTCATCTGCGGGAAGAACAATACGTCTTGGATGGATTCGCTGTTGGTCATAATCATCGTCAGACGGTCGATGCCGATGCCAACACCTGCCGTCGGGGGCATACCGTGGTCGATGGCGGTGAGGAAGTCCTCGTCCAAAACCATAGCCTCCTCGTCGCCGCGCTTGGCGAGAAGAAGTTGGTCTTCAAAACGCTGACGTTGGTCAATCGGGTCGTTGAGTTCCGAATAAGCGTTGCAGAGTTCCTTGCCGTTGCAGATAGCCTCAAAACGCTCCACAAGGCCTTCCTTGCTGCGGTGCTTCTTGGTGAGCGGCGACATCTCCACGGGATAGTCGGTGATGAAAGTAGGCTGAATAATCTTAGCCTCGCAGGTCTCGCCAAAAATTTCGTCGATGAGCTTGCCCTTGCCCATTGTGCTGTCCACCTCCACGCCAAACTTCTTGGCGGTCTCGGCGAGTTGGGCTTCGTCCATCTCCGAAATGTCAACACCTATATAATGCTGAATTGCCTCAAACATCGTGAACCTCTGCCACGGACGCTTGAAATCAATCTCGTTGTTGCCGACTTTTACCTTGGTAGTGCCGTTGGTGGCGATGGCTACCTTCTCCACCATCTCCTCCACGGTGTCCATCATCCAAAAATAGTCCTTGTACGCCACGTACAATTCTATCTGCGTAAACTCGGGATTGTGGAACCTGTCCATACCCTCGTTGCGGAAGTCCTTGGAAAATTCGTAAACGCCCTCAAAGCCGCCCACGATGAGTTTTTTGAGGTAAAGTTCGTTGGCGATGCGGAGGTAGAGCGTCTGATCCATCGCGTTGTGGTGGGTCTTGAAGGGACGTGCCGACGCGCCGCCATATATCGGCTGCAAAATCGGGGTCTCCACTTCGAGGCAGCCAATCGAATCGAGGTATTGGCGCATCGTGTTAACGAGCTTTGTCCTCTTGATGAACACCTCTTTTACTTTGGGATTGACAATCAAATCCACGTAACGCTTCCTGTAACGCTGCTCGGGGTCGGTGAATGCGTCATAGACCTTGCCGTCACTTTCCTTGACGATGGGGAGCGGTTTGAGCGACTTGCACAACAGCGTAAACTCCTGCACGTGTATGGAGAGTTCGCCGGTCTTGGTGACGAATGCGTAGCCCTTGACGCCAATGATGTCGCCGATGTCCAAGAGTTTTTTAAAGACCTCGTTGTACATCGTCTTGTCGTCGCCGGGGCAGATGACGTCGCGGTTGAAGTAGCATTGAATCCTGCCCTTCTCGTCCTGCAATTCGGAGAACGACGATGCGCCCATAATGCGGCGGCTCATAATCCTGCCCGCCAAGCATACGTCCTGATAGTTGTTTTTTTCAGGAGAATAATTGTCGCGGATTTCGTCGGTGTGTGCGTTGACATCGTATTTTGCCGCCGGGTAGGGGTCGATGCCAAGTTCGCGGAGACGTGCGAGCGACTGCCTCCTTATCTGTTCCTGTTCTGAAAGTTCGAGATTGTTCATCGTTTTTGTCTTAAAAATACTGCGGCAAAAGTACTTAAAAGTATTGACGTTGCAAAATTTTTTTTAAGGCAGACGCGAATATCTGTTCTGATGCCGTCAATCCATCTCGCCGTAGTGGAATTTCATCGGGTCCGGACTCTGCGCAAGCAACTGCGGGGTCTGGTCGAGGTCGATTACCTCGATTTCGGGCTTTGTGTACGGACGTTTTGTTACTTCTTGATTTTCCATTGGTATATGTTTTTAAAGCGGAGCGTACACGAGGTACGCCCCTACGGGTTTAATAATTTACTTTGAATGTTTTGCCGTTGATGACAACAATGACGATTCCATTGGACTTGCGGGTCAATGTGATTTCCTCGCGGTCGGCGGCAAGGCTCGATTCCCGCAAGGTTCGACCGCTGAGGTCGATGATGCGGTATTGGTCGCCGGCATTGGATTCTATGACTATTTTCTTGTCATACGACCAAACTCTTGTGCCGCTGTTGGGTGCGATTTCCGAAACGGGGGTTGTGATGTCGGACGAGGGTTCGGGGATTGTCGGGTCCACTACCGAGGCGGTCTCGTCGGGGAAAATCACGCGGATGGTCTGCGGAAGTACTGGCGCGGACTTGGACATGAAACGCGCATCCGTACCTGTGTATCGCAGATAGCAACGCATCGGATTCATCCACGCGCCACTGCCTGCGCGGACAAATTCGCCCGCCGCGATGCCGTCTTCCTCCACGTCAACAGCCGAAAATCCGTATTCGGTCTTGGAATCTTCCGCCCAAGTTTTTTTGCAATAAACGCCCACAAGCTGCCATTCGGAATCTTCGTCGCTGCCGTCTTTTTTGCCGGCGTTGGTGTATGGATCTTCGGAATTGTTGGCTACCAAGGAGATGGTTTCGCCCTCCGCTGCGTTGATTACAATCGGGTTTTCGGCAGAAGTGTTCTGTGACGGCTTGAATAGATAAGGCGTGTTGGCTTGCATCGTGGCGACTGACGCTGACGCCTTAGCCTCCCATTGATGGGTGGTTTCGTTGTATTCTACGCTCGATACGGTGTGGAATGTGCCGCCAAATTTGCTTGCGTCGCATTGGAACGGCAAAATCATCGTTGACGGTCTCTCTGCGGTGAAGGCGCGCTTGATGATTACGGTCTTTACCTCGATTGGCTCGGTGATTGTGATTGTCTCAGACGACGATGCGTCGAATGTAGCGGTTGCGCCGTTTTGGTCTTCGGTGATGGTAAGTGCGCCGAGGTTGGTTACTTTTGGGGTGATGGTGAATGTCTTTTCCACCGTTCCGCTGTAATTGCCTTTGCCTGTAATTGTGGCTTTTGCCGTTCCAACGTTAATGTTGTCGGAATATAAAACATCATAATCCGTGCCTTTCACAAGCGTAATGCCGTCGCAGACAATTTCGGGTTCGATTGCCGAGCCGGTGTAGGTTTGGGTGGCGATGGTACAATTATACACAGACCTTAGTATCGACACAAACCAAATTCCCTCACCCTTGTCCGTCAGAGTGAACACATAGAATCCGCTTTGAGCAACACTTAACTTACTTTCGTCATCGCCGAATGTGGATTCTCCGCCGGTGTAAGGCACATTGATACCTGAATTAGAACCCCAAGGATTGCGAGAGTTATCGACAATAACATATTTTTCCATTGTCGTTTTGTC
>JAEEGK010028900.1_pt1 | contig 11088 bp, 10 predicted proteins | sample 8958771 | NCBI WGS metagenome assembly JAEEGK01 (sample SAMN16246547, study PRJNA631951) | gut metagenome | biome: gut microbiome; feature: rumen; material: SC-attached | host: Bos | place: Iran: Karaj | collected 2018-10 | reverse complement strand
ACGATGAACCGCTTCTTTCTGAAGACATTGTAATGACGATCGAAGAATATTTTGCTGAACTGAAAACGAAGGATATCATCTGCTGGGGAAGCGGTAAGCGTTTCCGCAACATCACATATCCGTTTTTATGTAAAAGCACTCTTATCGATAATCTTGCCGGGTTTGCGGACGTTTCGGGCACCGGGGATGTTGAGGCGGGCGGCCGGAAGTATCACAGGTTCGTCAGGGAAGACCTGGCGAAGATGAACCGCGAAAACACCGTGATCCTTATTGCCGTCAGCGGTTACGAAGAGGTACTTGCCGGGCTTAACTCCGATCGCATCCTGTCAGGCTTTGAAGCCGTGCCCTCGGTTTATCCGGAGCTTCTGTATGAGGATATGGTGCTTTTGTCCGCTCCGAAGCCGCCGGCGGGTTTCCGTAAGAATGACTGTAAGAAGATCCCCGGGATCATTCATGGCATATGGTTTTCGGATAACCCGATGCCGGAGCTGTATCAAAGATGCCTTGATTCCTGGAGAAAATATTCGCCGGATCTGGAGATAAGGATCTGGAGCCTTGATACGTACAAGCCCGGCCGCTGTCTGTTTTTCGAACAGGCTGTGGAACACAAAAACTGGGCTTTTGCATCGGACTATGCAAGGGCTGATCTGCTTCGCAGATACGGAGGCATTTACATGGATCTGGATGTGGAGATGCTCCGCCCCATCGATGATCTGCTGTACAATGACGCATACATGAGCTTCGAGTCGGCAGACAGGATAGAATGCGGTTCCGGAATGGGTGCCGGGCCGGGACATCCCGTCATTGAGGAGATATGTGAGAGCTACGAAAAAAGACCGTATCTGAAGCCTGACGGAACCTGGGATAATTCCACATGCCCCGTGCGTTACACCGAAGTCATTGAAAAGCATGGCCTTAAGAAAAACGGCGGTTTCCAGTTCGTAGAGGACATAACCGTATATCCGTTCGAAGTGCTGACCGGAAAAAGCTTTGATACCGGAATTGTCTACAATACGGAACTCAGCTACACAGTGCATCATCATAACGGAAGCTGGATCCCGGATAAGACGCATGCGTCCGTCCGTGAGCGGTATGAAAGGATCCGCGAGTTTCTTGAATCAAAGGATATAACGGTATGAATGCCGGTTATATAATGCAGCGATTAGGAGGATAGTTATGAAAATGATCAAAAAGATTGTTCTTGCGCTATTGTTGGTGGTTATCGTTGCCGTTATCTGGATCGTATGCATCGTGTCACGAGTGTCGATGGAAAATGCGAAAAAAAGAAATCTTGAAAACATAGCCCGGGATATAGCGGAAGAAGAAATTCCGAAATATTATCCGAATGAAAACCCACCATATTATTATTTCGAAACGGTTACTTATCCGGAAAGCACTAAACTGACGGATTGGGTTTATGGAATGACCTATGAAGACGATAATGATCTCATTCTGGTCAATACTGTTACTAAGGAGATATATGCAGCATATGAGAATGATCTGATCAAATCATATGCGAAGGAACTTGTCACGGATCTGTATCATATAGATGAGGCAGATGTTGATGTTGATCTGTCATACTCAATAACCTTACCGTATTATTCAGAAGATCCGGATTCGCTATGCGGAAGCTTCAACGATGTGCTTCCTTTGGGAACCGTCGTAGATGAAGAATTCTTCAGATCGATTCTGAATGAGGAAGATTATGAATTATTATATTTGGTTGCCGTAGACGAAAATGTGAGCATGGATCTGATCAGGAATACCGATACAGGCGTGTTTGGGCATAAAGGACATTTATCGATATGGCAATTTTCAAACGAAGATTTAAAAGAATTTGGTGTTGAGGCAATTTATTTATGTGAATCAATCGATGTATATGGTGTTGATCTGGAATAAAGTCCGTAATTCCATTAACAGATTCAGATGATCGTAACAATAGGGGGGTTAGTGGCGATAAAGCCGGAGTAAATTATTGGGAGGAATACAAATGCCGGAAGAACTCAGAGAAAACCTCATACTCATTTTGGTTGTCTTCGTACCTATCTTCGCCTATCTGATCATATCCAGAGTGCTTGGCAAGTCATTCAAAAAAACGCCCGACAATCCGCTCTTTCCCGAAAACAGCGGCGGAAGCATCGTCATCCGCATTATAAAGCGGGCGCCGATCACCTTGATAGTGGTTGTTCTTGCCTATGTCATTGCTGCTCATAACAGAGACTGGATCGCAAAAGGATTTAACGATAACGATGCAAGGCGTGAAGCAATCTTCGCGGAATATGATGAACTGAACGAAGATAATGTCGATCCGGAGAGCGGGAAAAGGATCCTGACTCAGGCCTACCTTCGCAGAGACTATAAGCTCTACGTCTCAAGTGAGCAATCCGGTTCCGATTTTGCTTCAACAATGTACGAGATGGTATTCATATCAGCAGTTTTCATAGCAGGCGGGTGGAGCTGTATCGCATACATTATCGGCTTCCTTTTATATAAGAAGAAAGTAAGCATCCTAAGCATAGGTGCAACCCTTCTTCTCATACCCACGATCATCGCCGGAGTACGGATAATAGAGGATAATTTCGGAACCGTAAATTTACCGGATCCCGATAATGCGGTGATATCGGCGGTGCCTGTAACGATCAGTTCCAGGCGTGATGTGCTGCATCGCGGTGATGAAGAAAACAGCGATTCTTACTCATATTACATTACCATCGACTACGGTGACGGTAACGGACCCATATCCAAAGAAGTGAGTTATTCCATGTATAACACCGCCGAAGAACCCGGCATTTACTACATGGGACAGGCTGAGGAAAACGGCAGCGTATGCGAGTTTGAACTATATTCACCGATGGAATACGTGGAAGAAAACTGATAATCAGGGAGGTCGTCATGAAGAACATAGAAGTTTACAAGGCTGAAAAGTATGATTCCGATAAATACGAAGAAGTAAAAGAAAACATATATAAGACATATGATTCGTTCATGAATCAGGACGCATATGTCACTTCCCTTTCCTTTGAACAGGAACCGGAATATGAAGAGGGTGCGGATTCAAGCGACATCTCCCGGTATCCTCTGGAAGATATACTTGATAAGTTCTATGTAGCGGTGGAGGATTTTTACACCGAACTAAACGATGGAAGCAGTAATGTCTGCTATCTGGAATTTACCGGCTCGGCTGTAGAAGACATTGAGAAGCTGCTGCAGATCGTCGGAAAGCATGTTTACAACGGAAGCGAAGAAAAGGACGGAAAGACATATATCAAATTATTTATAGAATGAGATTTTTTGATCTTGGTGCAACACTTGTGGATGAAAGCAAAAGACCTGATCATATCGTTGACAGCATAGATGAAATTTTGGATTTATTCTAAATATATAATTCGGGAGAGCGGATGGAAGACAGGATATATTTAAAAACGCGCAACGACGGACTTTGGGAGAAGAATGCAACCAAGGGCGCTGCCGTATATATGATCGTCGGAACGGTTCTGTTTCTGGCATCTATAAATATTCTTGTACCTATCGAAACATTTCTGGAACACAAACTTGGTTCAAGCGACAGGCTGTCCGATTTTATTACAACTGTCTGGGCACTTTCCGGCATATTCGGGATCGCGGCTATCTGCATCCTGACCAATCAATCCCGTAATATTTCTAAATCTACAGGTTTCATTTTAAGGAAGGGACAGCTCTATGTTGTTCAGCTGTTTTATACACACAAAAAACTGGGAACGGAAACTGACCGCAGAATGATCCATGCTCCGGCAGGATCTGCGGAACAGATAGCATCTCTTCCCAACAATATCGAAGTTGCAAACGATGTTCAGGCTCATGAGAGGGAAGTCAGGGCAAGGCGAAATAATCCGGCTTCCTTTATTGAGGCACTTGATGATATTCTTTTATTTCTGGAGAAAAATCCGGATGTATATCATGCGATTCCGGATTCCGAAAGAACGAGCTTAGATAAGATATTTAAAACAAATCTGCAGAATGCAGCGCCGTTTACGATAAATACTGAAAATGCCCACTATGGTTTCTTTAAACTGAACAATCCGAGAGTGGTTGGAGAAAACAAAAAATACTTCATCTTGAATTTCGATAATGAATATGGGGATGTGTGCACGGCAAAATTCACTAACTGTTTCGGAAGTCTGGTGGATGATATAAAGAATGATTTTCAGAGTTAACGAACTTGAGAAAGGCATTGGAAAAACTCGGAATGGTGTATGATCATAGTTCATCGTATTCGAAGAATGACGGAAGTGCTACGTTTGAATCTGATGTTTATGTTCTGAATATTGACGACTGAAATGAATAACTACCTTAATAAATTGATCGAAGATAATAGCAGACCGGTTGTATTTGATTACGACGGAGTTCTCTTTGAAGCAAGATGGTATGAAGAGCGCATCAATATGCGTGACGAGACGGACGAACTTCTTTACGAAGCAATGAAAAGAGGAGAGAATCTCGTTACGGCACCGATAGGGTTTATGACCGAATGGGTAAATACACTGGAAAATGACCTGTACGTTCTTTCCTTTATGCATAACGATATAGAATATGCCAATAAGAAAAAAGAGATAGCGCAGTTCTATCCGGTCATTCCCGAAGAGCATGTGCTTATGGCGACGTCTCCGGAAAACAAGATAGTGCATCTTACAAAGATTCTGGAGAAATAAGGTTCGTTCATATATATTGATAACAATCATCCCGCACTTATGAAATACGAGAATCATTTCGGCGATGAATGCAAATTCTTCCACGTATCGTCACTGTATGTATAGAAGATCAGAGGAATAAAATGAAAAGAAGATCCGTAGCACCCAAATATTCGATGTGCGTTCAACCATCCTTTATCATCGGAACAAATAATGAAGACGGAACGTATAACTTTGCTCCGATCACTTGGGTAAGTGCGACCTGCAAAGGCGGTGACGGATATATGCTTGTTATCAGCATGTTCGGCACCAAGAGGACAAAGCAGAACGTTATAAGAGAAAGGAAGTTCAGTGCGAATCTCGTCAATACATCAATGCTTCCTCTTATGGACTATTTCGGAACAAAGCATCGGGAGGGCGAAAACGCCGGAGAACCCGAGTACAGTGTCAGCTATGGAGAAGTACTTGACGTTCCAACACTGGATGAAAGCCCGTGGGTATATGAGTGCGAGGTCGCGGAGGCTGTTCAGACCGGCGAATCTACAACATTCTTCTGCCCCATAAGAAATATACAGATGGATGAGAATCTGATCTGTGAAGACACATTCGATGTGGATCTTACGGTGCTCGATCCGGTCATATATTCCGGAAGATATCACAGTCTCGGAAAAATGCTCGGAAAGATCGGCGATTTCAGGATGAGGTCATACGAAGAGACAAAGGACAGAAAGGAAATTCTTTCAAAGTTCCATCGAAACGTAGCCATAATGTACGGGATATTGATCCTCGGAATTATCCTGTCCTTTATCGGAGGATTCATGGTACTCTCAAATCCGGCTGTTCTGATAGCGGGGGTGGCTTTGGTGTTTGCTTCGATCCTGTTCGGATTCTTCAGCGGTGCGATGTTCTGCCCGTTATGCGGTGAGATCATCAGCCGTCAGGGATTCGGAGAATATTGCAAGCATTGCGGTGGCAAGATATTTTGACCGTATGTTTTAAATGAATATGGCGGATGATATTCATCCGGACGTATCGGAAATACGGATGGCATGTTAAAGAGGATCGCTAAGGCGGTTCTCTTTTTACGTGACGATATAAGGGGAAACTATAACCCATGATAAGAGATATATATTATACGAAACAGATACCCCTGTGAGATAATTTCGAATAATGATAAAAATCGGGGGAGTATGCTTATTGCTCTCCGGGCAATGGTAAACGGTCAATACATGAATGAAAGAAGAGGATAAATACATGGGATATGATTTTGATAATGTTTACGACAGAAGAAATACAAATTCTCTGAAGTGGGATTTTGCGGAGGAAAGACATCATTCGGAGGATGAGCTTCCTCTCTGGGTTGCGGATATGGATTTCCCTTCCCCTCCTCAGGTGACGGATGCGATCGTCAGAGCAGCTTCCGCGGGATTCTTCGGATATACGGATCCGAAGCCTTCCGATAAACGGATCGTCTCCGAGTGGTATAAGAGAAGACACGGATTCTATCCAGATCCCGATGCGATAATCTTTACGCCCGGAACCGTGTTCGGGATCACGACCGCGATCCTGGCCTTCAGCGATCCCGGAGATTCCGTGATGATATCGCAGCCGGTATATTATCCGTTCTCCGAAGCGGTGACCGATAACGGCAGAAAGCTTATCAGGAATGAACTGGCAAAAGATGATAACGGAAGATACACCGTTGACTTTGATGCATTCGAAAAACAGATCGCGGAAAATGATGTAAAGATATACATTCTCTGCTCGCCTCACAATCCCGTAGGAAGAGTTTGGAAAAAGGATGAACTTCAAAGGATCGCCGACATCACCCTTAAGTATAATGTCCTTGTGATCGCCGATGAGATCCATGCGGATTTTGTTTATGAAGAAAATGAATTCGTGAGCTTTTCTTCTCTTTCCGATGAAGTGAGGAATAACACGGTGCTTGCAACCGCTCCCTCCAAGACATTCAATACGGCGGGACTTCAGATATCACCGATCTTTATCTTCGATCCGGAAAAAAGAAGACATTTCAGGCAGATGCTCGGAGCGGAAGGTTATTCCCAGATCGACTTCCTTGCGCTTGCCGCAATGAAGGCATCGTATACGGAGTGTGATGAGTGGGTAGATGAAGTTGTGGATTATATTCACGAAAACATTCTGTATATGGAAAGCTTTCTTAAAGAAAAACTTCCCGGGCTTAAGATGACACATCCGGAAGGTACATATCTTACATGGGTTGATTTTTCCGGACTGGGGCTCGGCACTACGGAGCTTGAGAGGTTCATCCGGGATAAAGCAAAGCTCTGGCTGGATGCGGGATTCATATTCGGAAAATGCGGTGAGGGATTTGAAAGATTCAATCTTGCCGCACCGAGAAAGATCGTGGAAGAAAGCCTTACAAGACTTGAAAGGGCTGTTTCGGATCTGAAAAAATAACAAAAAACACATTGGATCCGGACAGGCATGCCGCCTGAAACACAGATGAATGCCGGAAGAGCGGGTTATAAGTTTTGCTTATAGCCCGCTCTTGATTTTACGAATTATACAGGAGCGAAAAGTTATTGTATCGTAACATCATCAAACAAAAACAAATTCTTCGCGGACGAAAACGAAGAACACAAAGGATAACAGGAGGAGATAAGATTATGAGCAACCACGAATTCAAATTTGAAACAAAGCAGCTTCATGTAGGACAGGAGCAGGCAGATCCCGCTACCGATTCCAGAGCGATACCCATTTACCAGACCACTTCATACGTATTCCATTCAGCACAGCATGCGGCTGACAGATTCAATCTCAGAGACGCAGGCAATATCTACGGAAGACTTACAAACTCAACTCAGGGTGTTCTCGAAGAGAGAGTCGCAGCACTCGAGGGTGGTGTCGCAGCACTGGCACTTGCATCCGGTGCAGCAGCAGTAACTTATTCAATACTTGCAGTCGCAGGAGCAGGCGATAATATCGTAGCCCAGAACAGCATCTATGGCGGTAGCTACAACCTCCTTGATAATACGCTTCCCACCTACGGCATTGATACCAAGTTCGTAAACATTCACGATCACTCAGCAGTAGCCGCCGCTGTTGACGAGAAGACCAAGGCAATCTTCATCGAGACTCTCGGAAATCCCGGATCGGATATTCCCGACATCGAGAAGATTGCGGAGATCGCACACTCACATAAGATTCCTCTTATTATTGATAACACTTTCGGAACTCCCTACTTGATCCGTCCCCTTGAGCACGGCGCGGATATCGTAGTTCACTCCGCTACCAAGTTCATCGGCGGACACGGAACCACTCTCGGCGGACTCATCGTTGACGGAGGAAAGTTTGACTGGACGGCCAGCGGCAAGTTCCCTCAGTTCACAGAGCCCAACCCCAGCTATCACGGCGTATCATTCGTCGGAGCAGTAGGACCGGCAGCATACGTAACCTTCATCAGAGCGATCCTTCTCAGGGATACCGGTGCTGCAATTTCTCCTTTCAACGCATGGGCACTCATCCAGGGACTTGAAACACTTTCACTCAGACTCGAACGTCATGCAGAGAATACCAAGAAGGTAGTTGAATTCCTTGCAAATCACCCTCTTGTGGAAAAGGTAAGCCATCCTTCACTTAAGGATCACCCTCAGCACGATCTTTATGAGAAATACTTCCCCAACGGTGGCGGTTCTATCTTCACCTTTGATATAAAGGGCGGACAGAAAGAGGCATATGCATTCATCGACGGTCTCAAGATATTCTCACTTCTTGCAAACGTTGCTGATGTCAAGAGCCTTGTAATTCACCCTTACGACACCACACACGCCGAGATGACTCCCGAGCAGCTTGCTGAAGCCGGAATCAGCCAGGCAACGATCCGTCTTTCGATCGGAACCGAGCATATCGACGATATCATCTGGGATCTCGAGCAGGGATTCGAAGCAGTTAAGGCACTTTGAATTATTTAGAAATGATCGGAGCGTAAATGAGTTTAGCTATTGAAACAGCCTGTATACACGGGAATGGTCTGTTGGAGAAAGATCATCCATACCGTTCGATAACAACACCCATATTCCAGGTAGCCACATTTGCTCACCCCGGAATAGGAAAGTCGACCGGATATGACTATTCCCGCGTGGGAAATCCCACAAGAAACGATCTTGAGCAGGTTGTGAACACCCTTGAGCACGGCAGCGGATGCCTTGCCACAACAAACGGCATGGCGGCGATATGGCTCACGCTTGAACTATTTGCGCCGGGTGATCATATAGTGGCATCCGAAGATCTTTACGGAGGGTCCGTAAGACTCTTTGATACGGTGAGAGACAGTCACAAATTATCCGTTGATTACGTAAATACATCTCATCCCGATCTTGTCAGGGCCGCCGTAAATGAACACACAAAAGCTTTATATATCGAAACGCCGAGTAATCCGATGATGGAAGTGACCGATCTGTCGGAAATGAGAAAGATCGCCGATGAAAATGATCTTTTGCTCATAGTCGATAACACCTTCCTGTCACCCTACTACCAGAATCCGATAGATCTCGGAGCTGACATCGTGATACACAGCGGAACGAAATATCTTGAAGGGCATAACGACACGCTGGCCGGATTCGTGATCTCCAAAGATCCCGGCCTCCATGATAAGCTTTCATTCCTCTACAAAACTACCGGCCCGTGTCTGGCGCCCTTCGACAGCTTCCTCGTACTCAGGGGAATCAAGACACTTTCGGTGAGACTTGAGAAACAGCAGGAAAATGCACTGAAGATCGCAAGGTGGTTAAAAGAACACCCCAAGGTAAAGGATGTGTATTATGTCGGACTTGAGGATCATCCGGGATATGAAGTAAACAAAAAGCAGGCAAGAGGCTTCGGCGGAATGATATCCTTCAGAACCGATTCCAAAGAAACTGCGGAGAGGATACTTTCCAAGATAAAGATCATTACTTTTGCGGAAAGTCTCGGAGGCGTCGAATCTCTTATGACTTATCCCATGCTCCAGACACACGGATATCTGCCTGCAGATGTGAGAGAAAAGCTCGGAATAACGGATACTCTTCTGAGACTTTCGGTTGGAATAGAAAACGCGGATGATCTGATAGAGGATCTCGCACAGGCATTTGAAGAGGAAACAGAGTATTTCGAACGGGAGAAAAAAATGTTTACAAGCGGTTTTCGATGTAGTACATATTCTTAATATAGAAAAGGAAAAGCCTACGGCCTCGCATAACAGTAAAATGGATAAGATGGATCGAATGATCCGGTAAGGAGATTATTATGGCAAAGATTTATAAGAGCGCAGTTGAACTGATCGGAAACACCCCTCTTCTCGAGCTTACCCATATCGAGAAGAAATATGACCTTAAGGCAAAGCTTGTTGCAAAGGTTGAGTACTTCAATCCCGCAGGATCCGTTAAGGATCGTATCGCCAAGGAAATGATCGAAGCGGCTGAAAAGGACGGTTCCCTCAAGCCCGGATCGACCATTATCGAGCCCACTTCCGGAAATACCGGAATCGGTCTTGCTGCCATCGCTGCAGCAAAGGGATATAAGATCATCATCGTTCTTCCCGAGACCATGAGCGTAGAGCGCAGAAACATCATCAAGGCTTACGGTGCAGAGATAGTTCTCACCGAGGGAGCTAAGGGAATGAAGGGCGCCATCGCAAAGGCAAATGAGCTTCATGACCAGATTGAGAACAGCTTTATCCCGGCACAGTTCGACAATCCCGCAAATCCCGAAGCACATTATAAGACAACCGGACCCGAGATCTGGAACGATACCGACGGAGAAGTTGCTGCATTCGTTGCAGGCGTAGGAACCGGCGGAACCATTACCGGTGTAGGAAAGTATCTCAAGGAAAAGAATGCCGATGTCAAGGTATTCGCAGTCGAGCCCGCAACCTCACCTGTTCTTTCCGAAGGAAAAGCAGGAGCTCACAAGATCCAGGGAATCGGTGCAGGATTCGTTCCCGCAACTCTCGATACCAAGATCTACGATGAGATCATCACCATTGAGAATGAAGTTGCTTTCGAAGGCGGCAGAGAGATAGCTGTAGAGGAAGGCTTCCAGGTAGGTATTTCATCCGGTGCGGCACTTAAGGCAGCGATCAAGGTAGCTCAGCGTCCCGAGTTCGCCGGAAAGACTGTCGTAGCACTTCTTCCCGACAGCGGTGACAGATATTATTCCACCGACCTCTTCAACAACTGATAAGCATTAAGAAAAACGACCTCGCAAAGTACGGAAGGTACATCATGTACCTTCCGTTTTTTTGCGTCTTTATCCTTTGTATCGATGCGGCATCTGCCTTTCCGGCGTTCCGGTTCGCATTGCTGCGCACATTTTGCTATAAGCAAAACCTATAACGTTTAATAAAATATAACAATTATACAGACAGAAAAATGCGAAATATAATAAGCACATAAAGATAAAA
>JAEEGK010028898.1_pt1 | contig 11089 bp, 12 predicted proteins | sample 8958771 | NCBI WGS metagenome assembly JAEEGK01 (sample SAMN16246547, study PRJNA631951) | gut metagenome | biome: gut microbiome; feature: rumen; material: SC-attached | host: Bos | place: Iran: Karaj | collected 2018-10 | reverse complement strand
AAAGTATCCGATGTCGATCTCAAGACCGATATGCTTACCGTTAACGGAAGAAGCATACCCCTCGGAAGACATGCAAGAAGTGCAATGATCGCATATCTTGAGAGCGGCAGAACTTCACTTATAGGTGACAGAACCAGCGACGTTCTTTTCCCCAACTATCAGGGAGAAGAGATGTCCAGACAAGGATTTTGGAAGATCCTTAAATCATATGTTAAAGATGCCGGCATTGAGAAAGATGTAACGCCTTGCCTCCTCCGACACAGCTTTGCGGCACATCTTCTCGAGCACGGCGCTGATATAAAGAGTGTTTCGATAATGCTCGGGCACTCGGACATATCAACAACTCAGGTATATGCAAGAATGGCGCAAAACTCGCTTAGAAAAACATATGCCGGGGCTCATCCCAGAAGCTTAGCAAAGAAGAAGATGACAGAGGGACATATCTCCTGTCATCTTTTTTCGCAGCGGATCCGGTTGAGGGTTCGACCATGTGTCAGACTGCCACGAAACCCGCAATATAACAGCGGTTATTGTTTGCTTTAGCACGGTGAATAATATATAATGTTTCCTTGGACGCGCCGACTCAAAAAGCGCGCTAATCGTACGAAAAGGAAACAATATTTATGTCTTTTGAATTCATCAAAAAGTTACCTACTCCCGACGAAATCAGAGCGGAGTATCCCGTTCCCGAAAAGGTCAGGGAGATTAAGAAACAGCGTGATGCAGAGATCAGGGATGTGTTTACCGGAAAATCCGATAAATTCATTCTTATTATCGGTCCCTGCTCCGCTGATAATGAAGAGGCTGTCTGCGATTACGTTGGCAGACTCGCAAGGGTCAACGAACAGGTTAAGGATAAGCTCATCCTTATCCCCAGGATCTATACCAATAAGCCCCGTACCACAGGTTCGGGTTATAAGGGAATAGTTCATCAGCCCGATCCCGAAAAGGGCGTTGATTTCGTAGCGGGACTTATTGCCGTAAGACATATGCATATCAGAGCGGTAGAGGAGACAGGACTTACTCCCGCAGATGAGATGCTTTATCCCGAAAACTGGAGATATGTTTCCGATATTCTTTCATACGTAGCAGTCGGTGCACGTTCCGTTGAGGACCAGCAGCACAGACTTACCGTATCAGGATTCGATGTACCTGCGGGTATGAAGAATCCCACCAGCGGTGACCTCGCCGTTATGATGAATTCCATTTACGCAGCTCAGCATGGTCACTCTTTCATCTACAGAGGATGGGAAGTTAAGACCAGCGGTAATGAGCAGGCTCATGCCGTATTAAGAGGAGCTACCAACAAGCACGGAAACAATACTCCCAACTATCACTAATAGGATCTCGTAAGAGTTCTCGATATGTACAACAAGATGGATCTTAAGAATCCTGCAGTCATTATCGATTCGAACCATTCGAATTCCGATAAGCAGTTCAAGCAGCAGATCAGGATCGTCAAGGAAGTACTTCATAACAGAAATCTTAATCCCGACATCAAGAAGATGGTTAAGGGATTTATGATAGAAAGCTACATAGAAGAAGGAAATCAGAAGATCGGAGAGGGTATCTACGGTAAGTCCATTACCGATCCCTGCCTCGGTTGGGCTGATTCCGAAAAGCTGATCTACGATATAGCAGATCTGGTTTAAGACCGTGACGATTCACCCCCGAAGGCGGATCCTATCCGGTCTTCGAGGTGCCTTTATGAATCACATTTCCGAGAAAACAATACGGTTTATTTTGCCGGCGATAATAGTAATTCCCATCGCCGTTTGCATAATACTTGCTTCACGTATAGCACTTCTTGAAAACAGGATTGCGGGAAATGAAGCATATGGAGAGCTTGGATCCCGTGAATCCAGACTCGTACAGTTATCCTGGTATGATGAAAATGTTTATCCCGGATCGGAAGGCGGCGAGACTTCCGAACTTTTATCAGAGTATGAAGGTGCGGATGTTTCTTTAGCCGAAGAGCCTGCATATACAGGACAGAACATCATCAATACCGCACCCGGTCTGACTTACGCATCGGGCACCGAGACCGACGGAATTCACAGAGTATATCTTACTTTTGACGACGGTCCCAGTATTTATACCGATGATATTCTGGATATTCTCGATGAGTACGGCGTAAAGGCTACATTCTTTGTAGTCGGCAGAGAAAACACCGCATCGTATTCCAGATACATCCGCATAGTGGAAGAGGGACACACCCTCGGAATGCATTCATATTCACACGTATACAGTGACATCTATGCATCTCCCGAAAGCTTTGCTGCGGATACCCAGAGAATCAGATCACTTCTTGAAGATGTAACGGGACAGACTCCGGTATTTTATCGTTTCCCCGGCGGAAGTTCCAATGACGTGAGTGCTACAGATGTCCGTGAACTCGCAGATTATCTTGAATCACAGGGCATCATCTACTTTGACTGGAATGTATCAAGCGGAGACGCAGGAAAAGTTCCTCTCACATCCGACCAGATAGTCAGAAATGCTTTAAACGGCATTGAGACCAGAGATACAACGGTCATCTTATTGCACGACACTGCGGCCAAGAGATCTACAGTAGCGGCTCTGCCCGCGATACTCGAAGCTTTGCAGGCTATGGACAATGTTGAAATACTTCCGATAACTTATGACACTGCTGTCATTCAGCATGATATCGGAAGATAAATGATGGAGGTAACAGATGGGTTTTTTCGGTGAACTGAAACAGGATCTGTCCCAGGTGGCAGGTGCTGAGAAGAAAAAAGAAGAAGCGCAGCTCAAAGCTGAAGATATTCTCGCCGAAGCCGAAGTGGCCGGAATGGATGAGGCTCAGGAGGTTTCGGAAGAGTATAACGACAACGACGATGTGACTTCACTGCTCAAAGACCTGGTGTCGGACCTTGGCGGAGACGATCTTCATGAAGAGGAAGTTTCGGAAGAAGCCGGTCAGACTGATATAAGTGATGATCTTGATTCCATTCTTGCAGGACTCACAGAGCCTCTTCCTGAAGTGGAAGAGATCGCTGAGGAAGAAATTCCCGAAGAGGAGACCTACGAGGAAGAAATCGCGGAGGAAGAGATTCCTGAAGAGGAGACTTATGAAGAGCCCGCTTCCGAGGCGGAAGAGATCGCTGAAGAAGAAACCGTTTTGGAAAATGACATTATTTCCGACGTGCTTGCCGATGTAACAGAAGAGCCTGTATCCGAAGAGGAAACAGATCCTGTTCAGGAGATTTCCGAAGATTATACATCAGCTCTGGATCTTGCATTTGCAGCTCTCAGCAGTAAAGAAGAGCCTGCGGAGGAGCCCGAGGAAGAGACGAAAGAAATAGAAGAAGCAGCTGACGATGAAGCTGCATACGAGGAACTCAAAGAAGACTTATCAAATTCTACTTACAAAGGAGCAGATGAAATGGAGACAGGTAATTTTTCAGAAGAAACTTCAGTGATCACCGGAGGAATGGTCGTAACCGGTGATATCGAATCCGCAGGTTCCCTTGATCTTGTCGGTAAGGTTAACGGAGACGTTACCGTTAAGGGCAAGCTCAATGTTACCGGACACATCGTAGGAAATTCCGAAGCAAAAGAGATCTATGCAGAGAATGCTAAGATCACCGGTAATGTCACCAGCGAAAGCTCCGTTAAGATCGGTGCAGGAACCGTTATCGTAGGAAACATCTCCGCATTCAGCGCAGCAATCGCAGGCGCAGTAAAGGGAGACATCGATGTACACGGTCCCGTTATCCTCGATTCAACCGCAATCGTTATGGGTAACATCCGTTCAAAGTCAGTTCAGATCAACAACGGTGCAGCTCTCGAAGGTGTATGCTCACAGGCATATGCAGAAGTCAGCCCTACCGCGTTCTTTGATGATTACAAGCCTGAGACCAGACCCGAGAAGAAGACCAAGAAGAAGGAAGAGAACTGATCCTATTAAAGGGTTTTACGGGAGAGATTTATGCGAATATTATTGAAACTCAGCGGTGAAGCACTTGCAGGACCTACGGGAAAAGGCTTTGACGAGCCTACCGTAAGAATGGTTGCGGGACAGATCAAAGAGATCGTAGACCGTGGCACACAGGTTGGTGTTGTTATCGGAGGAGGAAACTTCTGGAGAGGAAGAAGCTCCGAGAATATCGACCGCACCAAGGCAGACCAGATCGGAATGCTGGCAACTGTCATGAATGCTCTTTATGTATCGGAGATCTGCAGATCCGTCGGACTTAAGACCGACATTCTGACTCCTTTTACCATCGGAGCATTTACCGATCTTTTTTCCAAGGACAAGGCAAATGCTGCATTCGGAGAAGGACATGTTGTATTCTTTGCCGGAGGCACGGGACATCCTTACTTCTCAACCGATACCGGTGTAGTTCTCAGAGCGGTTGAGGTTGAAGCAGACCAGATCCTGCTTGCCAAATCCATCGACGGAGTCTATGATTCCGATCCTGCGAAGAATCCTGATGCAAAGCGTTACGACGAGATCAGCATCGATGATGTTATCGCACAGAATCTTCAGGTAGTGGATATGACCGCATCGATTCTTGCAAGGGATAATAAAATGCCCATGGCGGTATTTTCACTTAACGAAGAAAACAGCATCGTAAATACTCTTTACGGTAAATTAAACGGTACCAAAGTAACGGTATAGAGCGGAGGTTTTTATGGACGCCAGATTACAGTCATACGAAGAAAAAATGAAGAAGACCCTTGATTTCCTCGCTGAGGAATATGCAGCGGTTCGTGCGGGAAGAGCAAACCCTCACGTTCTCGACAAGATCAAGGTTGATTATTACGGAACTCCCACTCCCATTCAGCAGGTGGGCAATGTATCCGTTCCCGAGGCACGTATCATTCAGATCGCACCCTGGGATAAGTCAATGCTGAAGGCTATCGAGAAGGCTATTCTTACTTCCGATATCGGAATCAATCCTCAGAACGACGGAAGCATCATCAGACTTCAGTTCCCTGAGCTTACCGAGGAAAGACGTAAGGATCTTGTTAAGGATATCAAGAAGAAGGCTGAAGAGGGCAAGGTAGCACTCAGAAATATCCGCAGAGACGGAAATGAAGAGTTCAAGAAGCTCGGCAAGGGTGAGGTTTCAGAGGATGAAGCAGCAGATCTTGCAGATTCACTCCAGAAGCTTACCGATGATTACATTGCCAAGATCGATAAGGCTCTCGACGAGAAGACCAAGGAGCTTATGACCGTATAATGAGTAACGTTCCCGAGCATCTTGCGATAATACTCGACGGAAACGGAAGATGGGCCAAGAGAAAAGGCCTTCCGAGAAATGCCGGTCATGTAAAGGGTGCACATGTCGTAGAAGATATGTGTGAGATCGTGTGGAATAAAGGTATTAAGATCTTTACGGTCTATGCTTTCTCCACCGAGAACTGGAACAGACCGACGGATGAAGTTGATGCACTTATGTCGCTTCTCCGCGAGTATATGAAAAATTCAATCAAGCGTGCTATGAAGAATAACATGAGGGTAAGGATCATCGGCGACAAGACCGCCCTTGCTCCCGATCTTCGTGATTCGATTGCGGATCTTGAGGAAAAGACCGCAGGCAACACGGGACTTTTATTCCAGATCGCACTTAATTACGGCGGACGCGATGAGATCGTAAGAGCCGTAAGAAAGCTTGCATCGGAAAATGATATTGATTTTATGAAGGGTCTTTCGGAGAAGGATCTTAACGATGCACTCGATACCGCGGGTGCTCACGATCCCGATCTTTTGATCCGTACATGCGGCGAACAGAGGATATCTAATTTCCTCCTGTGGCAGCTGGCGTACAGCGAGTTTTATTTTGCAGACTGTGCATGGCCCGATTTTAGCGAGGCAGAGCTTGATAAAGCACTTGAGAGCTACGCTTCGAGAACCCGTAAATTCGGGGGTCTTGTTAAGGACGAAAAATAAAGGCAGGATATCTGAATGTTCGTAAAAAGACTTTTAAGTGGAATTGTGCTGATAGCCGTCATGGGCATTACTTTTGCCTTTGGCGGATATTTGCTGTCTGCGCTTTTAATGCTTATATCGATAGTCGGATACTTCGAGCTCGTTAAAGCTCTTTGTGGTGAAACCGAAAAGAGAAGTGTTAACGGTCCCGATCTTATCGCAGTTATCTGCATCGTGCTTTATTACATGGCAGTTAACTTCACTTCCGATGCTACTTATCTGATCATCGGTATCGGCGGATTCATGGTTCTTGAGCTTGTCTGGTTTGTCGTAAAGTTCCCTCTTTACTCAACCGACAGGATCGTAAGAACTGTTTTTTCCGTTATCTACTGTCCCGTAATGCTCAGCTTCATCTACATGATCCGTGAGCTCGAAGGCAGGGAATTCCTTATCTGGATGGTACTTATCTCATCATGGGGATGCGATACACTTGCGTATGTAACCGGAAGTCTTTTCGGAAAGCATCATCCTTTCAAGGAACTTTCTCCGAAAAAATCAACCGAAGGATGCATCGGCGGAATCATCGGCACTGCACTTCTCGGACTGATCTTCGGAATTTTGTATGTTAAGAGATTCATGCCCGTTCAGTATGTTGAGTGGAAGATAGCACTCATCTGCGGAGTCGGTGCACTTATGGGAATGGTCGGAGACCTGGCGGCTTCCGGCATAAAGAGAAATAATAATATCAAGGACTTCGGATATCTGATCCCCGGACACGGCGGGATCATGGACAGATTTGATTCTATGATCCTTTGCGGACCTGCGGCATATATTCTTACCTATCTGCTTGTCGCTGCGTCCTAAGCTTTACGGGTATCCGTAAGGAGTGGATTTTTATGAATATGATCGTTTCACTGTTATGGTTTATCATAATTTTTTCTGTGGTGGTCGTATCTCATGAATTCGGACATTTCATTGTTGCCAAAGCAAACGGCATCAAAGTCAAAGAATTCATGGTCGGATTCGGACCATCCATTTTTAAGTGGAAAAAAGGCGAGACAACTTATAAGATAAACATCCTTCCTCTCGGAGGCGCATGCGTCTACGACGGAATGGATGAGATCGAGGATTCGGAAGAGGAAGAGGAAAAAGAAGACGTTCAGGGTCAGGTCAAGGACAGATCAAAGTTCTTAAACGCATCCCCCTGGGCTAAACTTGCCACACTTCTTGCAGGTCCTCTTTTTAATTTCATTCTCGGATTTATCGTTGCTTTCGTAATGGTCAACATGATCGTTATCAGAGAGCCTGTCGTTACCGAGGTGATTGAAGGCGGTGCGGCAGAGGCTGCAGGGCTTCAGGCAGGAGACAGGATCCTTGCGTTAAACGGAGGAAAAATCTATCTGTATGATGAGATCTCTGTTTTCACCAGTTATTATCACGGCGGAGAAGTGAGTGTAACTTATCAGAGGGGCGATGAGATCGGAGAAGTGACTCTTACTCCATATTTTGACGAGGAGCATGGCAGATATCTGATCGGTATCACCAACAATACGTACGTTGAAGAGCTTCACGGATTCGATGCTTTCAGATACACATGGTATGAGATGAGATACAATGTGCTGATGGTATGGAAGGGACTCGGTGCGATCCTTACAGGTCACATTGCACGTGAGAATGTTGCGGGTCCTGTCGGAGTCGTAAACATGGTCGGAGATATCATCGAAGAGACCAGTCCTTACGGATGGATGACCGTGCTTGTTAACATGCTTAATCTTACCCTTTTACTTACCGTAAATCTGGGTATCTTTAATCTGCTTCCCGTTCCTGCACTTGACGGAGGAAGAATTCTTTTTGCACTTGTAGAGATCGTAAGGGGAAAGCCCGTACCTCCCAAGAAAGAAGCATACGTTCATCTCGCAGGAATGGTACTGCTGCTTATCATTGTTGTTGTCGTATTCTTTAACGATATTCACAATATCTTTAATTAAGCCTATACACGCGTGATGAATCGCTGTGCATTGTTTTGCGGGATGCGCTTGTCGCCCTGTCCTCGCGTAGAGGTACTAAGTTCGAACTTCGCATAACTCGTTCTCACTAAGTACCTGCGCTCCGGAGGTCCCGCAAAACAAACGCACAGCACTTCATCCCGCTGAGTCAGGTTAATGGAGATAAGACATGAAAAATGTATTTGTACTCGGGTCAACGGGTTCCATCGGAACTCAGACTCTTGAGGTCGCAAGACAAAATCCGAATGAAATAAAGATAACTGCATTGTCCGCAGGTAAGAATGTGGACCTGATGGAAAAACAGGTCAGAGAGTTCATGCCTCAGATCGTTGTTATGGACGATGAAAATGCAGCTGCAGATCTGAAGAACAGGATTGCAGACCTTTCGGGAATCAGACTCCTTACCGGAATGCAAGGAAATCTCGAAGCTGCAGCAGATCCTTGCAGTGATATCGTTGTAACCGCAATCGTCGGTATGATCGGTATCAGACCTACCATCGCTGCAATAGAAGCGGGTAAGGACATTGCACTTGCCAATAAAGAGACTCTCGTTTGTGCGGGACATATCATCATGCCTCTGGCCAAAGAAAAAGGCATTAAGATCCTTCCCGTTGACAGCGAGCACTCGGCAATATTCCAGTCACTCCAGGGTTCACCTGCAGACCGCATTGAGAAGATCATCCTTACATGTTCCGGCGGTCCTTTCAGAGGAATGACAATGGACGAACTTGCAACCAAGACTCCCGAGGATGCACTAAAACATCCCAACTGGAACATGGGACGCAAGATTACCATAGACAGTGCGAGCCTTGTAAATAAGGGACTCGAAGTAATGGAAGCTGCATGGCTCTTTGGCGTAGGTCATGAGAGAGTTTGCGTAACCGTTCATCCCCAGTCCGTACTTCACTCCGCAGTTGAGTTTAAGGACGGCGCGGTTATCGGACAGATGGGAACTCCCGATATGAAGCTCCCCATCAATTACGCTCTCTTTTATCCCGACAGGATGCCCATGAAGTCAGAAAAGCTCGATCTTTTCAAGACTGCGGCACTTACTTTTGAAAAGCCCGACACGGATACCTTCAGGGGACTTGCTCTTGCGTACGATGCTGCAAATGTAGGCGGAACAATGCCCACTGTTTTTAATGCGGCAAACGAAGAAGCCGTTGCAAGATTCCTTGATCATAAGATCGGATTCCTGGATATCTACGAAGAGATCGAAAAAGCTATGAACGCACACAAGGTCATCGCAAATCCCACGGTTTCGCAGATCCTTGATGCGGAGAAAGAAGCAAGGGAGAATGCCTGATTGGAATATCTGACCGGATTATATAAAACAATCGGACATGTTGTGCTTGAAAAGGCGGATGTCAGAGGAATCTGCGCCGCCATGGCTATATGCGGAGACCTGCCTTCCGGCGAAAAGAAAGAAGGCATGTCAGCCGTAACGGGTGAGCTCAAAGGGAGTCTTGCCCTTTTTTTCTCTAAGGATTTCGTGGGCGGAATTTCCAAATACGGTGCTGATTATCTGCAGGCTGCGGTGTTCGGATTCTCGACATCACCTGCGGGATGCACGCCGGTCCTCGGACCGGGATCTGAGTTTGGAACCGGATCTGCAGGAATCTTGGCTGCTGGTTCAAATGCATATGTATATGTGAGCGAAGGCTCGGGCATGTGCATCGTTAGAACCGCTTCGGTATTCGGTAAGAAGAAATTTGTTAAGTGCCTGTCTTCTGAGTTCGGAGGAGAAGATGTGTTGGCACTTGAAGCGGGTACAGTACTTATCGCGTGCCCCGAGACTTGGGCAGGGACCATTGGGGACGGTTCTCTTGGTCCTTGGTTCTTGGACCAAGAGAACCGTCCCCAATGGTCCCTAGAGAACCGTCCCCAGTGGTCCGAGGTCCTTGATGTAAACGATATCTCAAGCGATGATTCTTTTGACAGACATATCAAAGAACTTGCAGGAGATAGGTTTGAAGGATGTATTGCCGCACTTGCGGTTAAATGATTACCCGGAGAGACTATGCGTGAATTTGATGATAAGAAATTAATAGGAACAGGTTCATTCGGAAATGTGTACAGGGTAAAAAAGGACGGTAAGTTCTCGGCTCTTAAGGAAATGGAAGACAGATCCGTAAGGGACAGGGAGGAAAAATTTTTGAAACTTGCAGACCATCCTCTTTTCCCGAAATTCGAAGAATCTTTTGATGAGGACGGAAAATATTACATCCTCGAGGAATATATCTGGGGAACACCCCTTGATGAGGCAATCAGACTCAGAAACGGATTCGGTCAGCCGGAGGCGATGAAATTTGCGGTGACCATAGCGGACGGTCTTGCTTTTTTACAGCAGTCGGACGGTAATATTTTGTTCAGAGACCTGAAAGCCGAGAACCTGATCCTTCAGCCCGACGGGGAGATAAGACTGGTCGATCTGGGAACGGCCTGTTTTCTCGAAGAGGCCGATAAATCCAAGGCAGGAACGGCCGGAGAGAGTGCTCCGGAACAAATTGACAATAAGTCAAAACAAGGAATGTACTCGGATGTATATGCCTTCGGAACCCTGTTTTACCGCATGCTTACGGGGAAAAAGGCTCCTGTAGGAGGTAAGTACGTTTCCATTAGAGAGACCGATCCGACCTTCTCCGCATCGCTTGAACTATTGATCAGGGAGTGCACTTTGGCTGAAGCCAATGAGAGGATTCCGGACATGTACACCGTGCTTTGCAGGCTTATGGATATAGCCATGCAGACACCATCGGGTTATAAGAAGGCGGAAAAAGAAGCGGAGGCATCTTTGTCGGGATTTGACGACAGGGCAGGGGTTGTTTATTCGAGAAACGTTCAGTCCTAAATGCTTGATTATTGCGTATTCATCGGGTATACTAAACTTTGTCTGCGCAATGCGAAAAACGTCCATGAGGCGTTAACATTAATAATTTTAGAAAGAGAGATTTTTCAAATGAGCGTTAGTGTCGAGAAACTTGAAGGAAGCAAGATCAAGATGACCATTGAGGTCGCAGCAGAGGAGTTCGATAAGGCTATCAAAGCTGCATATAATAAGCAGAAGGGAAGCATCAGCATTCCCGGATTCAGAAAGGGAAAGGCTCCCCAGAACGTAATCGAGAAGATGTACGGCAAAGAGGTATTCTACAACGAGGCTCTTGATGAGCTCGTTCCCGATGAG
>JAEEGK010028896.1_pt1 | contig 11089 bp, 3 predicted proteins | sample 8958771 | NCBI WGS metagenome assembly JAEEGK01 (sample SAMN16246547, study PRJNA631951) | gut metagenome | biome: gut microbiome; feature: rumen; material: SC-attached | host: Bos | place: Iran: Karaj | collected 2018-10 | reverse complement strand
CAGGCAATGCTAAAATCGGTAATAATAAGTGCTACTTAGCTTTGCCGACTTCGATGGTAGCTGCCGGAGCTTCAACTCGTAGTGCTGAGGAGAATTATAAGTTTGAAGAGCCTGAGATGATCAAGCTGCCGATCAGTTTCAGAAGCCTCGGAAATGATGGCGATGGCACAACTGGAATAAAAGTTCAATCTTCAATGTCCCATGTTCAATCAGATAACGCTTACTACACCCTCCAAGGTCAGCGCGTCGCCAAGCCAGGTAAGGGCCTTTACATCAAGAATGGTAAAAAGGTCGTGATTAAGTGAGCATAAAGCTGAGCTCGCTCATGCTTTATCGAACGTGAGCGAGCTCGAGCGTAGCTCAAGGTCGTGATAAAATAGTACGATACTTTATATATAGAAAAATCCCGAAATGCTTGGTCGTTTCGGGATTTTTATGTATTTTTGCAGCCATATTATAGTTATGGAGGTAGCTAACTTAAAAACAATGATAAAACTAACAAAACATTATGATTAAGAAACTGATAATAGTATTTTTAACAATCCTGCCAGTGATGGCGATGACAGCACGGGCGCAGACCATAGTAGACAGCGGCACTTTTGGCGATAATCTGACGTGGACGCTGACCGACTATGATGACGGAGATGAGAATACCACCGTCTACCAACTCTCCATTTCCGGAAATGGAGATATGATCGATAGTAATTCGAATTATAATCTTCCTTGGTATTCGTATCGCCGTCAAATAGAAAAAGTAATCATAGCGGATGGCGTGACAAATATCGGCAGCTATGTTTTTAAAGACTTCGAGAATTTGAAAGAGGTAACGATACCAAGCTGTGTCACGTCTATTGGAAATAGTGCTTTCGCCGATTGTTACAAACTGAAAGAGGTGGAAATTCCCAATTCTGTGACCGCCATCGGAGGAGATGCCTTTGCAGGTTGCGGTCTCACCTCCATTGCCCTCCCAAATTCTGTGACAAAAATTGAAAGTTTTACTTTTTTCGGTTGCTACTATTTAACCTCTATCACCATTCCTAACTCCGTGACCACCATTGGAAGAAGATCTTTTGAGAGATGCAGCAGTTTGACCACCGTGACCATTCCCAACTCTGTAACGAGCATTGGAGAAATGGCTTTTGATGGATGCACCAGTCTGACTAACATTACTCTCCCGAACTCAGTGACAAGTATCGAAGATGATGTTTTCTATGGTTGTAGTAGTTTGACTTCCGTCAATATCCCAAACGGTGTGACTTCCATTGGCATTAGTGCTTTCAATGGATGTAACAGTTTGGCATCTATCGACATTCCAAACAGCGTGACTTCCATTGATAGTTACGCTTTCTCGGGATGTAGTAACCTGACGTCTATCGACATCCCAAACAGCGTGACATTCATTGGTAGTGGTGCATTTGAATATTGTACAAGTCTGTCCTCCATCACCATCCCCAAATCTGTAACGAACATCGGCGATAATCCATTTCCCAAGTGTAGCGGTCTGAAAAAACTGACGGTGGAGAGCGGGAACCCCAACTATGACTCTCGCGACAACTGTAACGGTATCATAGAGACTAAGACAAATAGTCTTATTTCCGGACTCCAGAACACAATTGTCCCTTCCACCGTAACGTGTATTGGAAATTATGCTTTTCAGAGTTGCGGCTTTACAGTTTTCAATATTCCCAATACAATAACGAGCATCGGAGAAAGAGCATTTGAGGGTTGCAGCAGCCTGACCTCCTTCACCATCCCAAATTCCGTGACGAGTATTGGAGAACATGCATTCGAGGGTTGCAGCGGTCTGACTTCTATTGATATACCTAACTCAGTAACAAGCATCGGTGATGAGGCGTTTTCAAAATGCAGCGGTCTGACTTCTGTTCATATTTCCAACTCAGTATCCTGTTTACGCGGCACTTTCAATGAATGCAGTAGCTTGACATCTGTGATCATTCCAAACTCGGTAGAAACTGTGGAGTATAGTGCCTTCTTTGGCTGTACCAGTCTGACATTGGTGACCCTCCCCAACTCATTGAAAAAGATAGGGTATATGGCTTTTGAAGATTGTCACAGTCTGGAATCCATCACCATCCCCAGATCCGTGAAAGAGATAGATACCCGTGCCTTTAACGATTGCGAAAAACTGACATCAATAACCTGCTTGGCGTTAAACCCTCCTGAGTGTACTTGGGGGTATTTCGTCAGTTACAACAAAGAACCAGAAATAACCCTTTATGTTCCTACTGGCTATAAGGAAAAATACGCTGCAGTGGAACCATGGAGCAAGTTCAAGGAGATTATTGAGATTGATGTGGACATGGAGCCGGAACTAGCGCTGACAGCCACGGAGAATGACGGTCTGGTGACACTGCGATTCGATGCGGTGTGCAATGACCTGCGTCACCGCATCATCCGCGTTGACGAGAACGGCGTGAAGGCGAAGGTGGAGAGTAAGGAGGGAAGCAGTTTCCCTGCCACCATCGAGTATGTGGACAATCCACCGGCAGGCACCTATACCTACTATGCCCAGACTGTCTATATCGACGGTAATGGCGAGTCGGTGAGTCTTATGTCGAACGAGGTGATTGTTACTGTGGCTGAGCCGCAGACGGAGGAGCAGGAGGACAAGGACTATGTCAGTCTTTTAGGCAGTATCGAGTACGACAAGAATATGCCCGCCACTGGCGTAAAGGTGAAGTTCTCCGACGGTGTGACGGTTGATGTGGTTGGTTCGAACTTTAAGCGTGCCAAAGTTCCTGTTGACACTGACATCACATTGACGGTAGTGGGCGATGCGTCGCATGACTACGAGCCGATGAATCTGCATATAGAAAGACATCAGAAGCCCGTTCTGTTAAAAGGTGTTTATAAACCAGACTTTGTGGCTACTGAAGAGACAAATGACCTTGCCCTCTGTTCGCCAGTGGAGGTGACGACATCTAATGGCGAGCACTTTGCGACATTCACTGTGAAGAACCTATCGGCAGACCATGCTTGGGAGGGATGCGTCACTGCGAAGGCCATCAAGAAGTCGCTCGCCGACAAGGGCAACGACATCACCACCCTTGAGGGCAACGGCCAGCGATTCCTGCGTGAACCACTGTTCTACAAGGGCTATGATTGCGTCACCGTAAAGAAAGGCAGCACTGAGCAGCTGAAGATAAAGCTCCAAAACCTGAGTCTCAAGGAGGACACAGAATTCTACATCTACCTTGTAAGTGAGGGACGCTGGGAGGACGGCAACGAGCTGACGTCCGTAAAACCACTGGCTGTGGATGGGGCATCAACGGTAGAGGGTAATCCACTGGCTACTATCATTGGCAAGACCGAAGAAGGTGCTGCCGGCGCAAGGGAACTGACCGATGAGGAAAAGGAAGACGTGGCCTACTTCGTGCTTGGCCAAAGCAGCGTAACACCTGGCATGGACGGCATCGTGGGCGACCTGTCGGCCATACAGAAGATTATGCTGCGTATTACTGGCAAGAAAACGGCCTCTGAAGCCGCCGAGGTACTATACAACTGGTTTGGAGGGGGCAGTATAGCCGAGGCCATTAACGACCCCAACTTCAGGACCATCTCATCAGAGGTCAAGGCTGAGATATGGAAGATCTATAGCAATGGTACCACACCGTTCACGCAGACCTACTGGAGGAAGCTGGTAGGCAGTTTTGCCGATGTGGCGAATGCCGACCTGACTATCGGACTGCTCCATGACCTGTTAACTGCCACCACCAGCAACGACCAGTTTGAGCAGGTGATGGCATGCGCCGGTATGATCTACCAGCTCACTGCCGGCCAGTATGTGCCGCTGTCAAGCATGATGTACTCCTACATGGCGGTGGGCAAGGCTCTGATTGCTGCTGCCAGACAGTTCTCACCCATCATGGAGAAGCGATACCTGACGAGCCGTCTCATACAGAATAAGCCTTACTACGGAAATGATGAAAACCGTGTGAATGAAGCAATCGATTTCAAGATTTACATCAAGACCGGCAAGAAAGACAAGACGCGCATCAACTTTACCAACGGAGATGTCGCCCGCCAGATAGTGGGTGTCAGTATTAAGGCCGCTCACCGGCAGGGTACGACACCTGCGGAGTTCGCTTTCAATCCGATATGGAAGGAAGACTGTATCATGCTGCAGAGCGACGGCAAGGGCATGGTGCCCGGAAGCGGTGTGGTGAGTGAAGGCAACGAGGTGGCGGAGTTCTATATGGAAATCAAGTGGAGCAACGGTCGTATAACCTTGATTCCGCTGCTTGAGAATTCGGGCGGAGGACGAACCGACGGCGTGAAGTTCGACCAAAATGGAGCGCACATGGATACCTATGACAAATTCTACGAAGAGAATCCGTGGGTCTATACTGTCACTCTGACTACTACAACAGGTGAAGACGCCATGGCTGATGAGTTATATTTAGGTAATAATAAGAAACGGGATTAATAGAAGTTGGAAGAGATGAAAAAAATCATTAGTACTATAGTATTCATGTTGGTGACAATGGTTGTCAATGGCCAGAAGGTGACTTTCTACTCACCGGAGTTTGAGGATGGTGTGCGTGACCATATCGGATTGGCAGAGGGAGCCGACGTCCTACAGACGCATACCGACACCATCACCGTCATCAATCTGTCGGGGCTTGGCATCACCGATATACGTGACGTGGTCTATCTGTCTGCTGTTAAAGAGCTGAATCTCAGCTATAACAAGATCAGCGATGTCTCTCCCTTACTTGCACTGGAGGAATTACAGTCCGTCAACTTGAGCAACAATCAGATTGAGGATGTCAACATCTTGGCCTTTATGCAACAGGAGAGCCTCGAACTGGATGTAAGCGGCAATTACATTCAGGACTTCTCCTATTTCTATACGCCTACGCCGTGCGAGTTCATCTTCTTAGGAATGGGTATGCAGCAAATAAAGGACGTTCCCTATTTTGATGTCTATCAGTTGCATGCAGATGTCAATACTGACGGGCAACCTGTTGTCTCATATCGTGGCTATACAAATATGGATGCAGCAACTTATCTGAAATGCGGCTCGTCAAATGTATCTGCCCAGTTAGACGGAAATACATATCAGGTGACTATCACAGAGAATGCTGCTGAAACTTCTCAGGTGACCCTATCCAACGGAGAAGAGAGCGAGGAAACCTATATCGTACCGTCTGCTGACTATCAGGTGGAAGCGGGACAGACCGTCACATTGGAGACTTGGCTGCCCGATGACTACATCTTATATTCGACCAATGCAACGGCTGGTACGGTAGAGATTGTTGGCAACACATTGTTATATACGGCTACTAATGATGCAGCACCTGATATCATCTATTTCAGTTATTATCAGGGATCTGTTCTTAAAGGTTCTTCTCGTTTCTATATCAATCGGGAGACCATTGAGACTGAGCCTGTCAAGATTGGCAGCAAGGGTAAGGCGACCTATTGCGGCGACAAGTCGTTGGATTTCAGCTTCTCTGAGGAGATCAAGGCCTACGTGGCAACGGGCTTTGATAAGGATGAGGGTACCATCTGGCTGACACGTGTAAAGGATGTGCCTGCAGGTGTTCCTGTTTTGATCAAGGGCGAGGCCAATAAGACTTATGATGTTCCAGTGACGGATAGTGAGAATTCCTACTATACGAATATGTTTGTAGGAAACACGAGTGGAGCTTCTATTGAGATCTACGAGACGTCCGCTGATGGCAGTAAGGTGAACTACTACCTGAAAAATGGTACATTCCTGAGTGTGACTGGCAATGCAAAAATCGGTAAGAACAAGTGTTACCTTCAGCTGCCGGCAACGATCAATGCCTCTGTGACAGGCGCCTCCCAGACTGTGACAGTTGGTCAGACAGGCAAGGTCTCTTTTGCAGCTTCTGTAGATTTGGACTTCACGAATGTTGAAGGTTTGAAGGCTTTCACTGCAACTGGCTATGACAAGAGCACTAAGACCATCTGGCTGACACGCGTGATGAAGGTCCAGCAGGGTGAGGGTGTACTGCTCAAGGGTGATCCCGATAATTATGAGATTCCCTCTGCCGCTGCCCAGAGCCACTATGAGAATATGTTCGTAGGCAACACAAGTGGAGCAACTATTGAGATTCCAGAGACGTCCGCTGATGGTAGTCAGACGAACTACTACCTGAAGAATGGTACATTCTTGAGTGTGACTGGCAATGCTAAAATCGGTAATAATAAGTGCTACTTAGCTTTGCCGACTTCGATGGTAGCTGGAGCAGCCTCTACTCGTGGTTCAGAGGAGAGCTACAAGTTTGAAGAGCCTGAGATGATCAAGCTGCCAATCCTTTTCAGAAGTCTCGAAAATGATGGTGATGGTACAACAGGAATTAAAGATCAATCTTCAAAGTTCAATGCTCCATCAGATAACGCTTACTACACCCTCCAAGGCCAGCGCGTCCAGAACCCAGGCAAGGGCCTCTATATCAAGAATGGTCGCAAGGTCGTGATTAAGTAACCTTAACACCTTATTAATATTAAAAATCCCGAAATACTTGGTTGTTTCGGGATTTTTTCATATATTTGCGCCAAGAAACCAAAACAGACAAGACGATGAGAAAACTCAATTTATTAATCCTTCTGCTATTAGCATGGCCGATAGGGATGCTGGCAGACATTTCAAGAGACTCCTTAGTGAGTAATTATGGTAATTGGGTAAACCTGACCGACGGGTACACCGAAGACAAAACGAGCAACCCTCAGAAGATGCAAGTGGAGATTGATGGAAACACCATTCATCTACTATGGGCGGAGTTTGCAAAGCAAAGCGATGAAACTTACGGCCTTTGGTATCGTCGCTCCACAGACTTAGGCAAGACATGGGAGGATGCCAAGTTGATTGTGAAGACCCATACCGGTCAATTCTTGAATATCAACTCCAGCACAATCAACAAGCTGATGGCTGTGAACAACGGTCACGTGCATGTCGCCGTGGTAGATTGGGATGAAAGTGTTGAGAGCGGCAAGGCTCGGATTATATATCTTCGTTCTGACGATGGAGGAGCCAGCTTTGAGCAAACTGTCATAGGAAAACTAAGCAATAGTTATCAAAGTTATCGTGGTTCACAAATTGAGTGTGATGGTGACATGGTGGTGATTGCTGCGCCGAAGTATGGCAATGACATCACATACTATACATCAAAGGATGGTGGCATTAATTTCTGTGCAGAAACGCAGACCATCGATCCTTCTGGGGATGATCCGCAATTCTGTGACCTGCATGTCAGCAACGGTCGCTGGGTATCTATGATTTGTGGCAGCTATTGGTATTATAGTCTGCAGTATGGTTATTTGTTTATCACCACATCTGACGGTGAAACGATGTCCAGCCAACAGATTGCTCCCTTACACAGCGATGAAAAGCCCTATGCTTTACCAAACGTGAAGCGTGGCGGAAATGGAAATTCGTATAACCACCACCCCCAAATGGCAATAGTTGGTAATACCATTCACGTGATGTATAGAGGTAATCCTGGTGGGAAAGAAGAGTCTGGCGACTACAATCATACGCTTTATCAGAAGTCTGAAGACTTTGGCGAAACATGGAGCAATGTTGTGGATCTACCAGAGTCTGATGGTGGCGAAGGCACGATTGCTGCCAAGGGGGAGAACGTTTATGTGCTGACCACTGCTTCTGGGGGACGCCGCCTGATCTACTATTCTCATGACGGCGGTGTTACATGGAATACCCAAGAACAGGCATGTTGGCCTGAGAGAGGTGGGGGAAATAATCCGAATCTGAGTTATTCACTGGTTATTGCTCCTGATGACACCAGCGGCAAGCATGTCTATTTGACGGGTAACCGCTACTATTTCACAGAGACTAAGGACGGTTTTAAGACGCTTGCTAAGAATTTCGTGCTGGGCACTGAAGCTTTACAAGGGGGGGCTAGCAACTATGCATTGACAGTGGTACCGGACAAGAATAGTACAGAGCACTGGTTCCTGCAGTTTCAGAAGCCTTATCAGAAGGAATATGTGGAAACGGAAAAAAGCTCGCAAGACATCTGCTATCGTCGTGTGGAGTCAGAGCCAGAGCCGTCAGGTACAAAGGCACTCAATCTGACGGATAAGAGTATGATTGATTACCGCGTCGTGATTCCGATGACTCCGAGCCTAACCTTGAAACAGACCATGACAGTAGAGACGTGGGTGCGCTTCGATTTAATCTCCTCATTCCAAATAGCTGGCACTTCAACAGAAGCCAACCATGAGACCTCCCAGTACAATGGCGGATGGTATTTAAAAGCAGAAAACTGGTATGGTAATGGTGGCTATTTTGAAGGCGGTCTGCGTACAGACAAATCCACAGATGGAGTAGGTGTGAGAATCTATAACCAGGATGCCTTCAGGATCTATAAGATGAAGATGTGGCACCATGTGGCACTCACATACGATGCCAAGGCTGGCGAGAATAACGCACGTCTTTATATTGACGGTGTGTTAGTTGCCTCCCAAACCGTTGTTGGCGATATTCTGGTGGGAGCAAATCCGATTGCGTTGGGAGCTACAAGTGGCTATGGCAGTTATGGTCTGCTTGATCACTTCGCCATGTATGACAGAGCCCTGCCCGTTGAGGAATTGCGCGAACATATTTATAATATGCCGACTGGTAAAGAGAATGGTTGTGTATGTTTGCTCAACTTCGACGGCACGCTGAAGGATATGAGTGGCAACGGCAACGACGGTGTGGCCTTGCTGGATGTGGATTTCGTTGAACATGAGGGTATTCACCCGCCGAAAGCAGACTTTGATGCAGCTAAGGACATCACGGGCCGCAATATCACGATGGTGGATAATACGGAGTCAGGTCAGGCCGTCTGGTGGTATATGGACAAGGGTCCCGACTATTATTATCGTTTTGTCAGTGACACGACTCGTCATCCGAGTCTGAAGGATCTTGACCCAGGCATTATTACCGTCAATATGGCTGCGTGCAGCGATAATGCTTACGCTGCCATCACCAAAAGCGTTGTCGTCGGTGGTCTGAGCAAGGTGGAACCAACGGTGGCCGGACAGGATGAGTCTGTCGGTCTCCGTATTTATGGCGGCTATATTCTGAACAAGTCCAGCCAGCCCACGGTGCAGCTCCGCCAGGGAAGTACGATTATCGATGGTACGTGGGTGATGGACGATAAATACGACTCCAAGACGGTTGAAACAGGCGACGATCTTGCATACGCCGTCTTCAACCTTGCAAGTGCACCGACTGGTAAATATGATGTGCTTGTAGATGATGCGATTCTTCCTGAAGCCTTCACACTGGAGGCAGCTGAGCAGCCGGAAGTATGGTTGCAGATCAATGGCTGGAGCAAGATGCTGGCTGGCAAATGGAAGGACTTCTCCATCGACTATGGTAACAAGTCCAACGTGGCAGCCTACAATACCCCCTTCTATCTGTTCATACCTGACGAGGATGTTGAGGTATCTTTCGACTTCGATTATGATCTCATGCACGAGGAACTGTTAGAGCCAGAAGCCATCCAATGGGCTAAGGATGAACTTGGTGAATATCAGGTGTTCGAAGACTACCGAGGCATCAAGATGCGCTGCTATTCATTTATGATTCCATATATTGCTGCCAATGGTGAAGGACATAAGACCTTCCGCATCAAAAATACACCTGCCGACGGCGGTAAGAGCGGTGAGGTGGATATGGTCTATATGGTATGCGATCCTTGGGGACCCTATGATGAGGGCGAGGCGGCTTCCAGCACCAGAGGAACCAGAGGCGCAGGTAAATTCAATATGGAAGCAGCAGAGTGTATGATGGAATACCTTGCTACGGGTATCGTTGATGCTACGGCTGCGGCTGTACCGTTTGGAAGCTGTGTATGGGGCAGTGGCAAGACGCTTTGGCAGGCCTTCTCGCCTAACACGAAGGATCGCTGGAGCACCCTGGCCACCAACCTGTTCAGTACAGCTTTCAGCTGTGCGATGGATTTCAACCCGCTGGGCTGGGGATGGCGTGCCTGCCAGCTGGCCAATATAGCCTTCAGCACTGCCATGAATATCTATGGTGCTAATGGTTGCGTGAGTGGTAATGGTAATGACAAGAAAGTGAAGACTGTGGGCAGCTACGACCCCAACGAGATGATCGGTCCTTCGGGCTATGATGACAATGCCCATTACATTAAGCCTATCAACAATATGGCTTATACCATCACCTACGAGAACAAGTCTACGGCTTCTGCGCCTGCTCATGAGGTATATGTCAACGACAAGCTTGACCTGTCCAAGTATGAACCCGAATCATTCAGCTTTACTTCATTTGGTTGGGCTGATACGACAATTGTTGTGGGCGGTTCATATACCAAGGACTTCACGCGTGATATAAAATACAAGGTAAATGATGAAGATATCATCGTTCGTGTTTCTGGCACATTCGACCAGAATACTGGTGATACCAATTGGAGCATGATTTCTTTGGATAAGAATGGTAAGGAGATTGAAGATCCAGACCTAGGCTATCTGTTGCCCAACAACGATAACCATGTAGGCGAGGGCTTCGTCACCTTCTCCATCAATCACAAGCCTAATCCCGCCAATGGTTCTATTATAAGCAACAAGGCCACTATCGTCTTCGATGCCAATCCTCCGATTGAGACCAATGTCTTCGTGAACACCTTCGATACGGATTATCCGACCTCGAAGATTACAAAGTCAGAAGTCAGTGGCAGTAATCTTATATTGACGTTAGAGGGCAAGGATGCCACTTCAGGCGTTGCATCCTACGATTTATACGTCTTCAAGAACGATGGCGAGGCAGAATCCTTGGCATACGGAGTGACAGAAAACCAATACACACTGCCATACGTCGAAGGCACCAAGTATTCCTTCTGTACAATCGCCACTGACCATGTAGGGTGGAAGGAGGCTAAGGACATCAAGGCCGAGTATACGCATTCAGAGGGGACAGCACCAATCACCATCGGCAAGTTTGGTAAGGCCTCTTATTGCGGCGACAAGTCTTTGGACTTCAGTTTCTCCGATGAGATCAAAGCCTATATTGCCACAGGCTTTGACAAGGATGAGGGTACCATCTGGCTGACACGTGTAAAGGATGTGC
>JAEEGK010028895.1_pt1 | contig 11089 bp, 9 predicted proteins | sample 8958771 | NCBI WGS metagenome assembly JAEEGK01 (sample SAMN16246547, study PRJNA631951) | gut metagenome | biome: gut microbiome; feature: rumen; material: SC-attached | host: Bos | place: Iran: Karaj | collected 2018-10 | reverse complement strand
AGACTATCTCGTGTTCGCCCAGCTGTACGGCATCGCCGACAAGGTGGCCACGCAGTTCCAGAAACTCTTCCCGAAGGAATTCCAGGAAATGGCGCAGACCGTGGGCGTGGACCCGAACGTGATGATGCGCACCATCCGCCTCAACAACAACATGTCCGCCTCCGCGATCAACCACGCCGTGGCCAAGCAGCAGGCCGGCAGCATCAAGGGCATGGGCGGCCACACCTCCTTCGGCGGTGGCGGCGGCTTCTCCGGCGGCGGCTTCGGCGGCGGCGGAAGATAGGTGCGGACGACGGACATACTCCTGTATCTGTGGGAACTGCCGCAGAACCTGGTCGGGCTGGCGCTGACGAAGGCGCTGGGGCCGGGGGAAGCGGAGACGTACCGGAATGCGCGGGTCCTAAAGTCGGAGAAGATGCGGGGAGGGGTCAGCCTCGGGCGGTATATCATCGTGGAGGCCCGGTCGGCCGGCCCGTACATCGTGCGGCACGAATGGGGGCATACCCGGCAGTCCCGCCTGCTGGGGCCGTTTTACCTGCCGGTCATCGGCATACCGTCCCTGCTCTGGGCCGCCTGGTGGAGGCCCGGGAGAAAGCGCGGATATTTCTCTTTTTATACGGAACGATGGGCCGACCGGCTGGCCGGCCTCCGTCCTCCGTCCGTCAATGGACGGGGAAAGTGAAGTACGTGTCCGGGAAAGGCTCGTTCTTCAGGGTGGAGTGCCACCATTCTTCGGCGAGGGGCTTGAAGCCGTGGCGGAGCATCGCTTCGCGGAGAATCAGGCGGTTCCGGAACTGCGTTTCCGTAATGCCGCCGCGTTTCCGCCCGGCCTTGGCGTCATACACGCCCGTGTCGGGATCGCCGCAGAAGTCCGGATGGCTTTCGGGGCCGAACCAGTCGAAGGTACCGCCCATGTCCACTTCTTTTCCCGCAGCCATGTCGAACAGCGTCAGGTCCACAGTGGAGCCGCGCGTGTGACCGCTCTTTTCCGCGATATACCCCTGCTTGAAGAGCACATCCTTCCGAAGGTCAGGATAAAAACAGGGTTTCATCCGGGTATCCTTCCGGTCGGCCGACCAGCGGACGAAGTGGTCCACGGCCGTCTGCGGACGGTAGGCGTCGTAGATTTTGAGCCGATAGCCCCTCCGCATCAGGTCGTCGCTCACGGCACGCAGGCTGTCCGCCGCAGCCCGGGTGAGGAGCGCCGTCGGAGCCAGGTAGCCGTCAATGCGGTCGCCCACGAAGTTGTAGGTGCTGAAATAGCGGATTTCCAGGATGGCGTCCGGGACGGCCTCCGGGATGGACACGAAATGCTCCCTTCCCTGCTGGCCGACGGCTGCGGCCAGGCGGCGGAATTCTTCCTGCGCCCGGGCCATCTCGGCCTGGAAACGGGCGCTGGTTTGCAGACGGGAATAGCCGATGGAGGCGGCCACCCGCGTCACGTCCACATCGCTCTGCCAATGAGCGCCGGCGATGACGCGGCTCACGCCGTACTGCCACGCCCGGGCATACAGGGCGTCCGCCGCGGCGGGATTGATCTGGGCGAGCAGCAGCGCCGCCGTCCAGCCGCGCATCGTATGGCCGGAGGGGTAGCTGCCTTCGCCGCTTAACGCGTCTTCTTCGCCGGTAAGCATCTTCTCGTTGAACACCTCGAAGGGCCGGCGGCGGTGATAATAGGCCTTCGGCGCCACACGCATCTGGTCCGTCGTGGCCAGGCTGTTCACCAGCACGGTCCACATGGCCGGCGTGGCCTCCTTCGAAAGCGTCATGCCGAATGGTCCGGCAAACTCTCCCAGGAGGGCTTCGTACGTCCAGACGGCATCCCGCCGGGCCATTTCGGCACGAGCTGAATCGGGACGCTGAGCCTTGCCCCACTGGTATTGCATCACGTCATACGCAAATCCGTGCGAAAGGGAATCCGGCGGCGCGGGAAGGCTCTGAATCAGATCCGGGAGCTGCTCCGTCGTGAAATAAACCTCCTGGGCACGGCCCATGGCCGCAGTCAGGAACAGGGCGGCCGAGAGAAAAATGATCTTTCTCATAGGATTATTCTTGCTTGTTCTTCCGCCGGTCGTGGAACTCCGCGACGGCCGTAAAGAAGGCGTCGCTGGAGGAATTGAGGGCCGTTTCCACGGAATCCTGCACGACGCCGATGATGAAGCCGACGGCCACCGCCTGCATGGCGATGTCGTTGGAAATGCCGAAGAAGGAGCAGGCCATCGGGACCAACAGGAGGGAGCCGCCCGCCACGCCCGAGGCGCCGCAGGCGCCAAGGGTGGCGATGAGCGACAGGAAAAGCGCGGAGGCGAAGGAGACCTCGACGCCCACCGTATGGGCCACAGCCAGTGAAAGGACCGTGATGGTGACCGCCGCGCCGTTCATATTGACCGTCGATCCCAGCGGGATGCTCACGGAATAGAACTCCTCGTCCAGGCCGAGCCGCTTGCACAGGTCCATGTTGATGGGAATGTTCGCCGCGGACGAACGGGTGAAAAAGGCGTTCAGGCCGCTCTCCTTCAGGCACTGCCAGTACAGCGGGTACGGGTTCCGGCGGATATGGAGCCAGGCGATGAAAGGATTGACGATGAAAGCGGTGCAGCACATGCAGCCCACCAGCAGGAGCAGAAGCTTTCCGTAGTCCGTGAAGATATTCAGACCGCTCTCGGAGACGGAGGAATAGACTAGGCCCAGGATGCCGAACGGGGCGAACTGGATGACCCAGCGCACCACCTGCGAGACGACATCGGCCAGATCGCCGATCACCCGGACGGTGTTCTCAGACGCCAGCAGCTTCAAGGCCAGGCCGATGACGATGGCCCAGAACAGGATGCCGATATAATTGGCCTGTGCCAATGCCTGGACGGGGTTCATCACCATGTTGGTGAGGAGCGTCAGGAACACGTCGGACAGGCCGCCGGGCGCGCTTCCACCGCCTTCGGCCCCTTGCAGCTTGATGGTCACGGGGAACAGGAAGCTCGCCAGCACCGCGAAAACCGCGGCGCAGAGCGTGGACACGAGATACAGCGTGATGACCGTCCGGAACCGTGCGCCCAGGCCGCCCTTCGCCCGGGCGATGGACGACGCCACCAGCAGGGCCACCAGCACCGGGGCGATGGCCTTCAGGGCGCTCACGAACACCTGGCCCAGGATGCCGATTCCCGTCCACTTCGGGCACAGCAGCCCGAGCACGGCGCCGATCACCAGGCCGATCACGATCCGCAGCACCAGCGAGGTGCCGGACCACTTCTTCAGAAGGGAAGAAATCTTGCTCATACGATGCAAGATACGAAAAAAGGGCGGGAATGGCAAGAATTCACTATCTTTGTACAAACGCATGGATATGAAACGTTTTCTTCTTGTTGTAGCCCTGCTGGCGGGCGGCGTGGCCGCCTTCGGGCAGGGAAACATCCGGGTGAAGGCCGGAAAGCCGGCCGGAAACATCGACCCGATGCTGTACGGACAGCTGTTCGAACACATTTACTTTTCCGCGAACAACGGAGTCTGGCAGGAGCTGATGTACGGGCGGTCTTTCGAGCCGGAGCATTATCCCGGGATTCCGCCGAGGGACGGGTATTTCGACGGATGGTTCGCCGACGAGAACGCGGTGCTGCACTCCCCTACGCGCTATGAGCAGCCCATCCGCCTGGCCGCCCTGGACACGGACAGCTACGACCTGGAGATGGACGTGAAATGGCGGGCGTACCTCCTGCCCGGCCGTCGCTGGAGCGGCGGTCTGCTGGACCTGCGCTTCGCCTTCAAGGATCTGGCGGATGGATCGGATTCCTATTACCTGCGCCTCTATGACCCGGCTTATGAAGGCCAGCGGTTCGCCCTGGCGCAGACCCAGGCCCAGATCGAGGCCGACAACCAGGCGAAAGCGCTCGCCAAGGCGCAGAAAGCCGTGACCGGCGCCCAGTTCGCCCTTTCCACCCGCGAGGAGAAGGAGGTTTCCTTCAACGGTCGGAGCCGGAAAGTCGTCACCCTGGAGCCGATGGCCGCGAAAGCGGCGACTCCCGCCCAGCTGGACCAGGACGCCTGGCATCATCTGAAGATCAGCTGCCGCGGGCAGCGCGTGCGCGTGTGGTGGGACGGGAAGCAGGTCCTTTCCTGCAAGGTCCCCGACAGCCGCCCGCAGAATACGATCACCCTGTGGGAGAACTATACGGAAGCCCTCTACCGCAATATCCGCGTGACTTCCGCCGACGGGAAGAAGGTCCTCTTCGAAGGCCTTCCGGAGGATGTCCGGATTCCTGACGTCGCCCCGGAATGGGAGTCCTTCGGACAGGGCAAGTACCGCCTCGTCAAGGGCGACGCGGTCAATATGGACTATGCGCAGGAGATCACCGCCGGAGCAACGGCGGCCGGCATCGTCCAGGGGCCGCAGAACGTGGTGGCCGGAGAGACCTTCGTGGGGTCGGTTTACGCCAAGGGCGACGCCCGGCTTTCTGTCGCGCTGGTCCGGGACGGGCGCATCCTGCGGGAGCAGGCGCTCGGCGTCCCGGGCGCCGCCTGGAAGAAGTTCGACATTTCCCTGCCGGCCGGTGAACTGTCCGGAGACGCCGGCTTCGCCATCCTGGCGACAGGCGGATCATTGCTGGTGGACCAGGTGACGCTGTCCACGGCCACCGGAAAGGCGAACGGCGGCTTCCGGCCGGACATTCTGCAGGCTGTGAAGGACCTGCACCCGACCTGCCTCCGCTGGCCGGGCGGCGGCTACGTGGCCCAGTATTACTGGCAATGGGGGATCGGCCCGCAGGAGGAGCGCTACCGCTGGCCGCACTGGATGTGGATGGACTATGACCAGAACTGCTTCGGCACGGACGAATTCATCAAATTCTGCCGGGAAGTGAACACGGAGCCGGTGATCGTGGTGTCGGTCCATTTCGAGCGTCCGGCCGAGGAGTACGAATCCATCCTGGCCGACGCCGTGAACTGGGTGCGTTACTGCAACGCCCCCGCCACGGACGAATGGGGTGCCAAACGCGCCGCCAACGGCCATCCGGAGCCCTATAACGTGAAATACTGGGAGATTGACAACGAGATGTGGGAGATGGGCATCGACCGCTACGAAAAATGCGTCCGGGACTTCTCCACGGCCATGCGCGAGGTCGATCCTTCCATCAAGATCATCGCCTGCGGCGGTTTCCGCGAAGATGAGGAGTTCCTCAACCGGTCGGCCAATTACTTCGACTATCTAAGCCTCCACCACTACGAGCAGGCCGGCGGCTACGCCACCGGGCCGAAGCGTCTCGGCGACCAGTACGACCGCTACGCGAAGATGATCGCCGCCTGCCCGAACCCGAACGTGAAGCTGTTCATCTCGGAATGGAATCTGAACAGCACCGACTGGCGCACCGGCCTCTTCGCCGGCGGCTTCCTGAACGAGTGCGAGAAGCGCGACGTGGTGGCGATGGGCGCCGCCGCCCTGTTCATCCGCCGGACCGACGCGCCCGACTGGAACAACGCCTTCATCAACTTCGACTACAAAGACCTCTTCGTAGCCCCGAACTACCAGGTCACCGAACTCTGGTACGACCACTTCTCCCGGTATCTGCTGGACTACGAGGGCGAAACCGGCGGTCTGAGCGTGGTCACCACCCTTTCGGAGAACGGCCGCGACGTCATTGTGAAAGTAGTGAACCCCACCGACAGCGCCTGTGACCTGACCGTCTCCGGCGACTGGAAAGGCATCGCCGGCACGGCCTACGATTATTACGCCCCCGGCTCCCTGACCGCGGCGAACAGCATGGCGGAAAAGCACGCCGTCGCGCTCAAACACGCTTCTCCCGCTTTCAGGGACAATGCCGTGACCCTGCACGTCGACCCTCTTTCCGCCGGCGTCCTGACCATCACGAAAACCTTCTGATCATGAAAAAGATACTGATTCTGCTGGCGGGCCTCCTGCTGCTCGCCGGATGTTCGCAGAAAGAAGTCCGCATCCCGACGGACGACGGAACCCTGGTCCTGCTTCCCTTGACGGACAACGCCATCCGAGTCCGGCTGGAACCGGCTGACTATCAGCCGCTCCCCGAATTGATTTACACGGAGGAAGTGGCCGCCCCCAAATTCGACGTCACCAAGAAAGACGGAATCGTCGAAGTGCGTACGGCCAAGATGTGCGCCCGCTACGAGAACGGCGCCTTGACCTTCTTTGATGCCGACGGCAACGTTCTCCTCCGGGAGGACTGCCACAGCCTGGAGAAATCCACCGTCCAGGGTGAGCCCACTTATGCGGTCACCCAGCGCTTCCTATCCCCGGAAGACGAATTCCTCTACGGCACCGGCCAGTTTCAGGACGGCTTCCTGAACGTCCGCGGCGTATCCCGGCGGCTCACGCAGGTGAACACCCAGATCGCCCTGCCGTTCATCCTGTCCAGCAAGGGGTACGGCCTACTCTGGAACAACTACGGTCTTACGGATTTCAATCCGGCTGACCAGTCCGTCGCGCTGGCCGTGGTCGGCGAAGACGGCGAAGGCCAGACGGTGAATGCCACCGGCACGGCCGGCAACCGCCGGGAGCGCCGCTTCTCCCGGTCCTTCGCCGGCAGCATCGACATTCCCGAGGAAGGGACCTATTCCCTCCTGCTGGACGTGGGCCAGAAGATGTCGCGGCGGCACTACCTTGCCATCGACGGCGAACCCGTGGTGAACGTATCCAATACGTGGCTGCCGCCGACCACCTCGGCCTTGGTCACCCTGACCCCGGGAACGCACTCGATCGATGTCGAGGGTGTCCGCACGGACAATCCGGTCCTCTATTGGAAGAAAATCGAGGACGCCACCACCTTCCGCTCCCCCGTCGCCGCGGCGCTGGACTACACGGTGTTCGCCGGCAAGGCCGACGAGGCCATCGGCGCGTACCGCACCCTGACGGGCCCCGTCCCCGAGATGCCCGACTGGATGTTCGGCTACATCCACTGCCGCGAGCGCTATCATTCGTCGGAGGAAATCATCGCCAACGCCCGCGAGTTCAAGGCCCGCAACCTGCCGCTGGACGTCATCGTCCAGGACTGGCAGTGGTGGGGCCCCACCGGCTGGAACTCGATGGAGTTCGACCGGGAGCACTATCCCGATCCCAAGGCGCTGACCGACACCCTGCACGCGCAAGGCACACGCTTCATGATCTCCGTCTGGTCCAAGGTCGATAAGAATTCGAACCTGGGCAAACGGCTGGAGGAGCACGGCAGCTACATTGAGGGGACCGACTGGATCGACTTCTTCAACCCCGACGTGGCCGATTTCTACGCCCGGAACTTCGTGGACAGCCTCGCGACCCCTTACGGCATCGACGCCTGGTGGTTTGACGCGACGGAGCCGGAGAACGACGATCTGGCGGGCCGTCGCATCGGCAAGGACCGGATTCCGGGAGAATGGTACCGGAACGTGTATCCCCTGATGGTCAACCGGACGATGTATGAGGCGCTGACGAAAGCGGGAGCCTCCCCGGTCATCCTCACCCGGAGCGCCTTCCCGGGCGCCCAGCGCTACGGCGTGGTCACCTGGTCCGGCGACGTGGGCAACGACTTCGTCACGCTGAAGCGGCAGATCGCCGGCGGCCTCGGCCAGATGGCCTCCGGCCTGCCCTGGTGGACCTTTGACGCCGGCGGCTTCTTCCGCCCCGGTGACCAGTACACCTCGGCTGAATACCAGGAACGCCTCATCCGGTGGGTCCAGACATCGACCTTCCTGCCCTTCATGCGCGTCCACGGCTACATGAGTGAAACCGAACCCTGGCACTATTTCCCGGAGACCTACGAAATCATCGCGTCATACATGGACCTCCGCAAACGCCTCCAGCCCTACATTCTGGACTGCGCCAAGCGCGTTTCGCAGGAGGGATACACGATCATGCGCCCGCTGGTCTTCGACTTCGCGGACGACGCGGAAGCCCTGCGGCAGGACGACGAATTCATGTTCGGCCCCGCCCTGCTGGTCCATCCCGTCACCGCCCCCGGCGTCACCACCTGGCGCACCTACCTCCCCGCCTGCGAGGAAGGCTGGCGCGACTTCTGGACCGGTGAAACCTACGAAGGCGGACAATACGTCGAAACCGCCGCCGATCTGGCGACGGTTCCGGTGTTCGTGCGGGGCGACGCGAAGGTGCTGTAAGGATCCGGCGGCGTTCTATTCCGTCATTGTATTGAAGTCGGCGAGAATGGCCTTGAGATCCGGCTTCAGCATGCCGAAGACCTTGTCGGCCCAGTCCTGAGGGATCTCCATACCCGGTGTGGCCGCGGCGAGTCCGCCGGCGATGGCGGCGATGGTGTCCGCGTCCGTCGCCAGGGACACCGCATTGCGGACCGTTTGCTCGTAGGTGCCCGACTGGAGCCAGCAGCAGAAGGCCTGGGGGATGGAGACGTCACAGTTGTAGTCGTGCGTGGCCGTGCGACGGATTTCGTCCACACTCCGGCTGAAGTCATAGCCGAAGGTCTTCTCCACATAGCTGCGGATTTCTTCCTTCGGATGGCCGGTGCGGGCGAGGTAGATGGCGGCCGCGACCGCCCGGGCGCCCCGGATGCCTTCATCGGAGTTATGGCTTACTTCGGCCGTCTGCCGGGCCAGATCCAGCGCCTCCTCGAGGCTCTTTGCGGCCCACCCGCAAGCCCCCACACGCATGGCGGATCCATTGGTGTTGCCTCCGTACGGAGCGTGCTCCACCGAGCGGAGCCACGCCTTGAAGCGGTGGCTGTATCCCGCGCGGGGATAGCTGTTGCACAGCTGTACCATGCTGCGGATGAGGTTCTCACGTGTCCGGTCGCCCAGGAGCCAACGCGCGATGGCGAGCGAGCCTACCGTGTCGTCGGTGGGATGGGACTTCGGAGGAAAAAGGGGGAAATTGTAGTCCGTCGTACGGTCATGCTCATACACACAGCCTACGACGTCACCGACGATGGTGCCCATCAGGCCCGTCACAGGAGCCTCGATACCGCTGAAGTCGCGGGGCGCCGGGGCGGGCGGATTCTCATCGAGCTGTCCGATGAGCGACTCCGATGCCGTGAACGGAGTCGTATCCATTCCCGCCGCGCGTGCCGCCTGCTCGTCCCGCTCGCAGTCCGTCACGCAGACCATGTCCTGCGTTTCCAACCCGAGTTTCGCCGCCGCCACGAACAGCAGATCGGGCATGGGCTTGCGATACTTGCCCCGGCGGTTGAGATCGTAGCCGCCGACCACCAGGTCGACGCTCAGGCCCGCGCGCCCGAGGGCTTCCGAGACCTCGGACTTGCCGTGATTGGACACGACCGCCGTATGGATCCGGCGCTCCCGGACCGCCTCCGCAAGCGGGCCTTGAAGAGCCCGTACCGTCGCGGAGTTGAAAATGATTCCCTTGTATTTCATGCTCCTGTTTCTTGCTTGCTACACCCACACGGCCCCGTCGGCAATGGCGACGGGAAAACGGCTGAGGATTTCCTGACCGACGACCCCGTCGGCCAGCAGGGAGACGGCCATGCCCATGAGCGTGGGCAGATGGCCCGCACGCATCGTGAAGTCCCTGCCCGCAAAGGAGGCGGGGAACGTGAAGATGTCCGTCTCAAAAGTGTCCCCGGGCACCATCGGATTGAAATCTTTGATCCGGTCGACGGGGATGAGCCCCTCCGTGAAGGAGCGTGAAACATAGGAGACGGGCGCGCCCGAGTCAAGAATCACGCGGGCCTGACGGCCGTTGAGGGTCATTTCCACGGTCATATACCCCATCACCATGCGGGACGGAAGCCGCGTCATGCCTTCGGTCGGACAGCCGAAAGTCAGCTTCCCCACCGGAAGGTCGAATTTGACGCCGAAGCGCCCGATGATGTCCATGCCGACCAGACCGCTTACGGTTTCTTTGACGTTCCTGGAAACATAGTCCGCGTCGGCGTTCAGCAGGGATGTGGGCACGGAAAACTGCTCGCCGCAAAGGATGATGCGGCCGTCTTTGTGAAAACTGAGCGGACTCCCCGTGTCCATCAGGAGCCATCCGCTGCCACTGTTGATCAGAACGTGGCCGAGAGAGAGTTTGATGTCGTATTCTGTCATGGTGAATCTACTATTGTCCTTTCCACTCAACCTCCTCAGGGTGGGGTTCCTTCCCTGTCGGACGCAACGTAAGACGCGTGTAATTGTAATGGGTAAGCTCGTTCGTAATATGCTTAGGGTCCATCAATTCCTTCGCCACGCTCTCCAGAGGAAGCCCCTGACGAAGAAGGTCTCCAAGCCTCTGCGAGAAGTCCCAAGCATGCTTGTTGGCCTCCTCTTCCGTCGCATCGACCCCCATGCAGGACGCTTCAATGCCTTCGGAAATAAACATTCCGCTGAAGAAGCCTTTCAAGTGATGCTTGGCGGCATAGCTCGAAGCATAGCACCAGATCCCGATCAGATTGGGACGATTCTTCAAAAGTTCCGCATCCCCGTCGTTGAGGATGAGGCCGTAACGCATATCATACAATCCATATGGACAACCATGTCCCAGAAGGAGAACGGGCTCCTCGAGAGGAGCGGCCGCAAGGGCCTCAAGCAATTCCTTCCTTTGCTTGTAGCTGTCAAAGAGGGTCACATTGTCCAAACCCTCGTAAACTTTTCCAAGCATGACCGTGCTTGGGTCGTGAGGATGCACTACTATCATATGTCTTTCACAGTTTATCGATGTTGTTGTTTCCAGTCGCCCGTACTGCGACAGTCGGCGATGGAGAGAGCCCTGCGGAGAGGGCAGGAGAAGAAGTCGAAAGAAAAGTCATGATGGTTTCCGATGGCGATTCTTTCGTCGTCAGCAAGCTTGAAGCCAAGCCTGTCCAAAATGTTCAATGAACGATGAGCGTGACCCTTGCCGCCACTGCGAGTCGTCTTTCCAAGATCATGAAGCAAAGCCGCGACGGCAATGCTGTCAGAAGAGAGCCCTTCCGAAAAGGCAATCATGTGATCGTAGACTTCCAATGAGTGTTTGGCCAGGCCGCCTTGCTCCTTGTGATGACCGTAGCAGCCACGATTGAAGTAAGATGAAGTTTTCAAATAGTTGATGACGGCTTCCGTGCCGGGACGATCGAGCCCTTCAAGAATCTCGATGATTCGATTGCGAATTTCAGTGTTATTCATGCGACGTGCCTTTCTATCAAGA
>JAEEGK010028894.1_pt1 | contig 11089 bp, 5 predicted proteins | sample 8958771 | NCBI WGS metagenome assembly JAEEGK01 (sample SAMN16246547, study PRJNA631951) | gut metagenome | biome: gut microbiome; feature: rumen; material: SC-attached | host: Bos | place: Iran: Karaj | collected 2018-10 | reverse complement strand
ACGGGTATGATTGGCGACCCCTCGGGCAAGAGCCAAGAGCGCAACCTGCTTAACGAAGAGACCTTGCGTCACAACCAGGAATGCATCAAAGCACAAGTGGCCAAGTTCCTCGATTTCGAATCGAAGGAGCCCAATGCTGCCGAGATGGTGAACAACTACGACTGGATGAAGGACTTCACCTTCCTCGACTTCGCCCGTGAGGTGGGCAAGCACATCACCGTGAACTACATGATGGCCAAGGACAGCGTGCAGCAGCGCCTCAACGGCACCGCCCGCGACGGTCTCAGCTTCACCGAGTTCACCTACCAGCTCCTGCAAGGCTACGACTTCCTTTGGCTCTACCAGCACAAGAACTGCAAGCTTCAGTTGGGCGGCAACGACCAATGGGGCAACATCACCACAGGCACGGAACTGATTCGTAGAACATTAGGCTTTGAAAACGAGGCCTTTGCTTTGACTTGCCCGCTCATCACCAAGGCCGACGGCAAGAAGTTCGGCAAGACCGAGAGCGGCAACATCTGGCTCGACCCGAAGCGCACCACGCCATACAAGTTCTACCAGTTCTGGCTCAACGTCAGCGACGAGGATGCCGAGAAATACATCAAGATCTTCACCTCATTAGAAAAAGAAACCATCGACGCCCTGATTGAGGAGCACAAGAAAGACCCGGGCATGCGCGTGCTGCAAAAGCGTTTGGCTCAGGAGGTCACCGTGTTGGTGCACTCGCAGGAAGCTTTGGATGCCGCCATTGAGGCCTCCAACATCCTCTTCGGAAAGTCGACTAAGGAAGGTTTAGAGAAGCTCGACGAAGCCACCTTCCTGGACATCTTCGACGGCGTGCCGCAGGAGCACATCGCCCGCACCGACCTCGAAGCCGGCATCCCGATTGTTGACTTCATGGCCGTCAACACGCAGATCTTCCCCTCGAAGGGCGAGGCCCGCAAGATGACCCAAGCCAACGGCGTGAGCGTCAACAAGGAAAAGGTCACTTTGGACAAGGTGATGACCCCCGCCGACCTCATCGACGGCAAGTATATCCTTGTGCAGAAGGGCAAGAAGAACTATTACTTGGTGGTGGTAGAGTAATTACCCACACCTATTATTATGAAAGGCCGTATTTTACAAATGCGGCCTTTTTTATTTATCAGTCCTCCCAACTACTTTTTCTTCAGCGCAGCTTCAGCCTGACTCACCGAAACCCGTTTATGATCGATAAAAGCGACAATGAATGCATCGGCATAGCCCATGTCCTGGAGTTCCTTTTTTCTTTTCTCGGCAGCTGCTTTTGTGGGAAACTTGCCTGAAGAGTAACAATACATCCCCTTGGATTTATATTTCCGCACACCCTTTATCTTCCTGAAAGTCGGATCTTTAGTCGACACATTCTTTGAGACAGAAGCAAACTGTACGGAGAAATAGATTTCCTTTTCTTCGTTTGCCGATGAAGGCTGTTCGACCTTTTCCGCAGGCTTGGCTTCAGGTTTAGCTTCGGGTTTGGCTTCGGGTTTTACTTCAGGTTTGGCTTCAGGCTTCGCCTCTGGTTTTACTTCGGGTTTCTTCTCTTCTTGATTAATGGCCAGTTGGTTCTCGGCCTCATATTCTTGCTTGAACTCTGCAAACGCCTGATACAACGACAAAGCCATCTGGGTTTGTCCCCTTTCGGAGTTGAGGAACTGCTCTTCCTTCACGTTGTTGATGAATCCCAGCTCAACCAAGATGCTCGGCATGGAGGTCTTCCAAAGGACAAGGAAACCGGCCTGCTGCACGCCCCTGTTGTGTCGGCCAGCCTTGTCGGCAAATTGCTTTTGCACTTTGTCGGCAAGTTTGAGACTTTGGTTTTGATACAGGCCTTGCGTCAGCGAAAAGATGATGTAAGCCTCGGTGCTGTTCGGGTCGAAGTGGTCGTAGGCATCGGTGTTGTCTTCCAACAAGATGGCGGCATTTTCCTTCTTTGCCACTTTTAGGTTGGCTTCGTTTTTCGATTCACCCATGACAAAGGTCTCCGCGCCGTTGACCGTAGTGGTGCCTTCCGTCGAATTGCAATGGATGGAGATGAATACATCGGCATTGTTGCGGTTGGCGATGGCCGCGCGTTCACTCAATTCGACAAATACATCTTTGTCGCGGGTGTATACTACCTTCACATCGGGAAGATTCTCCTTGATATAGTTACCCAGCTTCAAGGCGACCGCCAAGTTCAAGGTCTTTTCCATGCTGACTTTGCCCAAGGCACCAGAGTCTTTTCCCCCGTGACCTGCATCGATGACAATGGTCTGAATCTTCTCACCACGTTGGGCGTGAACCAATAAAGGCATAAGAAAAACGAATGCCAAAACACCAAATCGGAAAATCTTTCGTTGTATCATGTTGAGTTCTTTAATTATGCGCGAAGAAAAACTATCTTTGCAGCGAATTTGGCACAAATATAATCGTTTTCGCTTTGTCAGAACGCAAAACATATAAGAATTATTTTACCTCATCCGTCATTTGCCTTTTGACGGTTCTCTTTGCATTGTTTTGCGGATGCAAGCAAACAGCTCATATTGAGAAAGATAAGTTCGATTTTGAACCTCAAACAGAGGACAGCACTCGGGTGGATTCATTACGCCTTCCCGAACGCATTGTCGACACCATCACCCTAATTTTGGACAGCATTTCAGCCGATACAGTGCCGCTTTATGCCATCGATAGTTTGATGCATCCTGACACACTCAGCCGCCCAATGGACAGTTTGATTCCATTGGACTCGCTCCTTCAAGACACGTTGAAACACACCACTCGCGGCCGAATTACTCCAAAACGCTCCGAATCGGCCATCGAAACGAAGGTGATTTGCTCCGCCTCCGACTCGGTTTACCGCGACATGAACCTCAAAAAAGTGTTCTATTTTGGCAATGCTGAAGCACAATACGAAGACATCAGTCTGAAAGCCGACTACCTTGAATTCGACCTCGAAACCAGCACCTGCAAGGCCCGCGGTTCGATTGACTCCTTAGGCAAATTGCAAGGCCGACCTGTCTTCAAGCAAGGCGAGTCGACCTTTGAGGCCGAAGAAATGCTTTACAACTTCAGGACCAAGAAAGGTATCATCACCAAGGTTTGGACCACCGAAAGCGACGGCTATCTGCATGGACAGCGCGTCAAACGGATGGACGACAACAGCATCAACATCAAGTCGGGCGGCTACACCACCTGCGACTTGAAGGAGCACCCACATTACCAATTCAAGTTCACCAAGGCCAAGGTCATCCCCGACGACAAAATCGTCACGGGCCCCATCTATCTCACCGTGGTAGATGTTCCGTTACCTTTGGCACTTCCTTTCGCCATGATTCCCAATACGAAAGGCAAGAAATCGGGGCTCATCATCCCCACATACGGCGAGTCGGCCAACCGAGGCTTCTACCTCGAAAACGGCGGTTATTATTGGGCCATCAACGACCACTATGACTTACAGGTGTTGGGCGACATCTACACCCGAGGCTCATGGGGCATCAAACCGACTTTCCGCTACAACAAACGCTACAAGTTCAACGGCTCGATGGCTTTGGGATTCGCTGTCAACAAAATTGGCACGAAAGGCGCCGCCGACTATCAGGAAAGCACCGATTTCAAGATCCAATGGTCACACAAGCAAGACCCCAAGGCACATCCGCGTAACAGTTTCTCCGCCGACGTCAACATCGTCAGTTCCAACTTCAACAAATACAACGCCCAGACCGCCACCGACCAGCTGAGCAACACGTTTAAGTCGAGCGTCGCCTACCAGACCAATTTCGGTGGCAAGGTCTTCCTCACCCTCAATGCCAGCCACAGCCAAAACACCTTGACGCGACAGGTCACGGCCTCGCTGCCCGAGCTCACCATGTCCGTCAACACCTTCTATCCCTTGAAAAACGTGGGCAAAAAAGGCAAGAAACACTGGTACCAAAGCCTGAGCATGAGCTACACGATGAACGGCAAGGCCTATATCAACGACGTTGACACTGTTTTGTTCAAAGGCTTCACCGACGACTTTAGCCGTTGGGCGAAAGATTTGTTCCGCGACCATGTGCAAATGGGTGTCTCGCATCGGATTCCTATCAGTGCGACCATCAAATTGTTGAAACACTTCTCCTGGACCAACTCTATTTCATTTAACGACTACATGTATTTCAAGCGTATCGAGAAGCAATGGATTCACGACTCTGACTCGACAGGACATCTGCAGACCGATACCATCCACAGATTCCGCAATTTGGTGGACTTTAGCGTGAGCAGCAACCTCACCACGAAGATCTACGGCATGGTGAACTTCGCCCAAGGTCCCATCCGCGCCATTCGCCACGTCATCACCCCAACCATCGGATTCACCTATCGACCTGATTTCAGCGACCCGAAATGGGGCGTTTACGGTTCCTATATCGACGGCAACGGCCATGAACAGATTTACAACAAATTCGAGAGGGCTCTTTTCGGCACGCCTTCGCAAAACCAACAAGGGCTTCTGACGTATAACATAGGTAACAATCTGGAAATCAAAGTGCCTTCAAGCAGCGACACCATCACTGGCATCAAGAAAATACCCATCTTGGAATCGTTTAGCATCTCAGGCAACTACGATATCACCAAAGACTCGGTCAACTTATCCCCTATTTCGGTCAGTGGCCGCACGACGCTATTCAAGAAATTGAGTATCAACTATAGTAGCTCTTGGGACCCCTACGCCGCCGACTCAATGGGGCGCCGCATCAACCGTTTCGAAATCATCGACAACGGTCGGCTGTTCCGCAAGACCAATTCATCGTGGCGGTTCAGCATGAGCTATTCCTTCAACCAGAAAGACCTCGATAAACTAAGGGGCAAGAGCAGTAAGGACTTGCGCGACGAAATCAACGAAAACGCCCGACAATCGAACATGTTCGACCCCGATGAGCTGAACGAAATCTTAGGTAACCCAAATGCCTACATCGACTGGACCACGCCATGGTCGCTCTCACTCAGTTACAACCTAACCTACACGACTTCTATCTCCTATGCCGCCTTCATGGGCATCGCCACCAACACATACGTGCACACCATAGGCCTCAATGGCGACATCAGCATCACACCCAAATGGAAAGTGACCTTCTCGACGGGCTGGGATTTCGTCAACAACAAACTTTCCTACACCAACCTCAGCGTTTACCGCGACCTGCACTGCTGGGAGATGCGCTTCAATTGGATTCCTATCGGCAGCTACAAGAGCTGGAACTTCACCATCAACGTGAAAGCGCAAGCCTTGAAGGACTTGAAGTATGAGAAGAAGAAGGATTATCGTGATAATTAGTTGAGAGTTTAGTGTTTAGAGTTTAGAGTTTTTTTTACTTTTGCATCCGAATAACAATAACTTATAATACATCACATTATGAAAAAACTTGTTACCCTTATTCTCGCGCTGGCCATCGGTTTTGGCCTGAAAGCGCAGTGTCCTTTGACACAAGCCGTTGACTTCACGGCTACTGATGTCCACGGCACAGAAGTCCACCTGTTCGACATCCTCGACGGCGGACAATACGTGCTCATCGACTTCTTCTTCACCACTTGCGGTCCCTGCCAGCAGGCCACCCCGAAGGTTGTCGAATCCTACTACGCTATGGGTTGCAACATGCACGACGTTTTCTACATGGAAATCGCTACAGGCGACAGCGAAGCCGCTTGTCTCAACTGGGTAAACACCTACGGCGTGGAATACCCCACCATCAGCGGCGCCGCTGGCGGTACGGGTATCTGCAACCAATACCAAATTCCCGCCTATCCTACCCTCATCGTCATCGCACCTGACCATTCCATCGTCATCCAAGACCTGTGGCCCATCAACAATGCCCAGACCATCATCACTACTTTGGAAGGCCTCGGCTTGCAACAGCACGACTGCAACACGCCGAGTTACAACCCACAAGTGAGCATCACCATCGACCAAGTGCTGGAAACCGAGGTCACAGCGACTTTCACGCCCAATGAGGATTGCGCCTCTTACGGCTATATGATGGCCACTGAAGCCGAGATTCAGGAATGGATGGGCATCGCTGGCCTCGACTTGCCTGAATACCTTTGGACATACGGCATGCCCGGTTCAGGAGTCATCTCCAACACCTTTGGCGACTTGACACCCAACACGGAATATAACATCTACGCCGTGCCTGCCGACATTGACGGCAACCTTGGCGAAGTCGTTATCGAGCCTGTCACCACCACACCTGGCGGAGGCGACGACATCATGCCCGACTTCACTGCCACCGACATCGAGGGCAACGAAATCCACCTCTACGATATCCTTGACGCTGGTCAGGCTGTGCTGATTAACTTCTTCCTTACAGGCGATCCGTTCAGCGAGCAACCCATGCAGGATGTCGTCGAAGCCTACCATCTCTATGGTTGCAACGCTCACGATGTGTTCTTCATGGAAATCTCGCCCAATGGTCATGACGATGCTTGCCAAGCTTGGGCCGACCAGTTTGGTGTACAATATCCTACCATCAGCCGCGACGGTGGTGGCAACGAGATTGTACAAGCCATCCCCGTGGGTTACTATCCCACCATCATGCTCATCCGTCCCGACCACACCTTCGCCAACCGCGACATCTATCCGCCTTCGCTTGAATACATCCTCCAAGCCATGGATGCTGAAGACTACGAGCAGCATGAGTGTGAAGGTGTAGGTGTTGAGGAAAACGTTCAGGCTGCCACACTTTATCCCAATCCCGCCAACGACTTCGTGACTATCAGCGGTGAAAACCTCGGCACGGTGCGTGTCTACAATGCCCTCGGCCAGATGGTGAACGAATTCGAGGCCAACGGCAGCGAACTCCGCATCAACACCGCTGGTTATGAGAACGGCTTGTATGTCGTCAAGGCTGGCGAACAGATTTTGCGGTTTGTGGTGAAACATTAAAACAAAAAAGACAACCTTCTGCCTCTTGTCCTCATGGCGGAGGAACATCCGCCATCCCTCGTGCAGAATCAACATCCAAAAGCACGAGGGATTGCGGGTCAAGCCCGCAATGAGGACAAAGGGCATAAAGTACCCCATATCCCATGAAAATAACAATCCTTCGTTCCTCATTCCAGACCGACGATTTTGTCAGAAACGAATATGCCGACCTGATTCAAAGGCTGGAAAACGAATGTAACGCCGAAATCAATATCATTGGTGACGAATTTGTAGAGACGCACGGCCGTGCGTCTCTACAATCGTTACCCGATGCATTTATGATCGCCACCGGCGGTGTCGAAAACCTGTTCAAACGCATCTGGTCGGCCATTGACGTTGAAACGATGTGTGGTCCATCGCGACAAAAAAACGTCATAATGATTGCTGATGGACGCAACAATTCCTTGGCTGCTGCCTTAGAAATCCTGACCTATTTGGGTAATATCGGGGTGGAAGGAAAAATATTGCATGGGACGAATGATGAAATTATATCGGCCGTGATGGAGACGCACGGTCGTGCGTCTCTACGGGGACGAATCGGGTTGTTCGGTCAACCTTCGGATTGGCTCATTGCAAGCGGCGTAGACCGCGATTATCTCCGCCAACATTATGGCATTGAGACCGTCGACATCGACCTGCGACGCCTCATCGACGGCATCAAATCCGCATCGCAAACCGAAGCTGTGGAGGTGGCGCAGGCCTTAGAGAAACGTTCCAAGACCGTTAAAGAGCCCACCGACTCCGACATGTTGGAGGCCGCCAAAGCCTATCTCGCCATCAAACGCATCTGCCAAGAGGAGCGTTTGGATGCCATGACCATCCGTTGCTTCGACATCGTGAAAACTTGCGGTACGACGAGCTGTTTGGCTTTAGCCCTGCTCAACGACGAAGGCATCGTGGCAGGTTGCGAAGGCGACATGCAGACGTTGATGAGCATGTATTTGGCCAAACGGATTTGTGGCGAAACCGCTTTCATGGCCAACCCTTCGCAACTCACTGACAAGACGTCCATGCTGGCACACTGCACCATCCCGCTGGGGATGTGCGACGAAATTCGCCTACGCTCGCATTTCGAATCAGGCATTGGCGCTGCCGTGCAAGGCGTATTGCCCTTAATGGATTACACCTTATTTAAATGGGGCGGTGAAAAGTTAGACCGTTATTTCGTCACAGAGGCCAAGGCCGTTGAAACGCCTTACAGCGACCATTTCTGCCGCACGCAAATCACGCTCAACGTGAACCTAAAACCTTATCTGTTGCAGCATTCCATTGGTAACCACCATGTCATCATTCGCGGCCGTCATGCCGAAGAGATTAGGCGGTTCATGGCCGAAAAGTCGCTTGTCAAAAGAAACGAAGTTTGATTTTGGACAATTACTTAGCTAATCAAAACGCGTAGCCGAACGAGAAATAGGCTCCGAATCGGTTTTTATGCTCATGGTTGACCCAATGGGCGGTTAATGAAATCGGCCCAAGGAGACTGTTATAGGAATACTTCAGTCCTGCACCATGTACCATGAAATGGATTATATCGGTAAAATTCATCCCACCAGTACCCAACATGCCCCACGGCACCGAGGTGTTATACATCGCTGTCAGGTAGTGCTTGCCGTAGAAGTTGTAGCGCAAGTCCAAACGCAGGATGCTGACGTTGCTCTCGTCCAAGCCGTCCTCGACGCTGGTCAAGCCGATGAAGGGCATTTGGTTTTCGAAGTGGCGCCCCGCGATTTCGCCTCCGCCAACATTCCTCAAATTGTAGTATTGGACCAACGACGCATTGCTGACGATGCTGCCGATATAGCGGCCATACACCTGCGGGATGATGCTGAACCGTCCGTTGGCAGGCGTGATGTAGGCTTGGAAGGTGTAGTTGATGTCGAAATACTTCTCTTTGGTGGAAGTCAGGTAGTAATAGTTGCTGCTCAGGTTGGCCAAGATGCCGTGATTGGCGAAATAGGGGTCGTCCAGATTGTCGTATTGCATCCTGAAGAAAGGAGCCAATAGCGTGTTATCCTTGAAATAGTACTCGTCGAAGGTGCTTGCCTCGAAGGAGGATTTGTCGTAGGTCGTATAGATGAACGACGCCCCCACGTTGGTGCTGAAATTGAGCAGGTGGAACTCCGAAATGCTGGCGCTGGCTTTCATTTGCAGGTAGTGCAGGTTGATATACTTGTCGAGGTAGCCTCTTGTGCGGAAATGCTCGTCCCTGTAGTCGGCGGTCACATTGAAATTGGCGAGCGACGAGCGCGAGTAGGTGTATTTGAGGCTGATTTTGGGGTTATAGCTCAACTTCGCAGATAGATTGAGTTTTGAGCCGTTGAACTTCTTCTCGTTCAAGCCGACACTAAGCAACAATGCAGCACCTTCCTCAGTGTCGTAGCGCACACCCAAGCCGAAAACATGGGGCTTGGCAGGTTTCATGTCGACATTTAGGTCGTAAGCGTCTGAAAGTTGGTTATTCCATTGTGTGGAATCGCTTTCCATAATCCGATAGGTAATTTCGTCGAAACAGCCCGTGCCACGATACACTTTCATGGCATTTTCAACGTCGTCTTGCATATAACGGTTTCCCGCCTCCAGGCCACCTTTGCGAAGGAGCCAGCGACTATCTTTAGGAGACGCATTATCGAATTTGATGGATTGGATGAGCACCGCATCTGTAGCCAAATTCTTGGCATGAGGCGCACGCAACGTTTTGCTGACAGGATGTCCCGCCGAGGCATCTACCGCCTTTTTGATGGACAAAAGTTGGTCGTGGAAGTCACTGGCACGCTTGTAACCTCTGCCCACCAAAGTGTCAATGGCTTCGGGCGTGAAGCTAAGCATACCGAAGCCGCTGATGTCGGGGATGATATGGACATCGCACATCTTGCGGTTGTCTATACGTTTGGCACTTGTGCTGTTGGTGACCAACCGGCCAAACACCTGGGGTAGCGACTTGATGTCGTTGGTAGTGATGTCTTTCGTCGAAGTGACCTCAACGCCGATGATGATGTCGGCTCCCATCTCGCGGAGCACATCGGCAGGAAAGTTGTTCACCAAACCGCCGTCGACCAGCACTTTGTCGCCTATCGTGACAGGAGAAAACAAGCCCGGAATGGCCATGCTGGCACGCATCGCCGTAGGCACGCTGCCGTTGCGTAGCACCACTTCCTCACCAGTAACCATATCGGTGGCCACGCAGGCAAAGGGAATGGGCAAGTCGTTGAAATCCATTTCCCCCTGATAGCCCACACACAGGTTGTTGAACAGGTTGATGAGCGAACTGTTATTGACATACGCACTCGGCAGTTGGCTGATGAAACTTGTATTGGAGTCTTTTTTATAAAGGCTTTCGAGACTAAACGGCACATTAAGTACCATAGTGCTGTTGCGTTGCCGCACTTCTTCCGACATCATGGGGCGGTCAATTTTGTTGCCGATATATTCCGACCAGTTGATGCCGGCGATGAGTTGGGTGAGTTCGTCAGGCGAATATCCCAAGGCATAAAAGCCCCCAATGATGGAGCCCATGCTGGTACCCGCCACATAGTCGACAGGGATGCCCATCTCTTCGATGTATTTCAACACACCGATATGCGACGCACCTTTGGCACCGCCGCCACCCAGCACCACACCGACTTTGAGGCGCGGCGGACGAATGGTGTCATTATTGGCTTGCAACACGAAGGTTGCTGACAAAAGAGCAATGAATAAGCAGATTTTCTTCATTTTCATCGGAATTAGAACGGACAAAAATACGGTTTTTTCGGGAATGCAGCCCATTTAATAAAAAAAGAAGGACTGCCCTTGGTGAGCAGTCCCGTTATACCCCATTTTGCTCATTAAGCAGGGAAAGATTATTTCTTCAGCTTGCCCAAGCGAGCGGTCACCTTATAGGTGGTCTTTGAATAAAGGTCAGTGCCGAGAATCGGGGCATGACGATGGCTTTCCACTTGAGGATAGATCACCACATCGTAGCCGGGGTTCTTCTTCATCAGGTTGTACAGAGCGTAGTTGCTGCCAGTGGGAACGACGGTTCCGATGTAAGGAATAGCAGTACCGAAGTCGGAAGTTTCACCGATTTCATTGGTGCCAAAGAGCTGAGCCCAGTCAATACCGAGCACGCGGATAACAGTGGCTTCACCGGTCACAGTA
>JAEEGK010028893.1_pt1 | contig 11090 bp, 6 predicted proteins | sample 8958771 | NCBI WGS metagenome assembly JAEEGK01 (sample SAMN16246547, study PRJNA631951) | gut metagenome | biome: gut microbiome; feature: rumen; material: SC-attached | host: Bos | place: Iran: Karaj | collected 2018-10 | reverse complement strand
ATAGGGCCTTATACCTTCACGCGGCATGGCTGGTTCAGGCTTCCGCCCATTGACCAATATTCCGCACTGCTGCCTCCCGTAGGAGTCTGGACCGTGTCTCAGTTCCAGTGTGGGGGACCTTCCTCTCAGAACCCCTAGACATCGTCGCCTCGGTGGGCCGTTACCCCGCCGACTAGCTAATGTCACGCGAGCCAATCCGTATGCGATGAATCTTTCAACAGGTGATCATGCGATCTCCTGTGTTACGGGGTATTAGACGACGTTTCCATCGCTTATCCCCCTCATACGGGCATGTTGCTCACGCGTTACGCACCCTTCCGCCGGTCGCCGCCAAAGTATTGCTACCTCGCGCTGCCCCTCGACTTGCATGTGTTAAGCCTGCCGCTAGCGTTCATCCTGAGCCAGGATCAAACTCTTCTTTGTATATTTCTAAAGTTCCAGCTTGATCTCGGCACTCTTGTTTTCCTTTAAAGAAATTAACGCTCTCGATCTATTTTGTTCTCGGTACTTGCTTGTACTTCTATCAGTCTTTTCAAAGAACTTTCTGTAAAAAACCCGCTCGTTTTCCGAACGGGATTGCAAAGGTACTGCTTTTTTCTGAACTACCAAATTTTTTTAACAAATTTTTTAAAATTTTTTTCAAACAAAAAGGGCCCGACATAGCTGTCAGGCCCCTAATCCACTATTAATCAAAGCCTAAAGCCCTGCCACCACGATAGAGGCAAGTCCGGCTACGAACAGGACGAACATTGCGGTGAGCAAAATGCCCGTACCTTTCTTCGCTCCCTTGAACTCTTTCCAGATGAAAACGCCCCACAGAGCGGCCACCATAGGAGCTCCCTGACCGAGGGCATAGGACACGGCGGGACCGGCCTTCTCGGCGGTGATGTAACTGAGTGCGGTACCCAGGCACCAGATGGCTCCTCCGAGCATGCCCACGAGGTGGGTCTTGAAGTCACCCTTGAAATACTGGCTGTAGCTGACGGGCTCGCCGACGAAAGGCTTGCGCATCGCTATGGTATTGAATACGAAGTTGCTCAGCAGCACGCCGAGGGTAAAGAGGACTATTGCGGTGTAAGGGGTAACCTTTCCGGCAGCGGGAGTCACGAAGTTGGTGGTATCCATCGCGCGCATCACGAAGGAAGAGAAGAAGGACATGATGAGACCGGCAAGCAGTGCCAGGATGAGGCCCTTCTTCTGATCGGCCTTGGAAACTCCGCTCTCACCCTTGCGGCCTGCGGCGATGCCATTGCAGACTATAGCGCATACTACCAGGGCGACGCCCAGTATGAGCAGCCCCACGTTTCCGGTCTTGGAACCCTGCTCCACGGCGACGCGGTAGTTATTGACCACGCCCAGCACCAGCGCGAGGCCCACTCCCAGAGGGAAGGCCACCGACATACCGGCGATGGAGACGGATGCGGAGAGGAGGATGTTGGAGAGGTTGAAGATGATGCCGCCGACGAGTATCCACATTATGCTGGACAAGGATGCCTGCCCCAGGTCTGCGAGGAACGGGCGGCCTGCGTCACCGATGCTGCCGAGCGTGAAAGCAAGGACAAGGGCGAAGAGGACCATTCCGATCACGTAGTCCCAATAGAATAATTCGTAGCGCCAGCTCTTGGCGGCGAGCTTCTGGGTATTACCCCAAGAACCCCAGCACAGCATTATGACGAAGCACAGGATGACTGCCAGGGTGTAACTGTTAACGATGAACATAGGTATAAATGGTTGTTATAGTTTAGTTTCAGCAACCACAAATATAATAAAAAAGGTGGAATAGTCGTATTACTAAAAAGCCTACAGGCCTTCGTAGTATTCCTTAACGACATAGAAAGCCTTTTTCCGCCGGCCCTGTTCATCGATCAGGCCCTTGCGGTTGAAATCGTCCTGGATGCCGGACAGCGGCCGTTTGGGAGAACGGAAGTCCTTGAGGCACCACGGGCTCAAACCGCACAGGGCGGGGATCTTGGAAAGCATAGCAAGGTTCTTCCGGTACAGCAGTTCGAGATACTCTTCCGTGAACATCTCCGAAGTGCTGCCGTGGTTCCCGTACAGCGCTCCCCCGCCGAATTCGCTTATCACCACCGGCTTTCCGGCAGGAATGCTCCACGATATGGAATCGCAGACGGAGGGCTTGCCGTCATACCAGCCGTAATACTGGTTGAAACTGATGATATCCGTAAGCGCTATCAACTCATCGTCGATTACAGGATGATAGAAGTCCGGCTTCTCCTTCTGCAGGGCGGCGCTCACCAGCCTGGTGGGATCCACCTCCCTGGTTTTGTCGAACAGCCTCTTCAGGAAGGCGAACCTTTCCGGAGTGCAGGGAGTCTCGTTGGCCATCGACCAGATGATGACTGCTGCCCGGTTGGCATCGCGGCCTATCATTTCCAGCAGCTGGTTCTCGGCGTTTGCGTATGTTTCTTCGGAAGACCAGTCTATATTCCAGTAGCAGGGAATCTCTTCCCAGAGCAGGAAGCCCATCTTTTCGGCAAGGCGGACCATCTGCTCGCTATGCGGATAATGCGCGAGGCGCAGGAAGTTGCAACCCATATCCTTCGCCGCCTCTAGCAGCTCCCTAGCATCTTCTTCGTTGCGGCATCGGCCCGGATTGATCCCGATGTTCTCGTCGTGCACGGCAACTCCTTTCAGGAAGATGGGTTCGTCGTTCAGGAGTATGCGCTCCCCCTCGACCTTTATCGTGCGGAAACCTACGCGGTCGGTGATGCGGTCCGCTCCGCCGGATATCGAGATGTCGTACAGGCGGGGATTATCCGGTGACCAGCGTTCAGGCGAGGCCTTGAACTTGAAAGCGGCCTTTCCGTCATTGCCGGTGCAGGCCTTTTTCTTGATTCCCAGTTCCGGAATCTCCACCGAAACGCAGCCTTTACCGCCGTCGAGCTCCACCGAAACGGAAATCTCCCGGCCGTCGAAGCCCACGCGGTAATCCTTGACGAACACTTCCGGCACGCTCACCAGCAGCACGTCCCTGGTAATGCCTCCGTAGTTCCACCAGTCATAGTTTATGGTAGGGACTTCGGATACCCCGCGGCTGTTGTTGACCCAGACGATCAGACTGTTCGGGCCTTCCTCCAGCACGTCGGTCACCTCGAACCAGAAGGGAGTGAAACCACCCTTGTGGGTGCCGAGTATGGTATTGTTGAGCCCGACCATGCACTGGTAGTTGACGGCACCGAAATACAGGAACCATCTCCTCCCAGGCACACGGTGGAAATCGACCGTCCTTTTGTACCAGACCGAACCTTCATAATAATATAGGCGTTCCGACTGGCTGTTCCAGTCCCCCGGAACCTCGAGCGTAGGTGCCTTGTCGAAGTCGTATTCTATCAAGGTGGTCTTGTCCTGATAGAAATGCCTGTCGGCGAAGTAGCGCTTCGTCGGCTTCTGAAGCGTCATGTGATACTTGTATATCCCCGTATCCATAGGATCGACGATATAGTTCCAGCGACCCCCGAGCGAAACATACTCCCTGCCGTCGGCCAGGGGGAATGCCTCGGCTGCAGGGAGCGGGGCGATAATCAGCAATAGCGCAAGCAGAAGTCGTTTCATCATCTAGAATTCGAGTACAGCTATGGAATTGTTCCTGAGTTCGACCAGCACGCTCCCGTCCTCCTCGGGGAAAAGAGGAATCTCGGTATAGATATGCTCGTCGTCGGTGAGATGGCAGAACATCTTTCCAAGGGAACGGCCCTTGAGCGACACCTTCACGGTGGCGATGTTGCAGGTGTTGTTGTCGCCGTTGTAGCGGGTGAGCAGCAGCACGGTCTTACCGTCCCCGACCGAAGCCAAGGCATAGACGTCCCCGGCGCCGCCTTCCACCTCGCATACGCATTCGTCCTTGCCCAGCTTGCTCCATGCATAGAAGGCATAGTATATGGGCGTCCGCCCTTCGGTCTGGGTGTCATAGAAGCCGCACCAAGTGCCGGCGGCACGGAAATCATAGTACATCAGCATATCTACAGGGGCCTTCTGCATGGCGGACATGTTGGCCGACACGAATGCAGCGCCCTTCATGGACTTACGGTTATCCCTGTTGTATCGCTCGTTGGAAGAGGATGCTCCCGCATTCTTGAACCTGCGGTAGTTCCATTCATTGAGTATTAGCTCCGCATCCTGATATCCGTATTCCTTCATCCAGGAACGGATGAGCTCCGCTTCCATAAGATATACGGATGGCTCGGAGCCGTACTTATGCCAGGATACGAAATCTATGGGAACATCATTTTCCCTCATAAACTGGAAGAACTGAGGGAAATAGGTCTGCGTTCCCTGGATACGGCAGTAGGAGGGCCCTCCTATCTTCAGCTCCGGGAAGCGTTTCTTGAGATGTTTGGCTGCGATGGCGTAGAGCTGGTGGAACTCTTCGATGGTCCCTCCCCAGGTGCGCGGCTCGGTCTTCCATCTGCCGGAGGCCTGGTCGAGGTCGGCCTCGTTCCAGATCTCCCAGTACTTGATATTATAGTGGAAACCGTCGGCCCAGCCTTCATTGTAGTGGAGTATGACGTGTTCGCATATCTTCGCCCACTTCTTGTAATCTTTCGGAGGATAGATGTTGTACTTGGCGGCCTTCTGGTTCTCGATGGTCTGCCCGAGACGGTAGAAGGGTTCGCTGCCGGAATCGACCAGGGTCTTGATGTAGGCATCGGTCTCCCGGAAATCGTACGAGGAGGCCTTGTCCGGATCCTTGCTGAAATCCGGGAACACATCGCTGATATCTATCAGCCTTTGCCCGTAGTATCCCTCGCTGGCATCGTGGGTACGGCTGTAGGGGATATTGAGGATGCGGAAATCGGCCATCTGGGCGCTGTCGCCGATGTATGGCCCGTTGTTGACCGCATTCATAGGTTTGACCGGACCTATGATGACAGAGTCATCCACGGTTACGCTGAGCTGTACCGACGATACGTCCGGCTGGGCGTTCTGGGCGTACAGCGATGAGCCCGCAAGCAGAAGGGGCAGAAGAGCTATCGATAATCCTTTTACTTTCATGATCATTTCCATTTTACATCACGGAGGTAAACCTGCCGGCTGCCTTCATGTACGGAGTTGAATGCCATCTGGCTGCCGTCGGGGCGCCAGCGGGCGTGCAGATCGCAACGGGAATACTGTTCCTTGTAGGATTCCGGCACATGGAAACTGCCCAGGGAGATGAGAGCCTCATCTTCCAGGCGCAGCAGCACCCAGCTACGGTTGCCGTCCTTGTTCCAATAGCCTTCGCTGCTTATGAACTTCCCATTCGGGGAGAAGATGCAGTGACCGTCCCAGTCCATTATTCCGGGAGCAAGCTGGTGGACCTTATCTTCTTCTCCCACCTTGAATATCACATGCGACCAGGTCTGATTCCCGTTCCACCGGGCAGTGACCACAAGCGTCTCGCTGTCGGGGTTCCAGTTGAAATGGGACCCTTTCCATCCATCCATGAAACAACGGCGCAGGTCCGTTCCGTCGGTGTTTACGGTCATGGACACCGTATCCCAGTTGTAGACATATCCGCGTTCGGAGAGCTGAGCCTTGAAATCCTGTACCGTGCGGGCAAGGAAGAACACCTTCCCGGCATCGGGGCTGATGATGGTATGGCAGAAATACGCCAGGCCATCCTCCGAAGTAATCCGGGGCATACGCTCCCTGGCATCGGCCACCGAAAGCAGCAGCTTCTCCTCCCCCGTCTTAAGGTTCACCAGCCACAATCCATCATCCTCCGGCCAGACTTCGTCCAGCAGCGGATCCTGGCCTTCCCCGGCATAGCCGTAGTCGGGGCGGCACACTCTCAAGCGGGCATAGTTAAGGCTTATGGCCCACTCTCCCGAAGCATCCACGGCGCTGATGGGGCGCGGAAGAATGCGTTCCTCTCCGCTTTTCCAGTTCAGCAGCACGGTCACGAAGCGCCCGTCCCGGCAGTCATTGAATGCGCACAGGCCATCCTCCCAGGGCAGCCAGTGGAACATCGCCGCTTCCTGGAAATTCCAGGCAGTGGTGCTGCCAATAGGGATGTAGCGCATATTGTCGGCCAGATCCACCAGGGCCACGGTAGCCTTGTCGTTCTCTTCCGGGAGCCGTCCGGTGAAGCCGACACCGAGCACGCACACGTATCTGCCGTCCGGGCTCCAGGCGTTGATCCCGAAGTAATTGGCCAGCAGATGATCTTCCGGGCCCTGCGTTATAGCATAAGGCTCGCCCACTTCCGGGAACGGTGCCGGCGACTTCTTGCAGGATGCAAGCAGTGCCAGAAGCCCCGCACATATCAAAAAGATTCTATTCATTTCGCGTCAATTGCGTTAAATTTCAGCATAATCACACCATGCGGAGGAATGGCTGCCGTTTCGCGGCATTCCTTCTGCCTCCACACATCCCGGCAGACCCCGATGCCGCTCCAACCGGATTCCGTAAGTATGTCCGCTATATTCACGTCCAAAGCCTCATCTCCCATGTTGAAGATACCGGCGGCATACGACCCATCGGACAAGGGACGGCCCCAGACCTGGATGGAATCCTTCTCCATAAGGCAACGGGCCTGACGTCCCATAGGGTCCTGGTCGATGGCTATCACTTCGTTGTTACAGAGGAGGTTCATGGTAAACCTGTCCAGCGAAGAGAGGTCTCCGCCTATTATCAGCGGTGCGGCCAGCAAAGCCCACAGCGACACGTGCGAATACTGCTCATCGGCAGTCAGACGGCTGTCCCGGAGTCCTTCTCCCCATCCGACTCTCCCTACCACGAGCATGTCGGGATCGTTCCAGCGACCGGGACCGGAGAAGGGCCACAATTCGCGCTGAAGAGTGAAACCAATCCTCAACACGGAATCCCAGGTATCAGTGATGTCGCCGGTGGTACGCCAAAGGTTTCCACCTGCGGACGCACCCCAGGTCCAGACTTCCTCGAGCCCATACTGGCATATCGAATAGCAGATGTCCCTCGGCTGTCGTTTCAGGAAAGCGTCCATCAAATGGTAGGGCTTCATGTGGTCTGCCCTTTTTACGACAGGCAAAGTATCCAGGATGCTCCTGTAGCCGCACAGGTCGTATTTGAGATAATCCACGCCCCAGGCATTCCAGGTGTCCGCATCTTTCTGTTCGAATCCCAGCGAACCCAGATAACCGCCGCAGGTAAAGTTGCCGGGGGAAGAATAGATCCCCAGCCGCAATCCATTCCGATGCAGATAATCGCCAAGACCGGCTATGTCGGGGAACCTTTCGTCCGGGAGGAGTGTGCCGTCGTCGGAACGCTCGCTCCCCTGCCATGCATCGTCGATGTTTACGTAACTGTATCCATAATCGGCCAGGCCGGATGCTATCAGGGCGCGGGCAGATGCATATACTTTCTCTTCGGAGACGTCAAGCCCCCAGCAATTCCAGCTGTTCCAGCCCATTGGCGGAGTCAGGGCGATGGTATCTCCCACTTTCAGAAGAAGACTTCCCTCCGAAGAGCCAGCCTCGTTGCTGGCCTCGAAGCGGATGGGATACTCTCCGTCTTTTCCGACCGAACCGCTCAGGACTCCCATGGCCTCGTCGAAAGACAAACCCTCCGGCAAACCGTAAGCCTTAAAGGTCATAGGCCTAAGCCCCGAGAACGGGACCCTGAAATATATAGGAGAACCGCACCTGACGCCAAGGACCGCAGGGCTGTTATACCTGGGCTCCTGCGGAGCCGGCGGAGTGAGACAATACTTGGGGGTGAAGCTTTTGCAAACGATCTGCCCGGTACGCTTGTCGCGTATGGACACATCCAGTTTCACGGGCTCGGAACCATCATAGGAGATGTCGCGCTTGAAAACGCGCCCCGGCTTCAGCCTCGCCCGTTTTTCCTTCCCGGCCACGTCGAGCCTGGCACGGATGCGGACATCGGATGAAACGCTTATACGGCAATGGTCGGCGCTGCCGTCTTCCGAACAACTTATTTCCAGCAGATCGTCAAGCTGCGCCATCCTCACTACGAAGGGTCCGCCATACACGCCTCCGCGGGTACGGCGGTTCCATACCAGCACGGTCAGAAGGTTTTCGCCCTCTTTGAGTTGGCGGGCATCCACCTTGTATATGCGGTGTTTATCCCAGGCCGACTGGGCCTGACCGTCTTCCGACGGCATCCTGCCGCTTTTACCTATGAGTTTTCCGTTCAGGCAGGCCTCGTCGCAATCGTCGATGAAAGCGAGATCGAAAATAGCATTACGCTTGTAGGGAGCCGTCTTCACGAAATCATCCGGCACCTGGAAACGGATCCTGTATTGCGCATACATGCCTTCTCCATGCCATTTTTCGGGGATGGCTATAGTCTGCCAGTCACTGTCATCGAAGCCGGGTTCGGTCCATCCGGCAGGAGCGTCTCCCAGATGGAAACGCGCTTCCTGCAGGACTATCTCTCCCGTCCCGGCGGCTCTGACGACCGTCACCGAGAAAAAGAAGAGCAGTATGATGATCCATTTCTTCATCAGTAAATACTTCCGCTGGTATATCCTTCATGGGATGCCGAGCCGCCGAATACTTCAGTCGCGCCGGGCACCATGCAACTCTTCATGGGATTGCCTCCCAACTGCGACCAGTTGGCACCGGGGCCGGTGGTCTTGGGGCAGGTAATCTTGTAAAGGACCGCACCTTCGTCGTCTACGGAAGTTCCGCATACGTAGATATTGCCGGAATAGTCTATCGTAGGACTGGTCCTGGGGGTAATCGACAGTTTGGTCTGCGAGATTATAGAGCCATCCAGAGGAGACAGTTTCAGCAGCAGCTGCTTGCTCCTGTCGGTGACATAGACATAGCCCAGATTGTCGATGGCAGGCACGCCGCAGTTGCCGGCATTGCTGCTCGTGACAAACTCCCAAGCCAAGGCGCCATCGGCCGCATTGAGCTTGAACACTTTGTCGGCTGCCCGATAATAGGCGTTACCTTGTTCGTCCAGGACGCATCCCAGACCGTAATTGCTTGCATCGGCAGATACCTCAACTTTCCATATAGGAGTAGGGACGGTGTTGGCGACATAGGAGCTTAGGCTGTACCGGGCGCATATCATCTTGTTGTCGTCGGTAGTGGCCGCCACGTACACGCTTCCGTCTATCGTAGAAATAGCCGGCTGGAAGCCCTTGGTCCTGTAGCCGTAGCCATCGGAGTGCGCCATTCCGAGCAGGTTGCTGGCCCGCCCGCCGTCGCTGTTGGGAGATGTCTTCCAGGAACCAACACCATCGAGCAATGCGACTTTGTAACCGGCGCCCGTTTCCTCGCCGGGAGACTTTCCTCCGTTACTGCCACCTCGGGCGGCACCGAAGACGAAGGTCCCGTCCGCAGCCACTGCGATTCCTCCGAAAGAACCTTTATCGCAAGAGAGAGTCTGGTTCAGGCTGCCGTCGTAGCGGTTCAGGATTATCATGTTGGAATTGAAGAGGTTGGAGTCCACGTTGGTAAGTTGTATGCATACATAGTTGCCGAATACGGCCGGGATGCACGTACGATATTGCGAATCCGCGCCGGTATTGACATACCATCTTTCAGCCGACAGGTCTCCCTTCAGGCAGAAGAGCCCGCCCGAGCCGGAACCGCCGGTGCTGTACTGTGCGGGGATATATACGTTCCCTTCCACGTCGATGGATGGTGTGGGCGTCTGGCAGTTCAAACTGCCGGAGATGTAGGCCCCGTATTTCCCTATGTCGTAACTGCCTATCTGGCTGCCGGAGGCGTTGAAACCTACGAGGTGGTAGCCGGAAGATGATACATATATCCTGTTGCCGGCGGCATTCACTGCGGGAGAAGTCCAGTAGGCGGTAGCTCCCTCGGTGGAATCATATACGCGTCTCCAAGCCTGGGTGAGTTTATGGTCGTCGGAACTTTCTACCGTAACGAGTTTGGTCACCGTGGCCGTCTGGCCGCTGTTGTCGACGACTGTCAATCGCACCGGGACATCACTTCCTACCGAACGGAAGCAGACTACGGGGCTCTGTTCATTTGAACGGATTCCGCCGAAATCCCATTCCCGGTATGCGATGCCCGACGCCGAAGTCGAAGAGTCGTCAAATCTGACCTCACGGTCGATCTGTATGTTATCCGGTACGTTGAAATCTGCAACGGGCACAGTGGTCGTGCTGCTGTTGAGGTCGAATACGGCGAACACCGGATAATGGTCGGAGATGTAACGGTTGTTCCACTGGATATTGTCGGTATGGAAGAGGAAGCAGTTACCTATTCCTCCGTAATAGATATGATCGATCAATTTGCTTTCCGTCCCCCACCAATGGTAGGTCCCATACCAATCTGTCTTCTGTGCGTAATGGCGCGCATTCTTGTATGCGTTCTCGACGGGATTCAGCCACGAGTCTCCATCCACCAGGTTCCAGTCGCCCGTGAGTATCACGGGAAGATTGCCGGTGTTTTTGCTGGCGACCGTATTCAGGATCAGGGATATCTCCTTGGGGCGTGAGTCGTAAAGGCTCAGATGGACGTTTATCAGGAAGAAACTGGTATTCGTGGGTTTGTAAGTCATGATGGCCCAGGTAGATGCCTGGGGTTGGCCATCGCTCATCTCGGAGAAATAGCTGCCGGCACTGTTGGGGGTATCGGAATGCCATATGGTGCCGTGGCTGCCGAGGGAGATCAGGTCGGTCCTGTAGAAAATGGTGGAGGACTCGCCCCGGTTCTTGTTCCCGTACAAATCCCATAGACCGCTGTCTCTTAGGATATCGGACCCTAGTTTGATGCTCTCGCCGTAGTAGCCGTAGCCGGTGCAATTGTTCTTGATATCGGCCACTTGTTCCTTCTCGGCTTCCTGCAAGCACAGGATTGCCGGGCGATACCAGTTGACCATCGAGTAATATCCGACCTTACGGTAGTTCCAATCGCGCTCTCCGGTGTCGGGATTACTGGATTTACCTCGCGCCGAAGCGAAGCGTACGTTTGACGACATCACCATCATCCCCTCGGGAATTTCCGTGGGGTCGGGGGTATAGCTTCTGGTCGTAAGCGGATAAACCGCTCCGGGCAGGGCTGCGAATGAATTCGAGGTGGAGAAGGTCATCTGAGTACCATCCGTAGCACGGACTGTAAAACGGATTCCGGAGGCATAGGTCTGCGCAGGCACGAGGATGTACA
>JAEEGK010028891.1_pt1 | contig 11091 bp, 5 predicted proteins | sample 8958771 | NCBI WGS metagenome assembly JAEEGK01 (sample SAMN16246547, study PRJNA631951) | gut metagenome | biome: gut microbiome; feature: rumen; material: SC-attached | host: Bos | place: Iran: Karaj | collected 2018-10 | reverse complement strand
TTTTATCGCTTAAGTTTCCCTCTCTCTCGGGAGAGGGGATAGGGGTGAGGCTGGGCATTACTAGTTCTATTTCCTCTTCTACGTCCAGAAAGGCACGCAGGGCAAACTGGCAACTTTGGCACTCGCTTTCGCTGGTGGTCAGTTCACTGTGGGCTTTCAGTACGTTCAGTTTGAACTGCAATACATCGTTCTCGCTGATGGAACCCATCTTTCGCTTGGCCTTAGCCACCTCATAGAGTTCCTCTGCTTTCTGTAGGTTCTGGCGTGCTATGCCCACTTGTTCTTTTGCCAGCAACAGGTTAAAGAAATGGTTGATAGCTTGCATCGCCACCTGTTCCGTCTCCGACAGGAAGTCGGCCTGTGCCTCGCGGTAACGCAGAGGTTCTAAGCGGCGGGACCATTTCAGGTGGTTGACGCCGAAGATAGGCTGGGAGAGGGTCAGCGCTACAGGCATGGACATAAACTGGTTGCCGCCCCCTGTTCCCGACTGATGCAGGAAGTCCAGCGATGTCTCTACGGACAGTGTTCCGCCTGTGGGCCAAATTTTCTGGCTTACGTAGAGCGAACCGTCCAGACCCAGATAATCGTTACGGACGTAGCTTACGCCGCCATCCGCCTGCTGATAGCTGGTATAACGCTTGTTGTAACTGGGCAATGTAGCCGAGAATGATACTTCCGGCAGCAGGTCGGCTTTGTAGCTGCGCCATTGCCAGTAGGCAGATTTCAGTTCACCCAAATCCACAGCCGCATCCACACTCTGCTTACGTGCCAAAGCGATACAGTCATCCAGGGTGAGACGCAGCGGCTGGGCATGGACGGCGATAGGCAGAAGGAAAAGGAGGAGGATTTTATTCATAGTGTAGCGCATTAACAGGTTTCCTATACATAGCAATCAGGGCAGGGATGATGATGCCTAAGGTCACAATCACCAACATCAGTATGTACTGAATGACGCAGATGATAAGGAAGTGCAGCCAGAAGGTGTTCACCCAGTCGGTCTCCTGTCCGTTTCCAGTCATTGTCTGACCTTTGGAGAGTCCGAAGTTAATAGCGAACTGCATCCAGATGATTTGCCCTATGATGCAGGCTATGAGGGTAAGCAGAGTAATCTCAGACCACACCATCCAGAAGATGTTCCTACGCTTAGCGCCAAAGCTTCTCAAGATGCCGATATCCTCTGTTCGCTTACGCAGTTGCAGCCAGTAGGTGCCAAGGGTTCCCAACATAACATTCACAAGAAGCAAACCGAGCATCAAGCCGATTAAGGTACCGATAACGGTATAGTCGGAGAAAGCGAACTCTTTTTGGTAATCGGGGTATGTCTTCAGCGAAACCAGGGCAAGGTTTCCTGAGCGTAGTTCCTCCTTCATTGTGCCTTTCATCTTACTGACAAACGCCTCGGCATCTACCTCGGGCCGCAGACGAATGAGCATTTGGGATGTCAGGTTCCATAATCTGGTCTGGGGGACAAGGATGGAGTAGGCATAGCGTTCGTAGGAGAGTAGACGGAAGTCTTCCAGCACGCCCGCTACTGTGTAATGCTTTACTGGTGTGTATCCTCCTTTCTCCCGCAGGGCACGGTCGCTGAAGTCCCACTCCATGATGCGGTGTCCTACCACTTGGTCAATGCCGAAGAGTGCCAGCGCCATGCTTCGGCTGATGACGGCCCCGTCCTCAGGACATTCGTCGGAAAGCTGGGCGGCAGAAGGACTGCCCTCAATGGGTGTCAGACCTTGCGTCTCAAAGTATTTTTCGTGCAGCAGGAATCCTCTCTGTCGGGCACCGCAACGGCGTGTGGAATCCGTCTCCGAAGAATATGTAGAGATATAATTGTAACCATCACCCCCCGCCCCTATGAAATCATTGACAAGCGCCGCGTTCTGCACCTCGGGCAAAGCCTGTATCTGGTCGCGCAGGGCATAGAGGGCAGCCAGAGAGACCTTCGCAGTGTCCTGCTTTTCTTCTGGCATGCTGAGGTCTCCCACTTGTGCCACCAGCAGATGTTCGCGCTCGAAGTCACCGACGGGTCGGCAGAAATGAATATCGTATGTGGTAACCACCAGCTGGTCTATGAAGTAGAAGCTGAGTACGGTGATGAGTATGATTTCGGCGAACACGAAGCCGTTCTGCTTGCGATGCGCCCAAAGTGTCTTGAGTATCATCTTTTCTGGTTTAGGGATTCAACGATAGGGTTCTTTAACGAGCGCCATGCGGGGATAAGTGCCACCATGAGGTTCAGCACGGCACAACAGAGGAAGACAACGAGGAAGAGCGTGGGGGTGACGAACATCTGGAAGTCCAAAGATGTGTCGTATGTATGCTGGTCGCGGCTGACAAACATCTGCAGGAAGACAGGATGATTATGGACGGCGAGGATGAACAGCCAGGACAACACCCATCCCGCGATGCCGCCAAGGAGTGTCAGTACCAGATTCTCAAAGATGACCTCGTTAAGTAACGTGTGCTTTTTTGCTCCGAAGGCTTTCCTGATACCCATTTCGGGGCGACGAGCCTCCATGCGGTTGCTGACAAGACCACTCAGGTTCAGGGCGGGCAGGAAGAGGCAAATCAACATCAATATCGTAGGTATCATCAGGTTCTTGGCCTGATCTGTGAGGCTCTCGTCTTCCGAAGTAAAGAAATTCAGCATCTTGAAGAAATGTGAACGGACTTCCAGTTCCCACTCCACTTTCTCGCCTGCCGCAGCAGAGCATACCGCATTGTAATTTTGGCGTAGCGGCCCCACTTCGTTTAGAAAGTCCTGTCGTGTGAATCCTTTGCGCAGCAAGATGCGGACGGTCAGGTTGCCTGCGTAGGCACCTTCAACTCCTGGAGTTAGCCTGTCTGGCCAGAACCCCATCCCATCTGCGGAATACGGGGAATAGATGTCTGCCGTTGCAAAATCTATGAATGCACTCACGGCTTTCACTACGCCAACAACGCGGAAAGGCTGCTTGTTGATGTAAATGGAATAGCCTTCCGTAAGGGCGGGGAGACCTAACATTTGGGCTACTTTATCCGTGATGACGCAGACGCGCTCACCGTCGCGGAACTCTTTCTCTGAGAAGGGACGGCCTTCCAAAAAGTTGAACTCGTAAAGATGGAAGAAGTCATAGTCGCAAGGCATCGTCGATACGGATAAGTTGTTGGCCAGATGTTCATCGGTTGCCTGGAACTTGAATACTCGTAGGACGCCCGCAGCAGCCTCCACGCACTTCATCTGTCGGAAGCAGGAATCCAACGATGTGGTAGAGAGGGCGGTAGCATATCTTTCTCCCTTTGCCTTGGCTGTCTCTGTATTCATTTCGCTGTAGAGATACAGCGTCCGGCTTCTGTTGGATTCCGGCGCAATATCTATCAGCATCATGTTCAGCACGATGGCAATCACCATAGCGGAGGCGATGGCGACGGCTGTGCCCGCTATGTAGATGGTGGAGAACAGCTTGTCGGCACGCACCAACGCAATCGCATGGCGCAGAAATAGAAAGAACTTACTCAGCATATAATCGTAAATCGTAAATTGTCAAATCGTAAATTACATGATTTGTCGTCCGTCCAGGAACTTGATGATGCGGTCTGTCTGTTGTGCTTGTTGCTCGTTGTGTGTTACCATAACGATGGTGCGGCCGTCCTCTCGGTTCAGATTGTGCAGCAGTTCCATAATCTCGGCACCCATCTTCGAGTCGAGGTTACCTGTCGGCTCGTCGGCAAGGAGGATTTCGGGGTTGCCGATGATGGCGCGGGCGATGGCGACACGCTGGCACTGACCGCCGGAGAGCTGAGTGGGGCGGTGTTTCATGCGGTGGCTGAGGCCGACGCGCTCGATGACTTCCTTTGCCAAGCGCAGACGCTCGCTGCTGCGCACGCCGCGATAGATGAGCGGTATCTGCACGTTGTCTAATACGTTGAGCGTTGAGATGAGGTGGAAGCTCTGGAACACGAAGCCCAAGGTCTTGTTTCTTATCTCAGCGAGCTTGTTGTCGGGGAGTTTAGAGTCGATGACATTGCCGCACAGCTCAATGGTGCCACTTGTAGGTTCGTCCAGCAGGCCCATGATGTTGAGGAGCGTGGATTTGCCACAGCCTGAAGGCCCCATGATGCTCAGGAACTCGCCCTTCTTCACCTCGATGTTCACGTTTTCCAAAGCTTGTGTCTCCACTTCTTCAGTACGATAGATTTTGTTGATCTCTGTAAGTTTGATTACGTTTTCCATAATGTTTTTTTATTTATTTAATGTTATGTTGATGCTTGTATGCTGTTGCGAGGCTCGAGTTAACGTGTCAGGTTGTTTGCAAGTTCATGTACATTCAATTGCAAGTTCATGTAGTTGCAAACTTTTTGACGTGAAGAATCACTCATCGCGAAGTGCGTCGGTGACTTTCGTGCCTATTATCTTCAGGGCAGGAATCGTGGTGCCGATGAGGACGGTACATAATATAATAAGGTAAACGACGCCGGAGACGATGAGGAAGTGCGGCATGAAGTGCTCCACCCAAGTGCGGTCGGACTTCGGCGTGAAGAATTCCGGACAGTACATCGTATCGAAGTCCTCGTAGCCGTTTGCTATCTCGTAGCCGCTGTAAGCGTAATTCAGGAAGATGATGCAGCCGATGACGACGGCGACGGTTGCCATCAAAGCATCGTCCGCGAGGAATGAGAACAGCAGACGCGAGCGGGTGGCTCCAAAAGCGCGACGTATGCCACACTCTTCCGTCTTGCGTCTTGCCTGCAGCCATACCGTTCCGATGACCGCCAGACACAGGTTGACGAGGAAGAACAGCGCTAACATGAGGCTTCGGTTCACCTCTTGCGGACGCCCTTCGTCGAGTTCCATCTGCTGGAGATGCTCGTTGAAAGTCATGAGCCGACGTATGCGGCAGTAGTCCGTCTTACCTTGCGCGATGAGTTCCTTCCCGTGTTCCTCGACGAAACGTTTGGGGTTGATGCCTTTCTTCAGGCGAATGGCGAAGTATATATTATAGACGTTCAGGTCGCTGGGACTGAAGAGGAGCGAGCGGAGGGCACGTGCCGGAGACACGCGGATGTCTTCGACCACGCCTGCGACAGTCAATTCATCGAGCGTATTGTTCACCATGTTCTGGACGTGCTTGCCTACGACATCGTCCGTCCCAAAGTATGAAATGGCTGCGCTCCGCGTCAGGACAATCTCTTTCGAATGCAATTGGATGTGCGAGAGTTCCTTTGCCGAGGGGCTTCCGGGCAGAGGTTTCAGGCCGTACGTCTCGAAGAAGCTGGCATCATGAATGAAGCTGATTTGAGGAACCCACAGCGTGTCATGGTCTCTCTTCAGCATGTAGAAGCTGACGTTATCAAAGCCAATCGAGCCCCAATTATTGTCATAAACATAAACACTCTCTATGCCCTCCACCGATTCAAGCCGACGAATCATCTCCTGCTTGCGCTCGTCCGTCACGAGGTAATGTCCGTCCACGGAGATTCTGTTCAGAATCGTCTCGGCATACAACAGGCGGTCGTTGTCGTAGCCACTCGGCAAACTCTTGTAGTAGAGGTTTACAATCGCCGGATCGAACACGACCCAAGCCACAACGGTAATGATGACAAGTTCGAGGAAGAGCCATACAGAGCCCCTTGCAGACCTACCCCCGACCCCTCCCTCTAAGGAGGGGAGTGACAGGCGAAAAGTTCGTTTGTTATTCATTGTTATTTTGTTTTATGTTGTGTTTAGTGTGAATGAAGTCCTCCCCACAGAGGGGGAGTTGGAGGGGGTCTCTTACCTTTTCTCCATCATCGACTCTACTATCGGTTTCCTTAAACTAAGCCAAGCCGGCAATAACGCGGAAAGCACGTTCAGCACAAGTATGGCGGCAAAGCATCCGACGAATAGCAGGGGCGCGAACAACATTTCGCCCGTCACGATGGGAGCCGAGCTGAGTGTCGTGTTGTCGAAGAACATGCCAAGCAGTTCGGTGCGGAAGTTGTAAATGGAGAGCCACGAAAGCGCAAGCCCGATGAGTCCGCCGATGCTGGTCAACACGAGATTCTCCGTCACCACTTGGTTCAAGAGCGTGCTGCGACGTGCTCCGAAGGTCTTGCGGACAGCCATCTCCGCCGTTCGCCTCTCCATCCTGCCTGCCACGATGCCGCACAGATTGAGTGCCGGCACGAATAGCAGGACAAAGAGCAGGCCGGCGAAGTGCATGATGAGTTGCCTGTTGGAAACGTTGGTGAGACTATGCTTGCGGTTCGACGCGCGGAGAGCGTGCATGGCGTGACTCTCCAAGTTGCTCGTCAGATCCACTTTCGTTTTGACACCTTCCCCGAAGAAAATGACGCCACCTGTTATCTCCACTTGGTTTATCGTCAGTCGTGCCTCCAATTCCTCCAGTTCCTTGCGCAATGCCTTCAGGTGCTTGGAGTCTTCCACAGTAGCCACGATGGAGAAGTTGCCTGCATACGGGGAGTCTCTATAGGTGACATGGTCGAGCGTGTAAGGCATGAAGAGGTCGGCGTAGCTGTCTGGCGCGAGCTGACTTCCCTGCCGGACGACGCCCACGACGCGCAACTCGTAGCTGTCCTCCAGGCTTACCGTCTTGCCCACCGCCTCGACACCCTTGCCGAACAGACGCTCTGCAAAGCCATCGCCAATGACGCAAACCCCTTCGAGCGCCTCGACCTCCTGCTTCGTGAATGCCCTGCCCTCGAGGAACTCGTACTCATAAATCTTGAAGAAGTCCGCGTTGGTCTCGTTCTTGACTGCCTCTATGAACTCGCCATTACCAAGTGCGACGGGCTGGAGGCTCTTTCCCCAAAGCTTGCCCGTACCGCAAGCCAACGTGGTCGGCGCACAATACTCGATGTTGGGGCTCGCCTCGAACCACTCCTCCAAAGCCTTCTGGCCGAACGGCATCTGCCCTTGACCTCTGTTTTCCGCCACAACGCGGATGCCCTCGAAATACAAGGTCCGGGCTCTGTTCGCCTCGGGATAAATGGGAGCCAACTTAATGTAATACACCACAGCCAACACCATCGTGAAAGCTATTGCCATAGCCGTGCCCGCAATATGAATGGCGGAGAACAGCTTTTCATCTCGCATCATAGCGAGCGCTTGTCGTAGAGAATTCATTATCGTTTACAGTTAAATATGTTGCTAACATGTCGCGTCACCTTATTTATAATATGCAATAAGCGTGCCAAACTCGTAACTGCTTGAGAATGAACATGAGTGAGAAACGAGAGTGTCCATTTCCGGACACTTGACTGTTCGGAAACGGACACAGGTTGAAGCGTGTCTGGATGAGCGACGTGTCGCGTTTTTCGACGTCTTCTTTTAGAAAAAAAGAAAGAATGCTTTGTCGTGTGGCAATAAAAGCGTAAATTTGCAGCGTGAAACGCGCGCTGAAATACATCTTGTGGACGCTCTTGGCGCTTGTGCTGCTTGTCGTGCTGCTTGCCGCCAGCCTGTATCTGCCGCCTGTGCAAAGGTGGGCAGTCGACAGGCTTACTGCCTATGTAGAGAAGGAGACGGGGCTCGACGTGTCGATAGGCAGCGTGCATATCGCTTTCCCGCTCGACATCAGCCTCGGCCAGGTGCGCGTCGCTAAGCCGCCTACCGACCTCATCAACGTCGAGCAGGCCCTTGTTGACCTCGACCTCTCCCGCCTGCTGTCGATGCACGTCGGCGTGGAAGCCATCGAGCTTGCCGACGGCGACATCCACACGACCGACCTCATCGAGACGCTTGCGCTGGACGGCCGCGTCGGCAAGCTCAGGATTGTGGCCGACGACATCGACCTCAAGAAAAAGAAAGTCAACGTGACGGACATCTCCCTTGACGGTTGCGCGCTCGACATGACGTTGCGTGAGGCGGCAGAAGAGGACACGACGGAGAGCGCGCCCCTCGACTGGCAGATTGACGTCCATCAATTCATAATTCATAATTCAAAGTTAAGAATTAAGGATGAGCCGCAAAGCTTCAATGTGGCGGCCGCGATACGCGAGGCGAGTCTCGACGGCGGCGACATCAGCTTGAGCAAAGGGATGTATCGCGTCGGCAAGGTCAGCCTCTCAGCGGATAGCTTGTCGTACGACATCCCGGGCACGAACCCCGTGAAAGGCCTCGACGTGAATCACCTCGCCCTTCGTGACGCAGAGCTCGAGCTCAGCAAACTCTCCTTCAATCAAAACACGTCGGCGTTCAACGTTCAACTGAAGAAGCTTGCCTTCAAGGAACGAAACGGCTTCCAACTCGACAAGCTTGCAGGAAACATTTCCCTCGATGCCAAACACCTGTCGGCGCGCGGGCTCGACTTGAAGACGCCGCACAGCTCGGCCGCCGGCAACGTTGACCTCGACTGGAACGCGCTGTCGCCCAAGCAGCGCGGACAGCTGACGGCCGACCTGCAAGCCTCATTGGGCAGCAAGGACGTGCTTTGGCTCGGAGCGGCCTATCTGCCTAAAGACCTTGCCCAATGCTATCCCCCTCAGCCCCTCAACATCGACCTCAAGGCGGGCGGTAACATTGACGAGCTCATGCTGCAGACCTGCAACGTGACGATGCCAACGGTCATCGATGTCCGCGCGACAGGCAGCGTGCAGAACCTCGCCGACAGCGCCCACATCGGGGCAGACTTGAAGTGGGACATCACGACGATGGACCTGCGCTGCGTCAACCGCTACCTCGGCCTGACCGACGTGCATTTCCCCAAGATGACCATACATGCCGACACGCGGCTCCGCGAGTCGTCGAAGCTGACGGCCGACGCTTTGCTGCAGGAGGGCAAGGGCAGGGCGCACCTCGTCGGCGACATCGACCTGAACACGATGGCGTATAAAGGCGACGCCCGCATCGCAAACCTGCAGCTCCACGACTTCCTGCCTAAGGACTCGCTCTACATGCTCACGGCCAACGCCAAGTTCAGCGGCCGCGGCACCGACTTCTTGAGCCCGCGCACCGCACTCCATGCTCAGGCCGACGTCACGCATTTGGGCTATGCCACGTGGGACCTCGACAACATCAAGGCCGACTGCAGGCTGGAGAAGGGCAAGGCGATGGTGGAGATGCACAGTCAGAATGCCCTGCTCGATATGCAGGGTTGCATCAATGCCTCCATCGCGGACCGTAAGCTGACGGCTGCCGACTTCAACGTGGACCTCAGCCATATCGACCTCTACGCCCTGCACATCGCGAAGAAACCGCTTGCCGCCAGCATGGTGATGCACATGGATGGCGCCTCCGACTTCAAGCAGACGCACAGCCTGAAGGCACGCGTCGAGGCCATCGAGCTCACCACAGCCGACAGCATCGTCCACCCGCTCGACCTCACCCTCGACGCCAATCTGACGCCCGAGCTCATCCGCATGAAAGCGCTGGCCGGCGACCTCAGCCTCGCCGTTTCCTCCGACCAGGGGCTCGACTCCCTGCTGTCGCGCATCGACAACTTTACAGAGGAACTGACGAGGGAAATAGATAGCCTCCGCATCCGCCAGGACACGCTGCGGACGCTCCTGCCGCACATGAAGGTCGAGCTGACCTGCGGACAGAAGAACCCGATAGCTGGCATCCTGCGCCACGCCACGGGCTACAGCTTCCGCGACCTCTCCATGCACCTCGTCTCCTCACCTGAGGAAGGACTGAGCGGCCGCGGCAGCATGCACTCGCTCAACACGGGCGCCATCCTGCTCGACAGCATCTATTGGGACCTGAAACAGGAGCCGATGGGCCTCGCACTCGATGCCCGCGTCGCCAACGGACCGAAGAACAGCATCGTCACCTTCATGTCGCAGCTCCACGCTTCGCTGACGGAGACGGGCGCCAACACGCACCTGGCCTTCTTCGACGCCAAGGGGCAGAAGAGTGTCGATTTCGGCCTGGGGCTCGACCTGCTTGCCAACGGCTTCCGCGCGCACTTCACGCCGCTCAACCCCATCATCGCCTATCGCCAGTTCACGCTCAACGAGGACAACTTCGTCACCCTGACCAACAGCGGCCACCTCGACGCCCTGGTGGACCTCCTTGCTGACGACGGCACGGGCCTCAAGCTATACACGACGCCAAATGACGAAGCGCAGCAGGACGTCTCGCTTAGCGTCAACCACTTCAACGTGGGCGAGCTGACGCAGGTCATACCATTCATGCCCGACATCAGCGGCTTCCTCCACGGCGACTTCCACTACATGCAGGCCGACAGCACGACGACCGTCTCGGCCGAGATGCTGGTGCAGCGGATGGCGTATAACGGCGTGCGCCTCGGCGACGTCGGTCTGAACGGCATCTACTTCCCCAATGCCGACGGCTCGCACTACGTGGACGGCATCATGACGCTGGATAGCCAGGAGGTGCTCCTCGTCAACGGCAGGTATCACGACGAGAAGGGCAAGGGCAAAATGGAGGGCGAGGCGTCGTTCCAGAAGATGCCGTTCGCCATCCTCAATGCCTTCATGCCCGACGGTCCGTTTGCCATGAGCGGCTATGCCTGGGGCGACTTCACGCTGAAGGGCTACACGGACAACCCCATCCTCAACGGCGAGCTGAAGACCGAATCGCTACACATCGACGCCGATGCCTACAACGTCAACCTCCAGGTACCAGACCACACGATAACCGTCAAGAATAGCCGCGTCGAGCTGAACCGCATCGAGGCGTACGCGGCAGGCAAGACGCCGCTCGTGCTCGACGGCCACATCGACTTCAGCAACCTCGAGCAGGTGCTGATTGATATGAACGTGCGGGCCAGCAACTACCAACTCATCAACGCTCCGAAGCGGCAGGGCTCGCTGGCCTACGGCAAGGTCTTCGTCGACCTGGGCGGCAGGCTGTGGGGCACCCTCGACGACCTCCGCATGCGCGGAAAGCTCGACGTGCTGGGCAGCACAGATGTGAGCTGCGTACTCACCGACACGCCCCTGACCGTCGATGACCAGTTGTCGGACATCGTCACGTTTGTCGATTTCAGCGACACCATAGCCGCGGAGGCCATCGACGTGAAGCGTCAGAGCATCGATATGCAGATGAACGTCAACATTGCCGAGACGGCGCAGATACACTGCTTCCTGAGCGACATGGGCAACGACTACATCGACCTGCAGGGTGGGGGAGAGATGACGCTCACC
>JAEEGK010028884.1_pt1 | contig 11093 bp, 9 predicted proteins | sample 8958771 | NCBI WGS metagenome assembly JAEEGK01 (sample SAMN16246547, study PRJNA631951) | gut metagenome | biome: gut microbiome; feature: rumen; material: SC-attached | host: Bos | place: Iran: Karaj | collected 2018-10 | reverse complement strand
AATCACATTATACGGGATGAGAGTGGTTCGAATGAGGAGAATGAGAAGTGGCAAAAAACGAATCCAAGGAACAAAAGAATAAGTTCCCCGTATCCAAGCTTAAGTGGCTCTGGATGAATATGAAGGGAACGAGGGCCATGTTTGTTCTGGCTCTTTTCGGTACGGTGGTTTATAACGTTATGCAGTTAACCGTACCGTTTTTTTCGTCCAAAATTGTGGACGAATATCTGCAGGGGGAGAATGCGGCTTACAACCGTGCCAATAACATGCATGGTTTTTACGTGCTTCTGGCCTGCATGGTCGGGTTTACGATTTTCAGAGTTATAGTGGTATATCTTGACTGTATGGCCTATGAGCATTCGTCTCAGAAAGCCCTGTATCGCATCAGAAATTCACTTTATGACAAGATACAGAGACAGGACATGAAGTTTTATTCCACTTACAGAACCGGCGATTTAATGACAAGAGTTACCGGTGACCTTGATGCCTGCAGACATATGATTGCGTGGGTAATCCGTAATATTATTGAATCCTTTGTGCTTTATTTTTCAACGGCGATTTACCTTTGCATCATTAACTGGAAGCTGGCTCTTTCGGTACTTATTATTTCGCCTTTTATCTTTATCATCATCGTGAAGTTTCGTAAGAAAGTGGGCCCCATGCACAGAGAGCTCCGTGAGAAGCTTGCCGGCATGAACACCTATGCTCAGGAGAACATCTCCGGTAACCGCGTGGTTAAGGCTTTCGCGAGAGAAGATTACGAAATAGACAAGTTCGATACGTCCAACGTTGACTACAGAGATACCAATAAGCGTACCCAGATGATATGGATTAAGTTCTATCCCTTCATCGAAGGTCTTGCCAATATGTTAAGCCTTGTTCTCATACTGGTGGGCGGTATTTTCCTTATCAACCATGAACTTACCATGGGTGAGTATGTTGCTTTCTCGGGCCTTATGTGGGCTATTGCGAACCCCATGCGTAACCTTGGCAACATCATGAACGAGTTCCAGCGTTTCGACGCGGCTTCCAATAAAGTCATGGAGATTTATTTCTCCGAACCCATTATCGTGGACAAAGAAGACTCCATTGCCCATCCCGGTCCCTTTAAGGGCAAGGTTGAGTTTAAGCACGTTTCCTTCAAATACGATGACGGTAGACTTCCGGTGCTTAAGGACATTTCTTTTGTGGCAGAGCCCGGTCAGACGGTTGCCATTATGGGTGAGACGGGTTGCGGTAAGACTTCCCTTATCAACATGATTCCCCGCTTCTACGAGCCTATTGAAGGCGAAGTGCTGGTGGATGATGTAAGCGTGGACAAATACAGACTTACGGATTTAAGAAAACATATCGGTCTTGCTACACAGGACGTTTTGTTATATTCGGATACGATTGAAGGCAACATCGCATACGGTGTTACGGGGCTTACGGCCGAGCAGGTGGTTAAGTTCGCCCGTTACTCGGCGGCCAGCGAGTTTATCGCCAAGATGCCCGAGGGCTACGACACCATTGTGGGTGAGAGAGGCGTAGGTCTCTCCGGCGGACAGAAGCAGAGAATTTCCCTTGCCAGAGCACTTGCCATTGAACCTTCGATACTGATACTTGACGATACCACCTCCGCAGTGGACATGGAAACGGAAAAAGAAATCCAGCACAGCTTAAGAGAACTGGATTTCCCCTGCACCAAGATTATTATTGCGCAGCGTATTTCCACCACCAAGGCGGCGGACAAGATTTTGGTACTACAGGACGGTCGCATTACCGAGGAAGGTTCCCACGAGGAACTCATAGCCAAAGGCGGCTACTATGCAGAGCTTGTTAAGCTCCAGACGGGAGGTGAGGCATAATGGCAACTAAGCGTAATACTTACAGAGTCGATGAAGCCTACGAAGAGGAGTTTAATATAAAGCATATCCTCCTTGCTTCCAAGTACATCAAGAAATATTTAAAGCGCATGATTGCTGCGATTATCTTAAGTGCAATCGGCGGAGCCACAGCTTTGCTTGCTCCCATGATTACCAAGAAAGCACTGGACGAAGCGGTGCCGAGCGGTGACGTTAAGAACCTTGTGTTCTTGGTAAGTCTTCTTGCCGGAGTGTTTGTGGTAAGTATTCTTTTTACAACATTAAGATCAAGAGTAATGGTTAATGTCAGCCAGAATATTATTTATGATATTCGTCGCGACCTGTTCGCTCACTTACAGAAGCTGTCATTCCAGTATTACGATGACAGGCCCCACGGTAAGATTCTGATTCGTGTAGTTAACTACGTAAACTCCGTGTCGGATATGCTTTCGAACGGTCTTATCAATGTAATACTTGAGTGTATTAACCTTGTAATCATCGTGGCTTATATGTTCGCGGTGGATGTACAGTTATCGCTTGTGGTGCTGTGCGGTGTGCCTATCCTTGCGATATTCATGTTCTGGATTAAGGGTAAGCAGCGTAAGGCATGGAGAGCGGTTTCCAACAAGAATTCGAACTTAAACGCTTATCTTCAGGAAAATATCGTCGGCGCAAGAATCACGCAGATTTTTGCAAGAGAAGACGAGAATGCCGAGATTTTTGCGGGACTTTCCAATGACTGCAGACGTACCTGGATGGGTGCGGTGAGGTGGACTAACCTTGTGTGGCCCGGTATTGATACAATTTCGGTACTGGTGCGCGGCGCTATTTTCCTTTTCGGTATTGCAATCTTTATTAACGGTGACAAGACCGTAGGTACCATCGTGGCTATTTCCGGATACGCAAGCCGTTTCTGGCAGCCTATTATGAACCTTGGTAATATATTCAATAACTTTATCAACAACATGGCATATCTTGAGAGAATCTTCGAGACCATGGACGAGCCTGTAACGGTTGATGATGCGGAAGGTGCTACAGAGATGCCTCCGATTAAGGGTGAGGTAACATTTGAGAACGTACGCTTCAGCTACGAAGAAGGTAAGGAAATTCTTCACGATGTTTCTTTTACCGTCAAGGCGGGCGAGAGCGTTGCGCTTGTGGGACCTACCGGTGCCGGCAAGAGTACGATTGTGAACCTTGTGTCGCGATTCTACAATGTGGATAGCGGACGGGTGTTAATAGACGGAATCGATATTTCGAAGGTGACGCTTAAGAGCCTGCGCAGTCAGATGGGTATCATGCTTCAGGACAGCTTTATTTTCTCGGGTACCATTGAGGACAATATCCGTTACGGTAAGCTTAATGCGACCTTCTCGGAAATTGATAAGGCAAGTCAGACTGTGTGCGCGGCGCCGTTTATAGACAGGATGGCGGACGGCTACAATACTGAGGTTAAGGAGCGTGGATCACTTCTCAGTCAGGGGCAGAAGCAGTTAATTTCTTTTGCCAGAACGTTGTTGTCGGATCCTGCGATACTGGTGCTTGATGAGGCGACTTCCAGCATCGACGTGCAGACTGAGAAAGCGCTTCAACAGGGACTTAATGCGATGCTTAAGGGACGCACTTCCTTCATCATCGCCCACAGACTCTCGACTATCCGCAACTGCGACAAGATCATGTACATCGACGACGGAGGCATCGTAGAGTGTGGTAACCACGAGGAACTCATGGCGCGCAAGGGATATTATTACAAGTTGTATACAGCACAGATGGATGATATAGCATAATTAGGTTGAATCTTTCAGCAGTATTGGGGGTGAAAGGCCAAGTCTTACTAAGATGGGACTTGGCTTTTCTTTTGCCATATAATACAATGGTAGAAGTTACAGAGAATGGAGGGTACTTAGATGAAGTGTAATTATTGTGGGGCAGAAATCGCTGATGACAGCGTTAAGTGTCCGTATTGTGAGAAGGAAGTAGCGGGAGATGACGGGCGAAAGAATGCGTTTGTTGCGGAGGAAAACAGAACTCAGTTTAATGGGTTCAGAAGCTCCGCGGGCTTCGGAAAGCAGTCTATGAATTACGATGCCGGCAATTTTTCAAAAATTTTCAGCATTGTTCTTTTGCTTAATGCGGTTCTTTCCGTGTTGAGCGCTTTAAAGATTTTCGGCGGGCGCATATATGGGGATGTCCCGGCAGCAGAGGTGTATGCACATTTCGGAAATTCGCTTAAGTATACGCAGTATCTGTATGGCAGTATGTGCATTGTGATTGCGTTGTTATGTGTTTATGCCGCAATGTGTGTTAAGAAGGAGACTCCGAACGCTTATAAGCTGGTCATAGCCGTTTACGCCATTGGTATTATCGCGGACTTGGTATACGGCGGACTCTGTTGGAAGATTATGGGAGTCAACGTAATATTTAATGTAAGATTCTTCTTATCAATTTTATTCCGTTGCGCTTTAGGCTACGGATATGTATTCACGATTAAGCAGATAGGCGAGCAAAAGAAAAATTGAATTATAGGGAGAATATTATTATGAGATGTAACGTATGTGGTGCTCAGATTGATGATGGCACTAAGACATGTCCTTATTGCGGATGCGCTACAGAGGGCGATGGCAAGCAAATTACGGTTTATACCGCTTCCGACGCCTCGGCTGTGGAAAACACGGGTATTAATGCAGATGTAACTATCAGCCCTGCTTTTATGGCGGACAGTTCGGTAGGACGCGAAGTAGGTCCGAGCGTAGGACTTAAGTGGGCGCACTTCCTGGGATATTTTGCACTGTGGATCGGTGCACTTGTAGATTTGAGTTCAGCGGTTCAGATGCTTACCGGCTCGTTGTATGATGTTGGCGGAGCAAATGCCGAGATGGTATACAGGGTTTACGGAAGCCTCAGATATGTCGATAAGTTCTACGGAATCGGCCTTCTTGTTCTTGCCGGGCTTGCAGTTTTGGCCGCAATCTCGATTCTTAGGTACAAGGCAATGGCAGGAACGCTTGTATGCGCGCTTAACGGTTTAAGTTTTCTTGTGGGCATCGCATATATCGTGATGCTTTCACATATTATCGGCCACAACCAAATGAACGCAAGTAATGCCGTAGGAACACTTATTTCAATCGCGTTCTTTTGCGTAAACATTGTCTACTTTAAGAAGCGCAAGCACATATTTGTTAACTAAATTATTGTATTGTCGGCCTCGGGCTTATGCTCGGGGCCTTTTTCTTTGGCCTGAAACACCTTCTTTCACACCTTAAGCCGGTTTAATCCTTTGAGGTGCGCCGTCCGGGCGAAGGAAAATTGTGGAAATTCATACCTTATGCCCTAAAACACCTCCGAGGTATGAACGCCTGTCGGCCCCGGCGAAGGAAAAACCATACCTTATGGCCCAAAACACCCAAAAGGTATGAAAACTCGTCAGTGGCGGTGAAAGAAAAACCATACCTTATGCCCACAAATGCCCAAAAGGTATGAAAACTTGCCCGCACCGGCAAAAGAAAAACCATACCTTATTGCCCCAAATGCCCAAAAGGTATGAAAACTCGCGCGCGTCGGCAAAAGAAAAACCATACCTTATGACCCAAAACGCTCAAAAGGTATGAATACGAGCCTCACGGCGGCAGAATAAAGACCATACCATATACAGAAAATAGCCAATAAGGAATGGTTAAAGCCCTAAATAGCATCGCGCCGGCCACCATCCACGGGGGACAAATGCGACGGATGGTAGGGAAAAGGCCTTCTTTCGCTACAAGAATCGGCGTAGAAAACGGCGGAACAGGGCAATTCATTATTTTTTTATAACTACTATCTTGCATTATAGAATAGCATGTGATACAATGCAGTTAATCGCGAGAAAAGTATTTACAAAGAAAGGAGAGCAATGTGAACGCACAATTTAAAAAAGGGGCACTGGAGTTATGCGTACTTACAATGCTTGCGGACAAGGATCGTTACGGATACGAGCTTACCGATGAGATTTCCGCAAGAATGGATATTGCGACCGGTACATTGTACCTGGTGTTAAAGAGGCTTAAGGACGACAATCTGGTGACCACATATTTGCAGGAGTCCGAGACGGGACCCGCCAGAAAGTATTACCACTTGTCTGACGAAGGCAGAAAATACCAGACAGAGTTGAAAGAAGAATGGATACAGTTTGTTAAGGCAATTGACGAGATTTTAGGAGGACGGTATGAATAAACAGGAGTATATGTACAATCTCTTCGAGGCATTGAGACCTTTCGATGAGGATGTAAGGAATGAAATCATCAGTGATTATGAAGAGCACTTTGCTGACGGACTTGCCAATGGTAAGAACGAGGAGCAGATTGTTGAGGAGCTTGGCTCCATAGATGAACTTATCGCAGACCTTAAGGAATTAAAGGGCAAGGGCGGCGACAAGAAAGGCATGGGCTTTGACTCCATGGATATTTCCAAGGCGGCTGACAGTCTGGTTAAGGGAATCGCTAACTTTGTAGGTTCTTTTGCCGGCACCGTTACCAAGGGCGCTGAGAAGATGGGCGAGGGCTTTGCGGACGGCGCAAGCGACTTCGCAGATTCTTTCACCAAGGGCGTTACCAATGCGGCCAAGGAAGTTTACAACAAGGGTAGCGAATTTGCCAAGGATTTAAGCGACAGCTACAAGGCTACCAGAAAGACCGCCGACGGCGCTTCTGATGTGACCACCGAGGAAGGAAGCGGAAGTTCCGCAGATTGTAACGAAATCGTCGTTGAAGGCGACTGCGCGAACATCTATGTAACCGCTTCACCCGACAACGTAGCCAGAGTTCACTACACCAATCACGGCACCCCCAACCAGCAGCTCGCATATGCTTTCGAATGCTATCAGAAGGGCAGCACTCTTTACGGTATTGCCAAAAGAAAGAGCTTCGGCTTAACCAACTTCTTTAAGAGCCTCACAAGTCCCAGAATCGACTTAAATGTCGAGGTTCCCAGAGACTATAAGTCAGTAACCTTTAAGACAGCATCAGGTGTGATTCAGGTAGAGGGCATCTCCGCAAGAACCGCTGTAGTAGGCGATGTAAGCGGCGATATCGAGATTAAGTCTTGCGGCTTCGAGACTTTGAAAGTTAACAACATAAGCGGCGACGTTACAATTGACGGTGTTAACAGTGATGTGATTGCCGCAGAGACTGTAAGCGGAAGTGTAAGAACAGCTGCATCCGTAGCTGAGCTTAAGACCGTTACCACCAGCGGACGCACCAACATCATTACCAGAAACGTTAACAAGATTCAGAGCAACTCTGTATCGGGTTCCATCGAGATGACCCTCGACGGCTGCGACGGCTTCAATGCCAACGCTTCATCCGTAAGCGGAAGAATCAACCTCTTATGCGGTGAGTCCAACGTTAACGGCGCCAAGAGCGGCAAGTACAACTTAGGAAGCGGAAGAGTACAGATTAAGGCTTCCACCGTTTCAGGTTCACTCAGAATCGAGACAAGATAATACGACTAATGCAACTATGCAGGCGGGAGAAATCCCGCCTGTATTTTTGTGTGCTTAAATGTGTTGAAATGGCATATTTGTAGTATAATCAAAATGATGGAGGGGTTTTGATTATGGAACAGAAGAATGTCAGGAAAACCGCCGGTTTCTGGGGCTTTGTGTGGGCTCTCGGACTTGCGGGCCAGCTGTGCTGGAATATGGAGAATCAGTGGTTCAATACATTTGTGTATGAGAAGATTGCCAAGGATCCGACGATTATTTCCTGGATGGTGGCAATTTCCGCGACCGCTACGACAATTTCTACGTTTGTGACGGGAACCGCTACAGACAGGCGCGGAAGAAGGCGTCTCGCGGTTTCGATAGGTTATATATTGTGGGGAATATTCACGATACTTTTCGGAACGACGGAATTCATTATGAAGGGCACAGGCTCGGGCACCGCTTCGGTTCTTATGACTGCGGGCGTAGCCGTTGTGGCGGCGGATGCGATAATGAGTTTCTTTGGCTCAATGGGTAACGATTCGGGCTTTAATGCGTGGATGAACGACCACATGAATGAGCGTAATAAAGGCCAAATCGGTGCAGCTCTTGCAACTCAGCCGATTATCGGCACCATCGTCGGTACCGTTGCGGGCGGAATGCTCATCGGCAGCGAGAACAATTACATGAGACTTTTCGTGGTGATGGGTGCTTTTGTAATATGCTGCGGTATCTTTTCGCTGGTATTTATGAAGGATGCGCCGGATCTGGAGCCTCATATAGAGGGTAGCTTTTGGCAGCAGTTCGCCTCCGTTTTTAACTTTAAGAAGTACTTTTCGCTCAAAGAACTCGTGTGGGTCAACCTCACACTTTCAGCGTGTTTTATAGCATTTAACATGTACTTTACGCACCTTGGTAACTACATGATTTATTATCTCGGATTCACCGCCGACATGATGGGCTTTATGGAGGGAATCGGGCTTATCCTTGCGATGCTCCTCGTGTTCCCGGCTACTAAGCTTATCAATGCGGGCAGGCATGTGCCGATTGCTTTTGCCTCGATATTCTTTAATATCGTGGGACTGCTGGTGCTCGGTTTCTTTGTCCGCCCAGAGAACGTTAATACGGGAAGTATTTTCAATCCTGTGATGCTTATCGGTGTGTTCTTAATCGGTGTGGGCTATGTAGTGTTCTTACAGACCGTTTCGGTGTGGGCTAAGGGACTGTATCCCAAGGAAGCGAAGGGACAGTTTGAGGGAATCCGAATCCTTTTCTTTGTACTGATTCCCATGGTGGTGGCGCCTTTGATTGCTAACCCCATTATCAAAAAGAACGGCGAGATTATTAACGAATACGGCCTCAAAGAATATCTTCCTACGGAAGTGCTCTTCCTGGTCGGCGCAGGTGTGTCACTTATTACGTTTATTCCGCTTATCATGGCGGCAAGGTACAGTAAAAAGGGAAGTGCAAAATGATCGGTCATTATATTGCCAACTTTATTATGCTGTCTCCGAAGACTCCGCGGGAAGAGCTTATAAAGATTGATACGGAGCGGGGGTTCGGCGACGCTATCGAAGACTACGAGAAACGCTGGGACAAAGAACCCTTTACGCTTGCAAGCGACGACGCAGAGATTAAGGGCGAGATAATACTCAATCCGGCTCACGTTCATAAACGCAACAAAGTAGCCGTCATCGCTCACGGCATCACGGCGGCCAAAGAAGCCGACATCAAATACGCCAAGATTTTCTATGACCTTGGGTATAATATAATAATATTTGACGAGCGGTATTTCGGCGAGTCCAAGGCCAAGTATTGTACACTCGGCATGAAGGAAGCCGACGATATCAAGCGAATCTGCGAGTGCGCCAGGGAACGTTTCGGAAGCGATTGCCTGATAGGGCTCCACGGTGAGTCTATGGGTGGCGCGAGTGTATTAAGAATGCTTTCAAGCTTCAGCCCGGATTTTGTGGTGGCGGACTGTCCGTTTATGGACCTTGAGCTGCTTATTAAGGAACTTGCCTATAAGAGAGCGAGTATCCTTGGGGAGCCTGCACGTTACGTGGCGCGACTGATAGGATACTTAAGATACAAATATGATTATTTCAAAGTAAAGCCCATAGATTCCGTCAGAAACTCGGATGTGCCCATCTGTTTCATGCATGGAGAGGACGATTCTTTGATTAATGTAAATCACAGCAAGGCAATGTACGAGCTGTGCAAGAACCCCTTGAGCGAGATACACATCTTCAAGGGCGCGGACCATGCTTTGTCCATTACCGAGGACAGGGCGGGATATACCAAAGTTATTAATGAATTCATTGAGAAAGTAGAGCGCGCGGCGGGAATTTAACCGGGCAGGCGCATTACGGAGGATGGTTATGGAAGATTTCTGGAAACAACTTCAGCAGATAGGAACCGATGCGGGACTTAAGATACTGCTTGGTCTTGCAATTCTTATTGTGGGCGTTAAGCTTTCCAAGTGGCTTATTCGCATCATACAAAAGGGCAGAGCCTTTAAGAAACTCGAGAAGGGTGCGCAGAGCTTCATCACAAGCTTCATCCGCATCGCTCTTTATGCGCTGGTCATCGCAACGGCGGCTATGTGCATCGGCGTGCCTTCGACAGCGTTCCTGACAGTCTTTACATCAGCCGGCGTGGCTATCGGTCTTGCGCTGCAGGGTGCTTTGTCGAACTTCGCGGGCGGACTGATGATTTTATTTTTCCACCCCTTTAAAGTCGGCGACTACATCGAGAGCGACGGCGCTTCGGGCACCATCACGAGCATCACGGTAATCTACACGATCCTCACGACCCCCGACAACAAGATCATCACGGTTCCCAACGGCAAGCTTACTAACGCCAACATCATCAACTACACCACCGGCGGCAACCGCCGCGTCGACATAATGGTATCCGCTTCCTACGACGCCGACACCGAGTTCGTCAAAAAAACACTTCTCGAAGTGGCCGACGCCACCGAAGGGGTTCTCAAAGAGCCCGCGCCCATGGCGCGCTTAAAGGAGATGGGCGCCAGCTCCATCGACTACACTTACCGTGTCTGGTGCAAGAATTCCGACTACTGGAACGTCTACTTCGACAGCATGGAACTTATCAAAAAAACCTTCGACGAAAAGGGTATCGAAATCCCTTATACGAAGGTCGACGTCAAACTCATCAAAGATTGACTTTTGCCCCGCGGAAACCGCGGGGCTTTTTTGTCCTATATTCATACGTAATGGCAGCCTGCTTGGGGGGCGGATAAAAGGGTCCCCAGCTGATCGAGACTCCCGAAAAGAAAGTTTTACGAGCATCTTGTTTATCCGGGCTATAAAACCGAGGCCGCCCGGACCACTACCGTTTAAACTTCATGCGCGAAGTCTGTGGTTTTTTATTTCTCCCGCTTCGACCCAGCCGTGTCCCCTTTTATCCGCCCCCAAGCAGGCTGAATTTACCTTGAGGAAGGCCAAAGATTAACGAACCGCCCCGGGCAAAAGCCTTTCAGCAAAACTCTATCGGAGCGTCGGCGCTTAGCGGCTGTATTTCAAGCCGCTTATGCACGAAAACACTTTTTGTTTGAGTTGCAAAAAAGGGCTGTGCTGTCCCTCAAGCACCACTTTTTGCGTAGGGCAGACCGCAGTCTATACGGAGCGTCTGACCGGCCGCTACGTGAGATTGAAGCGGGAGAGGGTTTTGGGGGAAGGCTTTTGCCCGGGGCGGTTCGTGTACGGGTGGCCGATATGAAAAAAGCCCGCGGGACGCGGGCTTGGGGTTTAGCGGTTGGAATAGATGTC
>JAEEGK010028883.1_pt1 | contig 11094 bp, 9 predicted proteins | sample 8958771 | NCBI WGS metagenome assembly JAEEGK01 (sample SAMN16246547, study PRJNA631951) | gut metagenome | biome: gut microbiome; feature: rumen; material: SC-attached | host: Bos | place: Iran: Karaj | collected 2018-10 | reverse complement strand
CCTCAACTAAATCGTAGCCCCTTTCCTGCGCTAAAGTAAGTGCCTCCTGAATTGATACGACGCCTTTCTGTTCGCCGTTTTCATCCAACAGTCTAACTTCTCTAACTCTTATACCCTCATTGATTCTTAATTCCTTTTCAGCCAATAGTCCTCCTAATAATATAAAATCAGTATTTAATATGTTCAAAAAAAATATCATATACAAATAAAATAGTCAATATCGGCGCTGAAATGACGATAAATGTGAATAGGGAACAGTGATGAGCGGCACATCATACACTATAATAGGAGGGGAAAAATCTAATATTACCCCCCACACAATACCATGGACTCTTCTTATTTTAAACCGGGGACGCACCGCGCTGCAGGCCTCGCAGCTGCCTTTTGCCGAGGTTGTCGCCATAGAAAGCGGATCCCGCAGACGCAGGGAGCCCATTCCCACAATCAAGTCGCTTATAACAGATACAGCCGTGAATCCCGGCGAGCAGATAAACATTGGCATAAGTGCCGCCAGCTATCCATTTGTAGCTGTAATCTGGAACGATATGCAGCTTAAGACCCTGTTCTCGCCCCAGTTCATAAGAGAGGTGGAGGAGAGCGGAGCAGTATGTTCTGTCCCCATGCTCTACAGCCATAGGGGCGACCTTATCCCTTCCATACCCACCCCGGCAAGCAGCATGCGCACTGTAAAGACTATCCCTATGACAGCCATAGAGACAGGGACTGCCGCCCTATATCCCTTCGATTACGCCGGTGTATACAACAAGAAGCTGTTCCAGCATGCCGGAGGGTACGACCCCGAGATAAACTCGGGTTTCTGGCAGAAGATGGACTTCGGGTTCCGCAGCTGGCTGTGGGGTGAGAAAATAGTGCTCAACGCATCGCTCAGAATCTACTATACCTGCGATTTCCAGCAGGATGACCAGACCATAGACCAGGGTTACCGCCGGTTCTACCTGCGGAACCTCGCCGTGCGTATCAAGGACAGTCTGGCCTACCTGCCCAAGTCGGGTATATTCAGCTATATTTTCAGGTCCGGCGAGGGGCCGATGGTGGCCCTGTCCGAATACAGAGAGGCAGCCGCCTGGGTAGACCATAACAGCACCCGCTTCATCCAGAGTGGCCGCACACTGGTGGAAGGCTGGCTCCATAGGCCGGAGGAAGAGTAGCAGCATGTATAAAAGGCTTGTTCTGGTACTTCTGCTCCTCCTCGCGGCCGCCTCTCTCTTCGGCGCCGACACCGATATCTTCGCCTTTGCCAAGAGCATATCGGGCAAGGTTATATGGGACTCCCGCACCGGGAGCGGACAGCTCTCCACATCCCGCTATGTGTACAACTTTATCCCGGGCGTTCCCTGGGTTGTCAGTGACAAAGGTGACAAGATAGGGCAGGATGCAATCTACCTCAAGAACGGCATGGTCATGGTGCCGGAGGCCTTGGCAAAGGCTATCACCACCTACCAGCGCGCCTCGGTCAAGAAGCAGGACAGCGGCCACCGTGTCGCCGCCATCTTCATAGATCCAGGCCACGGCGGCAAAGACCCGGGTGCCATAGGAACCCACAAGAAGAACGGCAAAACCTGGAAAGTCATGGAGAAGAGCGCCGTCCTGGATGTGGGCAAGAAGCTGCGTGCCCAGCTGGCATCCACATATCCAGATAAGAAGATACTTATGAGCCGCACCGGCGACACGTACCCCACCCTGGACGAGAGGGCAAAGATGGCAAACCGCGTCAAGTTGGGGCCAAACGAGACTATACTGTTTATCTCTGTCCACGCCAATGCATCTTTAAAGCCACAGGCAAACGGATTCGAAGTGTGGTATCTGCCCCAGGAGTACCGGCGCACCGTAGTGGACTCCCAGTCCATAGGCTCCACCAACAAGAACCTGCTTTCAGCAGTCAACACCATAACCGAGGAGGAACTTTCCATAGAGAGCGAGCTTCTTGCCAAGTCGGTAAGCGCCCGCATGAACGAGAAGATTGGAAAGGATATCCCGAACCGCGGAATTAAGCAGGAATCCTGGTTTGTAGTGCGCAATACAAAGATGCCTGCAATCCTTGTAGAAATAGGCTTTGTCACAAACCCCAAGGAAGGGGAGCTCCTGGCAAACACCAACTACTTGCAAAAAATCTCCGATGGAATTTATAATGGTATAAAAGACTTTGTCTATACTTTCGAGCATTCGGGGAAAAAATGAAAAGAGTGTTTCAGATTCTATTGCTTGCAGCTCTTATAGCTCTGGTGATATTCGGTGTCTACTATTATAAGGCGCAGAGTATCTATACCGAGCGCACCCTTTTCTTTGTGGAGCCTGTATCCAAGGCAGTGGTCATGGAACACCGGCTTATTGCCGAAAAGCATGATCTGGAGCAGAATCTGGAGCTTCTTATTAAAGACGAGCTTCTTGGGCCAGCCCTGTTGGTGCGGGACAGCGTTTTCCCTAACGGCACCCGGCTCAATCATATAATGCTGCGGGAAGGCATCCTCTATGCCGACCTCAGTTCTGAGGCCATGTTCCCATCGGCCCACAGCGGCCTTAACTTTAAGGACAGCATCAGGATACTGGAGGAGACAATACGCTTCAATTTCCCAGAGATAGGGAAAATAGTGGTAACTATAGACGGAAGCATCCCGAACTGATGTATTGACATTTTTTCGGCAGTGTTATATAAACTTCTAATGTCAAGCCGCTGTAGCTCAGTTGGTAGAGCAATAGACTGAAAATCTATGTGTCATCAGTTCGATTCTGATCGGTGGCAGATAAACTGGATCTTAAAGGTCCAGTTTTTTTTTGGCTTGATTATACTTAAATAAATAGATATACTTTGTTATGATGAAAGACTTTAATAAGAAACTGATTCTTCTGCTCACATTGCTTGTATTTATTTCTGGATCCCTTTATGCTGCCAAGTCTGATGACGATGATGACGAAGACACATATGTGGAGAGTTACAGCTTGGGCGACCAGATGTTCTTTATAAACGGCGGAGTTTTCATCCCCCTGTTCTTCTTTGATAAAGACATGGACACTTTTGACACCAACCTTACCTTGGGCGGTACTGGATTTCTCTGCTGGCAGGTGTTCCTTTCCAACCACATTTCAGTTGGCGCCGAGCTGGGTGGCATGTTTGCCTTAAGCCCTAACAAGCGTGTTCTCTATATGATACCTCTTATGGCCAAGGCAACTTACTGGTTCCGATTCTATCCTTTCGAGATCCCGATATTCCTTGGATTGGGCGGTAACCTCTCGGTTCTTGAGGAGGCGGCTCATATCGATTTCATAGCCAAGCCTGGTTTTGGCTTCTATTGGAACTTCAACGAGGAATGGGCTTTTGGAGCCGATGTCTCCTATTGGTTTGTTCCCCAGATGTACTCTGGAAGCGGTAAAGTAGAAAGCGGACACAGTATGTTCGGAAACTTCATGGATGTTACACTTTCTGTGCTATTCAGGTTCTAGGGGGTAGGTATGGGTAAAAAGATTCTTTCTGCAGCTCTTCTGCTTATCTCTATTCTGCTTATTTTCTCCTGTAATGAAAGCGATATAGGTGTATTCTACGGTCTTGCCCATGAGGAGAAGGTAAAAAACTATGCACTGCCAGACCACTGTACTTCTGAGAGTATGGTGAAAACCGGCGGTTATCTATATGTTGCTGCTAGTTCTATTTATAAGAAAAAGGCCGAGGGGGGCGAGCTGGACTGGCATAAGATCAAATCTCCTTCTGGTTACCACAATGTAACCGAGATGGGGCTGGCCAACGACACAATCTTTATTGTGGCCTACGATACTGACAAAGCAAAACCTTGTCTTTTCAGCGGTACAGGCGATGGTACCTGGGAAAAGAAAGAAACCCCGATAGATGGCAAGATATCCCGCATGAGGGTGGCAAACAATGTCATCTTTATCACTGACAGGAGCGGGCATCTGTATTATTCCGAGGATGACGGCGGATCATTTACTCAGGATACCTCGCTTCCTGATTCTAAGCTTTTCAGCACTTCCACTGGAAACTTTGATTTAGTTTATGGCGGAGGCAGCTACTACCTCAATGCCCAGTACTATGTGTATAAGGGTAATCCTGGTGGATTTGGAACTGACTTCACCCCGACACATAATGGAAAAATATGGAAAGATAAAGAGGATGTCTTCTCCCGCCTTTATTATGACGAGGATGATGACCGCCTCTATACAGCAGACAACTCCGGCTACATCTATGCTGTGGACTCCCCGTCGGGAGCATCCAAGTCAGATTGGGTAAAGAGCGATTCTCACGCCAGGAGCGGTATAGGACTCCAGGGCATGATAGTACTTAGGGTTCCGACCTCGACAGGCAAAATCCACAAGATGCTTCTGGCCGGTTCTGGAATCAATGCCGGGCGTGGCTATTTTGAGGTGCATAACCCGCGTACATCGGACCGGGATTACCTCGATCCTGAGGTTCCGCATCATAGAGCAGCAACAGAAGTTATCACCGATTACTATGACTACAACTCTTTCAAGCTTTCCAAAGCGGCTATTAATACATTCTTTATCGATGAATATGCCGATGGCACCAGCTTTGACTTCTATGCCTTGACTTTCGGCTTCGGAGTATGGAAAAATAGCAGCAAAGGCGACTTCAAGCGTGGATGGAACCAGGAATGAAGCATTTTAAGAATATACCTGTCATAACTCTGAAGATTGTAAGTCTTATAACAGTAGGCAGCATGATTCTGTGCGCCATCATGTTCTTCATAGGGTACAACCAGTTTGAGGATCAGTTTGTAAGGCAGTACAACGCCAATATCATTGCGGTTGCTCACTCAGCCAGGGCAGTTCTGAATGCAGACCTCTTCGAGGAATACCTTAAAACCAACAAGCCCGACGGCTCATGGTATGCAGTGCATGATATCCTGCAGAAGTTTGTGAATCAGTTCAATCTTAACCTTCTCTATGTATCATGTGTTGAGGCGCCTGAATTCAATATTATTCACTATATCTACAACCCGGTCCGCGCTGGAACCAAATACAAGGAATATCCTTTGGGATATACTGAAGAGTATAAACATAAAAGGTATAACGATGCCGCACGGGCTATATATACAGAAGGCAAGGAGATAGTCCGCCAAAGCACAAGCAGCAAGGGTGGCACATATATGACAGCCAATGTCCCGGTGCGCAACAGCATGGGTGCTATTATTGCAATGCTCGGAGTGCAGATGTCGACCCAGGAGTTCACCGATGCCAAGAAGGCATATATCCGCTGGACACTCATGGCCGAGGGTTTTTTCCTTCTGGTTTATCTGATTTTCCTCATTATCTACTATAGAAAGCAGTTTATAAACCCAATCCTGTCCATAACAAATGAGGCTATGCGCTTTGCATCGGATTCAAGCAAGATCTCAGATATCACCAAAAAGGTGAAGAACCGGGACGAGATAGGAACCCTGGCCCGCTCTGTCTATCAGATGGAGAAAGAAATACAGGAATACATCAAAAATATCACCCAGATAACCTCAGAGAGGGAGAAGGCAATCACTGAGCTCAATATTGCCACCCGTATCCAGGCAGGACTTCTGCCTACTGTTTCCATAGACAACGATAATGTCGCAATACAGGCCAGTATGCACCCAGCCAAGGAGGTAGGAGGCGATTTCTACGACTATGCGATGCTGGACGACCACCATGCCCTGGCCGTAGTTGCTGATGTCTCGGGCAAGGGAGTGCCGGCCGCTCTGTTCATGGCCATGGGTACCACACTGCTCAGGGATCATGTAGAAGTCATGGTGCGCAACAGCACTAAGCTTGCTGAAGAGATTGGTATTGTCAACAACGTACTGTGCCGTCATAATGATGCTGACCTTTTCATAACAGCATGGATAGGCATACTGAACACACAGACAGGGCGACTTGCCTACATAGATGCAGGTCACAACCCACCGCTGATAAAGCGGGACGGTAAGTTTGGTTATATACCTCGGGCTAAGAAGGGGCTCCCCCTTGCCTCCATGGAAGATTTTCCGTATACAACGAACGAGATCTTCTTGCAGCCAGGCGACCGGCTCTTCCTTTACACCGACGGTGTCACCGAGGCCCAGAACAAAGAAAAGCAGCTTTATGGCGAGGATGCTCTCCTTAAGTTTGCAGAGGAGCATAAAGAGGAAGGGCAGGGTGCGTTCCTTGACACTCTTTTCAAAGTGCTTTCCGACTTCCAGAGTGGCTGCGACCAGTTCGACGACATCACTATGGTTATTATGGATTATAAAGCAAAAACTATATGAAGATTTCACGCATCAATCATTTTTTTCACAGGTTAGGTGAAATTCAGATAAAATATCGGTATTTAGTTCTGATTTTGTTCATTGCCATAACTGTTATCTGCTGTGCAGGGCTTTCCCAGTTCAAGATTGCTAACGGCAGTGAAGGGTGGTATGGGAGCGGTGATCAGCTTAAGATAAACCAGCAGAAGTATGAATCTATATTCGGCAACAGCCACAGCTTGGCTGTCCTGGTGACTGCCGATGACGTGTTTTCCAATGAAATCCTGACCATGATTCAGCATCTGGGGGACCGCATGGTTTCCGAGATTCCCTATGCCGACAAGCTAACTTCTCTGATAGAGGTGGATATTCCTGTGGGCAACCAGGATGGCTTTGAGGTGGTCAAACCTTATGCCAAGGGAATCCCGACCGACCCGGTTGCCCTTAAGGAACGCAAAAATTTTATTATGCGGGGTAATGAGAAGACCAATGCCCTTATAAATTCCTTGGTAAATACTGCCGGTACCGAAACCTGGGTTATGCTGACACTGCTGCCATATGAAAGGGATCCGGATGAGGAGAGCCTGGAAGTGGGCTACGCTTTGGAGGAGATACTTCAGAGTCCAGAGTTCAAGTCCGGCGATTTTACCCTGTTCGGCAGCGGAGTTCCTTATTCCGATGTGCAGGATGAGATATATGAGTTCCCTGATTTTGCCCTCCGTGTCCTGTTGGGGTTTGCTATCATGGTGGTTTGTCTCATCATCTTTGTCCGCACATTTCTGGGTGTTATCATTCCGACAGTTGCCACAGTCGGGGCCATAGCCTCGGTACTGGGCGGTATGGCCTATTTCGGAGTCAAGGCCGATTCTTCCCTTATCACACTGCCTATACTGCTGGGTATGGCTCTTTCAATAGGTTATTCAATCCACTATGTAAATATGTTCAAACTCTTTTTCTACCGTACCGGAAAGCGCCTGGAGTCAGCTGTAAGCACCATAGAGGAGTGTGGCTGGTCTGTCTTCTTTACAGTGCTGACCACTATTGCATCTCTTATCAGCTTTGCCCTGGTGGATATGAAACCGGTAGCCTGGGTAGGAAAAACTGCATCCTTGGTTGTACTTGCAGTCTACCTTTATATCTCTGTTCTTATTCCTATTTTCCTTTCTTTTGGAAAAGATACAGTTCCTAATCCTAAGTACGACAAAGGGGCAACCCGGGTGGATATGGCTTTCTCCCGGTGGGCTGATATAGTGCAGCGGAAACGGTATCTTATCATTGTTCTTTCTCTGGTGGTGCTGGCTGTCTGCATCCCTGGTATCATGAAGATAAAGGTGAACTATGATATCCTTAGGATAACCGGTGACAAGATGCCCCATGGAAAAGCAATGCATGAATTAGTAAAGAAAGACCTGGGAAACCAGTACAGCTATTCAATCATGATTTCCTATGGTGAGGATGATGTGGATATATTCAAGCAGCCTGAGCAGGTGGCCAAAATACAGGAACTGGAGACCTTCCTAGGTGAACTTTCCCTGACTAAAAAGTCTGGCGGCAAACCCAGAGTCACCTCGGTGCTGGATATCCTTAGAGAGATGAACCGGGCATTGAACGAGGGGCAGGATTCATTCTATACCGTTCCTGATGATGAGTATGTTCTTGCGCAGCTTATGGAGCTTTCCAACATAGAGATGCATAAGGATTTCTCCGAGTTAATGGATGACGATTACCGCATTGTGAACATCAGTGTGGATATGTCACGTTTCCAGTCGGAGGAGGCGGTTAAGAACATAGCTGCTATAAAACAGAAGCTGTCAGAGCTTTTCCCCGAAGCCCAGTGCTGTATCCTCGGAGATATGATAGAGTTTGCCGAGATGTCTGTCCGTATGGTCAATGGAGAGATTAAATCTTTCATGTTCTCTTTCATCGTTGTGGCAATTATGCTGATCCTGGCATTCTCAAGCCTTCGTACTGGACTTATCGGCATGATACCGAATGTGGCTCCTGTCATTGTGATTGCAAGTTTCATGGGCTACATCGGGTATTATCTCGATTTCATAACTATGACAGTCATGCCTATGATTCTGGGTATAGCGGTGGATGATACTATCCATCTTACCACCCACCTAAAGTATGGTCTGGAGAAGTGCGGCTCCTACCAGGTGGCAATGGAGGCATCTTTCCGGGAGATTGGCAAATCCATGTTCATGACTACCGCTATACTGTGCTCTGTATTCTTTGCCTATGTGCTAAGTCCGCTCAACTTTATCTTCATCATCGGTGTCCTGTGTGTCATAGGACTTGCGGCGGCACTTATTGCAGATTATACTATAACACCTTCACTTTTATACATTGTTAAGCCTTTTGGAAAGGAAAAGGAGAATAAATAATGAGAAAGACATTTATACTTTTTGCAACACTGTTTCTGATTCTGGATACAGCTCTTTTTGCACAGACAGCAGAGGAGATAGCTAAGGCATCCTATGACCTTCCAGACGGCAAGACATCGTCCTATGTAGCAGTTCTTACTCTTTTTGATAAAAGTGGTAAAAGCAGGACTCGGGAGATTGCTCAGTTCAATATGAAGGACGGAACAACCAAGAAGGGAGTGACCGTGTTCCGTTCTCCTAAGGATGTGGCAGGTGTAAGCTACCTTTCCTTCGATTACCCCGATAACCCTGATGGTTCCGTCAAGGACAGCGACAGCTGGCTCTACCTTCCTGCCATGAAGAAAGTTCGGCGTGTCTCCGGTTCCAGCAAGGACGACGACTTCCAGGGTACCGACTTCACTTACGATGACATGGGAACCCGGAGCCTAGGCAAAGATACCTTTGCTATTCTTGGTGAGGATACTGTAGATGGCGTTGCCTGCTGGAAACTTGAGTACACAGCAAAGGATAAGAGCGCCAAGATCAGCCGCCGGGTGCTGTGGATAGGCAAGGAAAACTACGTAACTTACAAAGGTGAATACTACGACAAGCAGGGCAAACTTTTCAAGACCTTGGAATGTCAGGATATAACTCAGATAGACGGCTACTGGACTACACAGAAAATGATAATGACCACATTGGCAACAAACCATAAGACTGTGTTTGAGATGAAAGATATCCAGTATGATAAGGAGATAAATCCATCATTCTTTACAGTAAGTGCCCTTGAGAGGGAACAGGTTAAATGAGACATCGCTGTCTTTCAGCTGTCTTTGCACTGCTTTTTCTTTGCAGTGCAGCTTTTGCCCAGGATTTTGACTACAGGGGCAACTTGACAACCCAGGCAGGAGTGGGGCTTTCCAATACTCACCACAATAGCGGCGACTTCCTTATTGGGCAGACCAGCTTTGACTCAACCTTCCGTGTCTACACAGATGAGACCATGCTCTATGTTAATACCATACTGCTTTACGATGCCCTTTCTGGACAGAGTTCCAATGGCGTCTCTGCCTTTGTCAGCGATGAGGGCAACTTTGCGCTTCAGCTTAGAGAAGCCTATTTCGATTGGCGTGGCGAGAAGCTTGCGCTCAGGGTAGGCCGTCAGATATCGGCATGGGGGAAGGCAGATGAGGTGCAGATTGTGGATATCCTGTGTCCTCAGGATGTCTCCTCCAGCTTAGTGAACGATTATCAGGATAACAGGCTGGGAATCGATGCAGTACGGCTCTCATACATAACAGATTCCACCCAGACCGATTTCTATTGGATTCCATTCTTCACTCCAAGCACTCTGCCTCTGGCAAAGGGTAATCCGCTTAATGAGGTGATGTTTGGAGACTACGACGATGTTCCGGACAGCTATAATGATTTCGACCGTCCAGACAGAGATTTTTCATCCTGTGAATATGCGGCCCGGTTCAGTGCCTATATGTCAGCCTTTGATTTCTCCTTGTACGGTTTCTATGGCTGGGATGATCTCCCATTCGTTACTGATGATTTGGAGTTTAAGTACAAGCGCATGGCGATGGTTGGTGCCGATGCTGCTATCCCGGCAGGAGATTTTGTATTCCGGCTGGAGGCTGCCTTCTTCCCACAGCGGTATATGCAGTCATCAGAAGGGGGAACCAGACAGCGCAATCAGATTATGGCTCTTGGCGGATTTGACTGGACACCTTCAGGCGGCTGGACCATCACAGCCCAGTATGTTGCAGATATAGTGGCTGGCAGCGACAGTGCTCTGGAACGGCATGCCTATGAGCACAAAGCTACGCTCAGCGTTGATAAATCATTAATGAACGAGACTCTGACACTGTCAGGCTCCTTTGCAATGGACCTGCGTTATTTCTCCACCAGCACTGAACTCAGCGCAGAGTATAAACTGACTGATTCCATCACCCTGTATCTTATAGGAGACTTCTATTTCAAGGGACTTGATAATAAAGATGGAGAGTTCGGAGGCTACAAGGATTTAAGCTGCATCACAGTGAAGGCTAAGTATTCTTTCTGAAAACCGAATTCCGCAGATAAATAAACAGGTACAGCATAATCACAGGCACCATGGCACTGCACTCAGGTGCGGCCTTTTTTATTGGTTGACAATGGCCTCAGTTGTCTCTAATATTATTATATTACTCTATAAATTGGGGAGTTGGTGATGAAAAAGCTTTTTCTAGTTGTTGCCATTCTGCTCATTGCAGCAGTTGCTTTTGCAGATGATGCAGATATCAAAAAGCTTCTTAGTGATTATAAGATGGTTGAGATTGAGGCCGAGAATTATAAATTTACAGTTGGTGTGACCGAGGTGACTCAGCAGCTCTACGAGGCTGTCACCAACGAGAATATCTTCAAGTTTAAGTTCAAGCTGCTGCCTGCAGAAAGCATGAGTTTCTATGATGCAGTCTATTTCTGCAACAAGATAAGCGTTATTA
>JAEEGK010028882.1_pt1 | contig 11094 bp, 15 predicted proteins | sample 8958771 | NCBI WGS metagenome assembly JAEEGK01 (sample SAMN16246547, study PRJNA631951) | gut metagenome | biome: gut microbiome; feature: rumen; material: SC-attached | host: Bos | place: Iran: Karaj | collected 2018-10 | reverse complement strand
AGTTTTTTCTGATTCATCACTTTCTAATGAAGAAAAAGAAAAAGAAGTGAAAAAGATCAAACGTAACACAAAAATCAGAAAAGGATTAATAACAGGATTAGGATTCGTTCTTGGTGTTGGATATGGTTTTGCTAAAGAAGGTGCAACACGTTCTTTACTTAGTCATGAAACAGACCATATGAACAAACGTATCTTTCAGGTTGTAAAACCTAAAGATACAAAAGGGTCTAAATAATGTTTCTTAAAACATTAATCTCTCTGTTTTTACAATTATTTCAAAAACAGAGAGATGATACTGATATCAATGTATCTTTGCGATTTCATGATCGTGGAGATATTATTAAAGATAAGTTTATAGGAACAGATTATGGCAGACAAGAAAAAGACCAGTAAAGGAAAAGTTATTGCTGGTGTAGGTGGTGTTTTTCTTCTCGGAGTTGGAGCATATGTTTTCAACGAAGTTCGAAAAGAATATGACAAAACTGTTCAAGAAAACAACTACCTTAGAGATTTTATTGAAAAGCATGACTTCTATAAAAAAGAAGAAAAACCTAAGATGAAATCTTATTTTAATGGAAGTGCTTCTAATACTTCAAAACAAAAAGAACCTGTTGGAAAATTTGACTTTATGATGAAGAAAAGAACTCCAACAACTTCTTATAAAAGAGATGATGGATCTATTGTTAATGAATACAAGAATTCAGAAACAGGATTCTCTCTTATTGAAGTTGTAAAAGCACCTAAACAAGAACAGAATGAAGCAAATAATGCTTAATTCATTCAAATAGGATAAATTATGGAAGAAATTAATTTTGCAGAAGGAGAAATTAAATGGGATCCTTCTGACAATCAGAAATTCCAAAATCCTAATGAATCATACTCCCCTCCCACAAATTCTGCTAACTTCAATATCAAATTCAAAAAAAGAATATTTGAACCTCCATCTGATGCTGTAAAAACAATTTACACTGATGGTGGAAGTCGAATTCTTAATACTGAAGATAGTGTAAGATATGTGGGAGCATGGAGCTTTTATGTAGTAGAAGATGATGAAATTCAAGGAAAAGCTGAAGACAATTCTACAAATAATCAAATGGAATTATTAGCTGCAATTAGAGCTCTTGAATGGGCTGATAAATATGGCGTTCCAAAAGATTCTTGGATTATTATTGTAACAGATTCAGATTATGTTCGTCTTGGTATTCTTTTCTGGACAAAGAAATGGGCCAAAAACAATTGGGTCAAAATTAATAAAGAAGGAAAACCAGAAGAAATAAAAAATCTGGATCTTTGGAAAAGACTTTATGAACTCAATCAAACTAGAAAGGTTTATTGGGATAAAGTTAAAGGTCACTCTGGTGAAGAGGGCAATGAAAAGGTGGATATAAATTGTGGCTTATTGATGGATAATTTCATTAAAACCGCAAATATCAAAGTTATAAAGAGATAGGAGGACTTCTCTATGAAAAAACCAACAAAAGAACAGGTTAAAGGATTCGGAGTAAAATCAGTTGTAGCTTCAATCATGACAGGCCAGTCAATTGCTGCAGGTAAATTCGTCACTGCAAACTGGAAAAAAGATAAGAAGAAATCTATTGCATTTGCTGCTGGTTCAGCACTTATCAATATTGGACTTCTTGCTTCTGAAAACATTATTGAAAAGAAAGTTTGTGCACTTAGAACAGCTAAAAAAGAAAAAGCTGAAGAACCAAAAGCACCAACAGCTGGAAACAATGAATAAATCTTTAATCTAAAGGTTTTTAATAAGAGTAGGGATTTATTCCCTACTCTTATTTTTTTATTTAAAATAATTTATTGGTTATATATTATATTAATGAAAGAAATTAATTTAAGAAGGAAAACTTATAAACCAACATAGGAGGAAACAAATATGGAAAAATTAACAGTTGAAGAATTATGCAAATTCGTAGAAACCTTTGGAAAAAAGGAAATCGGTCCTTCAAATACATTACTCTATTCTTTTAGAGTATGGTTGGAAGGACCGGATTTTCAAACAAGTGATGATTTTAGGTCCATTGAACAAAGATTCATTGATTTTATAATTGATAATAAGTTCAGATATGATCATGATAAAAACGATACATTGGAACTTACACGTCATCATATACTTAAAGATGGACTTCCAGAAGGAGTTGATTTTCTGATAATTTGTATGCCCGGTGAGCAATATGATAATTATATGGGAAAAGATTCATTGATACTAAAAAATATCAATAACAAAAAAGTTTGTTTGTATCCACGCCGTATAACTATTATGATGCGATGTTCAAAAAAGAAATAAAACTATAAAAAGTTGTGGGATTTTTATCCCACAACTTAAGTTTTATTTTTTGTTTATTATAATATATTAATTATATATTATATAAATGGAGGTCCTAATATGAAAAAGGATAATTTATTCATAAACTATGTTGAAGCTTTTACAAAAAGAGCTTTCACTGGTACAATCTCTCATAATGAAGAGATTGTAAAACTTCAAAACAGTAATGATATGGAAAGACAACTTTATCTTGAACATCTTTTCATGCCGTTATTTGTTGATCCTATGAAATACTGTCCAATTTATACACATTGTGGCAGATTTCATGCAGATGAAGTATTTTCCACTGCTCTTATTTTGCTTGTAAGAAATTCTATAGCAAATGATGGAGCATGTAAAGCTATTAATTTTAAACCTCTGAATTATATAAATTCAGAGCAAATCAAAACATCTGTAAAAAGAGTAAAATCTATTGCAGATGTAGTAGATCCATTAAACGAATGTGTTGTTTTGGATCTGCTGGATGGTCATTATGATCATCATCACAAAAATCAGGATGAACGAAAAGATTATCCTGATATCTTTGACGACACTCAAAAAGAAGAGTGGAGTAAGCCAGTAAAAATGGCTACATTTGGAGCTTTATGGTCTGATATAGGTTATATCTTTAACCTTATTGGAGTTGAAGCCCCAAATAAAAACGTATATGAGTTGATACTCATGCGTTTTATTCTGCCAATGGATCAGCAGGACAATTATGGTCCAACATATTATGAATCACCTATTTCTAAAGTGATTAGTAATATGAATTCTTATTCTGATTTCGAGAACTTCGAAAATGAAACTTCTGAAGAACTTGATTTCAGATTTATTGAGGCTGTGAAAATGGCCTACACAATTCTACGCAATGAAATCATGGCTATGCAGCGAATGGTTCAATCTGTTAAAGATATTAAAGAAAATAAATATATTTCTTTAAGACATTTTGGTTATAAAAATGGATATTCAATAGCAGGCGTAGAAATAGCAAAAGTTGGTGATGGCGAAACAGTTCCGGTTGTAATGATCGACGCTGTTAATGAAACTGTCATTGAACGTGATAAATATGAAAGAGATGTACATCCGCTCTTCATTATCAATCACAATCCAGATCAAAGGGATGGTGCATATCGAATAGTCTTAGGGCGATATGTAAAATTGGATCCTAAGAAAACTTTGGAAACCTGCGGTGATTTGATTAAATTCATTCATCCAAATGGTGGTTTTCTTATTTCATTTGAAACCGAAGAGAAAATGGAAAAATTCTTAAAAGAATATTTTGAATATCTCATCGAGTTTGAATGATTAAAATAAAGAAGGTGGATAAACCACCTTCTTTATTTTTTTTAATCTTCAGGTAAAGATTCTATACAATTTCTAATAAGTTTACAACAATTAGCACGTGTATTGAATGTTGATGAAATTTTTACCATTAAACTAGATAATAATATAATAACTCTTTGCATTTCATTAAATCCACTATTATATCTGCTTGTTTCATCCATACCACTATGTTTACTCAATAACTTATTAGTTTCATATGTATCTTTTCCTCCATGTTTATTGTAAAAGTCATTTTCTGCTTTAGATTTTAATACTTTTTCCAATTCTTCGAATTTTTTTCTAGTATCTGACAATGCTATTGTTCCTTTTTTAATTTGATTTTTTACACTATTAGACATAGAAAATGTGTATCTTTCTTGTATATCTTTAGCAAAATATTTTAATGTATTTTCTATATTTTCTTTATCACAAATATGATTAACTGCTTTGTAATTTCTTATTTCTGATAATTCTTCTTTTAAGTGTAAAAACATTTCTTTTCCTTTAAAAGAAATATCACTTGTTTCAAATTGCTTTTTATTAGTTTCTTGTTCGGTTTTAAGTTTTGTCATTATAATTTGTATATATTCTATACATTCATGTGAATATTTTTCTACAATTTCTATAACTTTGTCTAATGAATGATTAATATTTTCAGACATAATTACACAGCTACAGCTTCAGCATATTCATTTTGATTAGCCGTTGCCCAATATTTATTATGTTTATAAGAAAAATTAAAAACTACTTTATTCAATAAATTATAAATTTTAGTAGCACATGCTTGAATTTTATCTTCACTATTAATAGCTGATCTATTAATAGTCTCCCTATTAACTGATTCATCATAACTTTCATTTGACTTGAAATTAATTTTAATATTTTTACAATTATTGAAAAATTTTTTAAATTTCTTTTCTGACGGGCTACTAGTTAAACTAGCAATAAATTTACTCATTAATGATAAAATACCAAATACACATGAAATACATTTTGCTATAACATTTATAATTTTTTCAATAATTACTACTATTAATTTAAAAGCCTTACCAATAATACCTTCAACAGATTGTGTATATTCATTTGTATAAGATTCGGTACTATTAGTTAAATTAATATTATATTTTAAATTTATTTTTTGAAGCATTTTTATTTTTTGATCACAATTTAACTTCGAAATAGATTCAAATGATGAAATAAATTCCATATCTTCTACAGATTGATAAAAATCTTTAATATTTTCATCAATGAAACCATCAAATCTTTCAGATGAAAGAAAGGTTTCATTTATTTCTTGAGATTCTATACTACCTGTACCATTAGCAAAGAAATCTTCAAAAGAATATTCTTTATTATCCATAAATATATTTCTCCTTTAAAAAAATAAGAAAAGGAGATAAATCTCCTTTTCTTATTTGATATTATAATCTGTTAATTAAACCCAGTTTTCAGAAGAGCTATTTAAGTACCTTTTCAGCCAAAGTCATTGGCTGACCTGGATTTACACGTGATTATGATGCTGATGTCGGAGCAGTTTTTGCTCCTTTAATAACAAGAACCTTAGCACCGAAAAGTTTTTCTACAGTATAAGCTTTTTCATCAATAGTAGAAATATCATAATTAGCTTTATCACCGAGAACAAGCTTATTAATTTCTTCACTAATTTTACGAAGTTCTACAACATGCTGTTCAGTAACTGTACCATTTGTGAAGCTTCTGATTCCCTTATTTAAAGCATCAGACTTTCTAATAAGTTGCTCAGAAATACTAGTATTGATGTTACCATTAAGGATATACATATCACCTGGTTTAAGAAATCTTTTAAGTCCATCAAGTTTGGCCTGTGATGCTGATTTTCCTTCATTAAGCTTATTATCTTTTGAAGACCACTGTTCAAGAAATTTATTTGCTTTAACTGTATTTACAGATGCTGCAGAAAGTGCACCAAATGCTTTTCCATAAAACATCTGAATTTTTGCAGATTTTTTAAGGAATTGTGCTACAGATTTCTGGAGATCACTAAAATCATCTCCATATTTTCCAGCATCTGCATTTGCCATAGTTTCAGCGGCCTTAGAAACATCTTCAGCAATTTTCTGAAGGCGTTCAGAATAAGTTTTGAATTTCTGATTGTTATCAATAATAGCATTTACAACAGCTGCTTTAGCTGCAGCCTGAACAACTGTTTTTTCTTCAGAAGAAACACCTTTTGTAACTTCTGCTATAGTAGCAGGATCAACATCTTTACTAGCCTTCTTAAATCTAGAGAAAAATTTTGCAATGCCACGGCCGATTTCAGCAAAGAAATCACCAATAGCTTTAAAAACGTTTTTGATACCTTCCCAAATAGTTTTGAAGAAACCTTTATGTTCTTTTCCCAAATCTTTTGGCTTTTGTTGAGTTTTGCCTTCAGTTTTTGGAGCTGCTACAGCATCTTCAAGAGACTGAATACGTGTATCGCAGAATGATTCAATACTAAAACCAAGATTTTCGCGTCCAATAGTTTTAGAATTGTAGTTATTCTTAATTTTCTTAAGCATACGAATCTGTGTTTCTGCATTCATGCGAGACACAGCTTCAAAAGAATCGAGGAAGTTAAGATCTTCCAATGCCTGTTCTGCATTACCAAGAAGTGCATCAGAATATCCATCAAATCCTTCAGATGAAATTACAAATTTTTCTTCTTTTATTTCAGCCCCAGTTCCAGCTGAGAAAAAATCTTCAAATGAAAGTTCATTCATATTAATTTTCTCCTATTTTATTCAATTGTTTTTATGGTTTATATTATCTTTCATAATTAAATGAAAGTAATTTAAAAATAATTAATTAAAGTATTTCATTTTATTTTTAAGTTATTCACTATCTAATTTTTAATTAGAATATTGAGTTTTTGAACACGGAAAAATTATTCTTATTACAAAATATCTCAATAGAATACTTAAAATAAATAAAAAGAAATATAAATTTTTATTATCTAAATAATTTTATTTAGATAATTTGTTAGCCATCTTATTTGCGCTAGCAATTCTATTTAGTTGATCTTTAGATTTACCTTTTGTTAAAATAGCATTATTAGCATCTCTAAGAGGTTTTACCGTAGCGATGTTTTTAATACCATGTTTAACTTTATCACCAAGATCACCTTTATGACCAAATGCAAGATGTTTATCATATTTTTTATCTCTATGAGCATTTTCAACATCAAGCATAGCATTTATAGAATTTACTGCTAATTTATCGACTCTTAAAATCATATCATAGTATACATTAATGCACTCTATTATATAATTTTTTCGAGATAAAAGCTCCTTACAAGCTTCTTTTATACCATCCCAAATAGAATCAATTATTTCACCTTGTTCCTTTTTATTATCCATTGAAGCAGATTTAAAATGATTTAAAGCCATACTTTTGGATAATTTGATTTCATTCATAACTTTATTGTCTACAGTTTTTTGTAAAACAGCTTTAGTCATGTTTGAAACATTAAAAATATCTTCTTTATCACTTTTAGCTAGAATATCGAAAGAATCCACACTACTAAAAATTTCTCTTACACTTTGTTCATGTGGTTGCTCTTGTGGATCTGCTACAAACATAGTTACTATAAGATGATTCGGTTTCGGATAACCTTTTAGAACCATATTTTTACTAGTATATCCATAAATTCTTCTTTCATCATTTCTAGTTAGTATCTTTGCAATTTTATATTTCGTAGAATTAAGGATTTTATTTTTCCAAGATTCTTTTTCTTTGTCAACTTTATCACCTTTTTTATTTTGATCAATAAAATCAGAAGTATAATGCTTGACTATAGATATACATTGTTCAGCTGTTACAGAATTTTCAAGTCTTTTACTAAGACCTAAAACTTCCTTATATAATTTATTTATATTATCAACTATTTCTTTTATATAAACTTGAGCTTCATTTTTAAGAATCATAACAGGATCATCTAACATAGAATTCTCTGTTACTTGAGCTTCGCTACCATATTGATCAAATAGTCCAGATTTAACTCGATCAAGATACTTTTTATAAAAACCTAAATTTTTTCTAGAATTTGCCCATAATCTAAAATTTTTAGAAATTATATCAGCTTTTCTAGGTAATTCTTTTAAAGAATCCCACATAGTGTGTTTTTGAGCATTTTTTGCTTCTTTCATATGGGGATTCTTAGACATATCTAAGCTGTGATTAGTATCTTTTTCATTTGTTTTATCTTCCTCTAATGAAAAAAGGAAGTCATTTATAGGAATTTCATCCATATTTCATCATAACTCCCTTAAAATTATATTATTTTGTTCATATTATAGAAGTAAAAACGAATTTAAATTTAAAAACTCGTTTATAATTATATATAATATGATAGGGGGATAAATGCAAATACCTATATTAAGCAGACTTTATGAAAGAGATGTAAATAAAATAAAATCTAATAATATTATGTATATTAAAAATGAAACAAAAGCTACAGAATTAGCTAGAAAAATTTTAGATGTTGAACATGAAAAAGAAAACGAATTGGGACGAAGATTAACAAATGATGAATGTAAAGAAATAGAAAATTCAATACTTAATAAAAATAATAAAATGAATTCAACTTTAAAAGATATTGAATTAAATATTAATACTATGATTGGGTCTTCATTTGCTTTTGAAAATTATAATAAAACTCGATATATTGAAACAATCATACCTTATATAAACAAATATAATCATAAACAGATTAAACATATAAAAAATTCATATATTTGTAAAACTTATAATGAATATTATAATATTCGTATTTATAGACGTTTTATTGTTGATTTTAAGGTTCTCAAAATACATGAAATTTCATATTATTTAGAAACTGATGAAAGAATTCAAGAAGCATTACAATTTTTTACTTCAATTGAAGAAATTGTTGATCCATTTTATTTTCAATGGCTTGGTCGTAATTTAATAGGAAATTATTACAATATATACCTTACGCCTTATCGATATAAAAAATATGAAAATATTATTTTATATATGAAATATAAAGTTCCTATATTTAGTGATATTTTTCATGTACACGAACATCATAAAATAATTAAAAAGGAGGTATTAACATGAAGAAAACTCTTCTTGGATTCGTAAATGAAATTACAAAATATCTTGATTCTCATACAGTTGAAAAAACAATGATGAAAAATGGAATGTATAATTACATTTTAGAATCATCTGAAGACGATGGAAAACCAGATGTTTTAGATATCAATGATAAAGAATATATCTGGTATATTAGATTTCCTGGATATACTTCCGGAAATATTATTTTCAATAAAACTGATAATACAGTAAAAAAAGTAGTTTTAACTAGACGTGGTGGTGGATTTTCAGGAGGTAATGAAACAGTATATGATGATCCTTCAAAAATTGAAAAATATCTAACTGAAACATATAAAGGTAAAACTTTAACATATGAACCTGATTATGAAATGTCATAAAGAATTAAAATAGGAGAAAATAATGAATTCAAAGAGTTACAATATTGTAATAGAACTTTTAGCATTAAGAGAATCTAATATATTTAGAAATTTGAAAAGACCGAGTATTTATGAAGAAGCTGGATTAGCAAAGTCATCTAATAATGAAAAGAAAGTTTATAATCATGATGCAACTTTATTGCAATCTGGTTATCATCTTCTTCTTTCTTTAGCAAGAGCAGCATTTACAAATGATGATGGATCAATTGATAATAAACGAATTTTAATGACAACAACATTCAATGAAATCAATGGTAGTGGTATGGACTGTGTACAAATGGGTTTATATGATGTTGCTGATTTTATTATTAGATGTTGTATGATTGATAAATATTGTAAATTCGGAGATTTGAATGAATTTAGAAAAATTTGTGAAGACAGATTTTTAAATATTTTTGGTATAACTTATGAAAAAGCAAAAGAAGAATTTGAGAATTTATCTGAAATATATTATTCTAAGAATAATAAAATAGAAGCATTTAATTATGCTATAGATAGAAACTTAGAATATATTAAATTTGCAAATTCAGTTTTACCAGAAAAAGATAGAGTTGCTCCTGTAAGAATGTTATCATCTCAATCTGTAACAGATGAAGAAAGAAATAATGTGGAAAGTGATTATTCCAAATGTATGAAAGGTTTATTTAATAAACTTAAAAAATCTTTAAAAAAGGAGAAAAAATAATGGAATTGATTGATAAATTACCATGTGTAAAAGAAAATGATGAATCTACTAAGTTAGCGTCTCATAATGCATTAACTATTTATAAATATTTTTCAGGTATATATGAAAATAAACTTCAGTTTTTAAGAAACGAAATTATATTTTCATTAGATGAAGAGACAAATAAAAAAATAAAAGAAATTGTTTCACAAATACTCGTACATTATACTGGATTTATACATTCACCTGCATCTATAAAGTATCATGGAAATTATGATGGTGGATTATTTGATCATTCATTAGCTGTATATTTAGCAGCTATAAAAAATTCAGTTAATTATGGTATTAGTGAAGATAATGTAAACTTTATAGCATGTATGTTTCATGATCTTTGTAAAGTTGGAAAATATAAAGTCAAAAAAGAAAAAGTAGGAGATAGAATTAATGTATCGTATGAATATAATCCTGATTATGTTGGAATAGAACATGGTGCAGAAAGTTTAAGACGATTATTAACATTTGATACTATTAAAAATATTGAAGATTTTTTACCAGAAGCATGGCAGCTCGCAATAGCATATCATATGGGAGTATTTGGTGTTTCTGATACTGAAATGAAAAATTTTAGTTCATTAACAGAAAAATATCCTGAGGTTCTTTTATTGCATCATGCTGATATGATTGCAACTAAGATTTATAAAATTTGAAAAGGAGAAAATAAATGTTAGTTCTTAAAAATCCTAAAGTAATAATAGGTAAAAAGATTATCGATGCTATTAAAAAAGCTCCAGATGATTTAATTGAATATAACTGTGAATTTACTCAACTTAATATTGACACAAGTAATCCTGTTATTAATTGTAAAGATACAGAAGAACGTCTTATGTCATTGAAGGGTAGAATAGATTATATTGAAATGGAAAAAGATTTATCATTATTTTCTGTTGGTATTAAAATAACTAGAAATAGTTTTTTAGTATTAGCAAAAGATGAAAGAGATGCCGGGAAGAAATTGCTCAAATTTCTTAAAGAAAATGAATCTACTTATCCAAATTATGTTGATAATATAACAATACACAATTTATCAATTGCTAGATTGGATACTATAATATCATTTATTCAATTTTCGGATACTGAAATAGTAGATATATCTAATTTTGGAAATTAATAAGGAGAAAAATATTATGAAAGCAATCAAATCACATTATTGGAATAAAGAGGTTAAAATTCCTTTTAAATATAGAAAATGCTATGAATTAATAAAATATATTTTG
>JAEEGK010028881.1_pt1 | contig 11094 bp, 5 predicted proteins | sample 8958771 | NCBI WGS metagenome assembly JAEEGK01 (sample SAMN16246547, study PRJNA631951) | gut metagenome | biome: gut microbiome; feature: rumen; material: SC-attached | host: Bos | place: Iran: Karaj | collected 2018-10 | reverse complement strand
GCCGGAACAAGTCTTTCTGCAAAAACAAGTGCGGGTGGGGCAGGTTCTAAAACTGTAGAAGTTCAAAGCGGTTCGGCAACAGTTACGGGTGCAAGCGGTACAACAGAAGCAATGACGGCAGGTCAGTCATTAAGCGTAAAAGCGACTGGTGAAATTGCTAAAAAGCCTGTTACTGTAACTTCTATTCCGCCGGAGCTTCGTGTGCTGAATGTCGAAGGTGAATCCCTTCCTGTAAAACTTGAATGGAACAAAACAAATTCAAATCAACCGGTAATTTTACAGACATCAAGAAAAAAAGACTTTTCACAGATTGTAGAAGAAAAAGTGTTAGCCTCGGCTAATGATTCTCTTATAAATATCTCTCAGGGTACCTTATACTGGCGTGTTTTTCCTCAGGGAAATGAAGATGAAGCCACAGAAGGAAAAATTTCTGTAGAAGCAGCACAGCCACTTGAACTTATTTCTCCTGCAGAGAACGGCTCTTTCCAGTACAGAAACAAAAATCCTATTTTGAACTTCCGCTGGAAGGGTAACGATTATGCAAAAAATTATCTTTTAAAAATTTCTTCAACACCGGATATGCAGACCACTGTAATTTCAAAGGTTGTGGTAAATCCTTCTTTGCAACTTGATTCTCTAGGAAGCGGCCAGTGGTACTGGCAGGTAACTCCATATTACGAAGTAAACTCAATAGGTTATGCAGGAGCAAGTAAAGTTGCAAGCTTTATAATAGAAAGAAGTGAAGGTATAACACCTCCGTCTCTTACAGTGCCTCTGCAGAATGCAGAGATTCATTATAAAGATTCACTTTCTGTAAACTTCAGCTGGAAGAGTGATATTAAAGCTTCGTACGAGCTTCTTATTGCAGAAGATAAAGATTTTAATAATATTTTACTCAGAAGAAAAACCGCAGGACAGCGTGCAACAGTAAACATGCCAATTCCAGAAAAAGATGGTCAGAATTATTTCTGGAAGGTTGTTCGTACTTCTTCGGAACCAGACGATCTTACTCCAGTATCTGATGTTCGTGAATTTGCTGTTTTCAAATATGTAAGTGTTCCGGCTAAGCTTTTGTATCCGCCAGAGGAATTCTGCACAGAGGTTTCTAAAATTTCAAATACACAATTTATGTGGAAGCCTTCTGATGAAGCAAAAAATAAAGATGCAGTTTTACAGGTATCAGCTTCAAAAGACTTTGCTTCATTACAGCTCGAAAGAAAAGTTACAGGAACAACCTTCAATAATATGCTGCTTCCTCAGGGAGAATGGTTCTGGCGTGTCGGTACACCAGATTCTGCCGGCGACCTGGAATATACACAACCGTATCACCTTGTAATTCAAAAAGATCTTGAAGCTCCAAAAATTTCAAATGTTGCAGAACTTTCAGAAATGCTTATTGCAGAAAACAGTCTTGCACGCTTTAACTGGAAGCCTGTTGAAGGAGCTGATTATTATAATGTACGTATTTTCAATAATGAAAATAAACTTATTGCAGAAGATCCGGAAGTAAAAGGAACCTCTGCAAACTTCAAATTGCCAGATGATAATTACTCTATAAAGATTCAGGCAGTTGCTTCTCAGACAGAAAATTCACCGCTGAGAACTGGCCCTGTACAGACAATTGATTTTTCTGTACGAACTCCAGATCCGCTTTCTCCGGTTTCACCGGCTCCTTCTGCAAAGATAGAAGGGCTTACTGCATTGCGTACTCCGGTTGCTTTCAGCTGGAAGGCTGGAAAAGATAAGCCTGTTTCAACGGAGTTTATACTCAAGAAGAGACAGGCTGATGGAACTCTGCGTGTAGTTGAAAGACAGAATACTGCAAAGACTTCATATTCTGTTCCTCGTCTTTCTCCTGGTACTTATACCTGGCAGGTAAGGGCAAGTACAAAAGAAGGGCTTCCAATTAATTCAAACGAATTAAGCTTTACTATTACACCAGTTACACTGCTTGAAACTCCAAAGCTAAAGTCTCCTTCACGCGGCTTTGTAATGGATTCAAAGTTCCTGCGTAAAAACAGAACTGTTTCTTTTGAATGGGCAGATGTTCCAGGTGCTACAGAATATAATTTTGTAATTTACCGCAAAGATAAAAACGGAAGACTTGTTTCTGTTTATACAGAAAACAAAGTAAAGACAAATAAGGTTCGTTTTAAGGATCTTGCAGTTTTAAGTGTAGGCGATTTTGAATGGAACGTAACTGCATTCAGTTTTGCAAAAGACGGATTTGAAGAAAGACGTTCTCCGGTTGCTCAGGGAACCTTTAGTGTAAAGATTGATTCACCTAAGCAGATTACTACAGAAAAAACAGGAAGGCTTTATAGTGGCGAATAAAAGATTTTCTACAATAAAAGTTCTCTTGTTTATTTTCTTGCTTTTTGCAGGTGCGGGAAGGCTGCCTTTACATGCCCAGAGCTTTACCCAGACTTTGAAGTGGAGTGCAGACCAGAATGTTCTTGAATATAAAGTTGAAATAAAAAACAGCTCGGGAACAACTGTAAAAACAATAACAACAGAAAGTAATACAGTTAGTCTTTCACTTGGTCCTGGAAAGTACAGATATAAAATTACTGCTTATGATCTCCTTGGACGTGAAGCTGTTTCTACAAAATGGACAGACTTCGAAGTTCTTCGTGCAAATCAGCCTGAAATTGTTCACAAGCAGTCACTCGAATCTTTGCAGGAAGACGGAAAAACTTTGGAAATGGAATTGAATGTTACAGATGTAACTTCAGATACAGTAGCAGAACTCGTAAATCAAAAGAGCGGAAAGAAAATCCGTGGTAAGTTGATTTTGTCAGGAGCATCAGGTGCAGCTACAGGATTAGCAGGTTCAGAAACCTATAAGGCAAACAAGGTAAGCTTTGAAAATGTACCTGAAGGAACCTGGAAGCTTGTTGTTACAAACCCTAGCGGACTTTCTACAGAAACAGAAAGCTTTGAAGTAAAAGACATATATAAAGAACAAAAAGCTGCTGCAGAAAAAGCAGAAAAAGAAAGACTTGCACGTGAAAAGGCAGAGCGTGAAGAAGCTGAAAGAATTGCAAAAGAAAAAGCTGCAAAAGAAGAAGCTGAACGACTTGCCCGCGAAGAAGCAGAACGTATAGAGCGTGAAAGAATTGCTGCAGAAAAAGCCGCACGCGAAGAAGCTGAACGAAAGCAGCGAGAAGAACTTCAGAAAATTCTTGAACAAGTTGAACAGGAAAAACAGAAAAAGCTTGCAGAAGAAAAAGCAGCACGCGAAGAAATCATTCAGCAGATGGTTAAAAAGGAAGAGGAAGAAAGACGCATAGAGCAGGAAAAAATAGACCGCGAAGAAGAAGCAAAGCGGGCTGTTGAACAGGCTGCACGCGAAGAGGAAGAACGTATCGCCCGTGAAGAAGAGCTGCAGAAACAGGAAGAAGAAAGACTTGCACGGGAAGAAGCTGAAGCAGAAGAAAGGGAAGAAGCAAAACGAAGACGCCGTGAAAAATGGCTTAACTACGATAGAAAATTCTATATCGTAGCAGGCCTTGGCTCTGCTTCTCCAATTTATGACAACGGATTCTTTGCAGATCTTCTGGAAAAAAAGGCTATTAATCTTTCATTGACTGCTCAAATAGGCTTCCTTCCAATACATACAGATAAAATCCGTTTTGGTATGGAATTTAATGCTGTTGGAACTCGTTTTGAAACAGATAATGAATATTTTAAGATTGATTTAAATACACTTATATTACAGGAAAATCTTGCAATACGTTTCCGCGCTGGTAATAATAAAAAAGTTTGGGTACAGCTTAAAGCCGGCGGCGGAATGGGCTTTATTAACGAAACACTTGACTATTCAGACAATACAGAAAATAATAGACAGGATAAGACTTTGAATTACGGTTATTTTACTGCAGGCGGTGGTCTTTCTGTTTTTATCATTCCATCAACAATGTTTATGATGGAAATTGGAGCAGATTTTTATAATCTGTTTATTCCAGATAAGAATATCGGAATACTAAATCCATATGTTGGAATTGGAATAAGGTTCTGATGTCGGGGGAAAGTTTGAAAATGCGCCAGGTATTTAAACGTTCAAATGCAGTCATTTCTCTTTTATTAACAATCCTTCTTGTAAATATCCTTCTTGGTTGCGAAGGCTTTAACTTTAGTGATGTAGATTTTGGCGGCGATATTTATACACAGATAAAAGAAGAGCTTAGTGTTACCTACAGCTTTTATGAATATCCGCAGGAAACTTCAGACCATAAAGATGTAGTATACATAGCCGGTAAAACAATTAAAGAATCGGAATTTCCATCATATGTTCATGAAGATGAATTCCTTGTAGGCTGGCAGTATTATTTTGATATCAGTCAGGGGCTTCCAAAATTACCTTCAAACTTTTATATAAACAGTAAAGGTTATATTGGTTCTTTTAAGGCAGGTGTAACGCCGGAAAAACTCTATGCTATTTGGAAAACAAAACGTACAGTAACCTTTGTAACAAATAATGACCTTGTGGTAGCCCCAGTTGTGCTGCCGGAAGGAGACTGTGTAGTTCAGCCGGATATAGAAAGCAGACATGGCCGCTTTAGATTTGCAGGCTGGTACATAGATGAAAACTTTACAGAGCCATATGATTTTTCATGGCCTGTTCTTGATGATATAATCCTTTATGCAAAATGGGTAGAGTTTAATACTGTTAAGTATTACAAGAACTTTGGTTCTAACGATTGCAGTACTCAGGAAATTGATTTGGATGAATCTTACTGGGTAAGTGACTACATGTTTGATTTAAGAGATGCTTACGGCTTTGTAGGCTGGGCAACCTCTCCAGAGGGAGACGCTGTTCTCTATCCTGGCTATCGTTTTGATATACTTGAAACAGACTTAGACCTTTATGCTGTATGGACTACAGATTTAATTACTATTACCTACATTGATACAAGTGGAACTTTTGATTCAATTTCCAGCAAGTTTGGTAAGGGTGCTCATGTACGAATTGGTCAGATATTAAATGAAAGCAAGCGCTGGTATGATTACCTTTATTCTAAATGGGAAATTGAAGGTTTTGAAGTGAAGGGATATTCTACTAGCCCTGATGAAGATATTAATTCCTTATCATACGATGCATGGGGAGGACATACTGAGCTTCAATATGATTACAACGATAATCCAGTGTTAGATGAATACGGTAATCAGCAATATATCTGGACTCAATATACAAAAGTAACATCTGATCAAACATTCTATGTATATTGGGGTGAAAGAGATTACTGGGTATATTTCAGATACATAGATCAGAATGGTATTGCAAACTTCTTCGAATCTCAAATAGTTTTGTGGAATCATACTGCAGTAAGACCAGATAGTGTTCCTCATATACCTGGATATACTTTTGTAGATTGGTATAGAGCAAGCTGGGATGGAAGGACTCAATCTTATATTCTGGAAGATGAACCATTCGACTTCTCAACTGTATTTAATAAAGAACTTTTAAATGGGGCTGATGGAATAGAGCTCTTTGCAAAATTTGAGCCTGCAGATACAGGAGAAATTTCTGCAACGGTTACTTTCGAGGCTAATCCTGAATCGGATATTATAGTAACTGGACCTTATGATTATGGATCATATTTTAGATTTGAAGCTCCAGATGGTTATGTTTCATATAACTGGTATCTTGATGGAAATGTACTTACATCAGAACATTCAAATATTTTAAATCTTTCTAAATCTACAATACTTACAGGTTGGCATGATATTGTTCTGATTGTTTATGATGGTACTGATTATTACTCATGGAATGGACAGTTATCAATATAGAAGGGGAAAAAGATATGAAAACTATTATAAAGCGGAAATACTTCTTCTCAAAACTTCTTACAATAGTGCTGACTATTTTTGTTTCTCTTTTCTTATTTGCCTGCAAGAATAATTTATATGATTCAGAACAAACTCAATCAATAAATGAGAAAACAGTTATTTCTAATGGAGCAAATAAAGGTTATGTAAAAATCAATTTAATAAGTGCAGAATTTGAAAAAAGCAGAACTGCGTTACCAGAAATTCCTTCACTTTATAATTTTACAGATTTTCAATTAAAAGGAATTCACAATGAAAAAAACTATGATTTAGGAAACTGGTTCTATTATGATGATTTCCAATATCAGTATATTGAACTGGAAATTGGAGAATGGGAATTAACTCTTTCAGCAAAAATTAACGAATTTACATTTTCTTCTACATGTAACATAGAAGTTGAACTGACTTCTAACCAGCAGGTAGACTTTGTTCTTTCTTCAAACATTGACTCTGGAGGTTTATATCTTTATATAAACTTTGATCCTTCCTATGAAGTTAATCATGTAAAATATCAGCTGGAAAAATATCCATCTGAAACATTAGTTGATTCTGGTTCTCTTCCTGTTTACAGGTATGATTTCTACAAGTCAATTTCATTAACAAAGGATAATTCAAATCCACTTCCAAGTGGAACTTACCGTTTATCTCTATCTTTTTATGCTGACGTAGAGGAAGAGCTTTTATTAAATTCCTATTCAGAATTAGTAAGAATAAAGGAAGGACTTACTACCTCTGTCAGCAAAACATTAAGTTTGAATGAAATTTATAGAATTAATTATTTTAATCATGAGAATGCTGAAATTGTATCAGGTATGCTTATAGAGAACTATACAATCAATAGCAGATATGAAGATATTATTTTTCCTGATTTATCAAAAGACGGTTATGACTGGAAAGGCTGGTATACTCTTCCAAATGGAAATGGTGTAAGGACTACTTCTTTGCCTGCTGATTCAACAGGAGACAAAGAATATTATGCTTACTTTACACCAATACAATACACAATAAACTATGAACTCGATGGTGGAACAAATCATTCTTCTAATCCCGCTTCTTATACTGTAGAAGATGCTGATATAAGTCTCCAGAACCCGACTAAAACAGGTTTTGAATTTGACGGCTGGTATACAGATTCTGCCTTTACAAACAGAATAGAAATCATTTCTACAGCGGTAAAAGAAAATCTTACTTTATATGCCAAGTGGTCTGTTCTTACAAATGTTCAGCTCCTGCCTGTTTTCCCTGGAAACTATAGCTGTAAGTGGTCTTCTGCTGTTAATGCTTCAAATGAAACTGTTATAACAATTACAATCCGGGATTCTTCGGCAAGTATTGTTACTCCAGACTCTATAAATGTTTTGCTTTGTATAAATGGTGAAGCAACAGGCAGCCAGTTCTCAAGCGCAAGCTTTGAATATCCTGCGGCTTTGCAGAATATTGCGGCACCTGGAGATTATTCCTTCTATGTTACAGTTGAAATAAATAGTCAAAGCTACAGCTTCTATGCGGTAAGCGAATAAAAGGTGGTTATTTTATGCTGAAGATGAGTAATAAAAAAGCAGCTTTGTATTTAATTTTTTTCCCACTTTTTCTTTTTACTGCCTGCAACAATTTTTTTGCAGGCTCTGCCGCAGCCGGAACAACAACCGGCGAAATCACAGATACAACATATCTTTTTATAACACCTCTTTTTGACACAGACAAAAGACAGGGCCCAAGCCGAACTGCTTTTCCTGAATTTGACAGCAGCACCTGCCAAACTTTTTCTTATTCTCTTACTTCCGAAATTTTAAGTTCAGAAGTGGAGGGGGCTTACGCTCCGGGAAGCGGACAGGTTATCTATTCAATTCGTTCAGATTCCTTTACAAATAAAAGCTTTACTTTTTATGTAAAAAACTCAGAAGGAAACATAATTGCAAGTGCAAGCAAAAATTTGTCCATAACAAATCCCGGAACGGCACTGACTGAAAATCTTGTTTTTTCTTTCTATAGAGGAAGTGCAGAAAATCCGGCAGCCAATGGATATGTCAATTTAGTGATACAACATAATAATACTAACTTCACTTTTGAAAATCCAAAGGTATATTCTCTTTATGACAATTCAGAAGTTACGGGAATTACCTGTTCAGTAAGCGGCAATTCATGTACCATACAAACTACAGCAGCAGGTATTGCTCCCGGCCTTTATGAAGTAAGAACTTATGTTAAAAACGCTTCAAATGTACCTGTCCAGTATTTTATGCAGAAAATTGAAGTATGGCCCAGCCTTACAACGGAAAACTGGTATTTACCGGGCGGTGACTTATATCAAACTTATACTCTTAGCGGAGATGGTACTAATACCTTTTATGTTCGCGGAAGTGATGGAACTTTATATTCAAGTGGAATTCTTCCGGGGGCTTTAGCGGCAAATGATTCAAATGCAGGAACCATTTTGAGCCCTCTTGCAAGCCTGTCAGCAGCCCTTGCAAAATGCACACAGGCGGCTGAATATACAATTTATATTGATGGAAGGATTACAGTAACTTCTACTATCGATAGCAGTTTTAAGCCTTCAAAAGTAACAATAGAGGGAATTACAGGTAATGAAACAGATATATTAGACGGAAATTCCACAGGTCGTGTTCTCTGGATTCGTAATTCTACTTATGCAGGAGAAGTCATTATAAAAAATCTAAAAATTACTAAAGGAAGAGTTACTGGTAACAGCAATGATGGTGCCGGTTTAATGATTAATAATGGTTGTACAGTTAAGCTTGAAGGCCTATGGCTGGATGATAATCAGACAAATCATTTTGGTGGTGGAATAAGCAATGTAGGAAATTGTTTTATTTATGGCTCTACAGTAATTGGAAGTAAAACTCCAACTCAAAAAGCAACAGAAGAAGATAATTCAAACAGTGCACATTATGGTGGTGGAATATACAATAAAGGAAAATTATTTTTAGGATACAAAGGCTTTGTAAGTGGAAGTGATACGGAGCTAGATGCAGAAGCCTGGACCGGAGGAATATATTGTAATTATGCTACAGAGCAGGGGGGAGGAATTCATAATGATGGAGGCGAAATTACATTTAATTCCGGAACCATAAGCTTTAATGATGCAGGGTTATATGGTGGTGCAATTTCTTCAGCAATAAGAAGTCCAAAATATCCAAAATTAAATATTTCCTCATCTGCTTCTATACCGGCTGGAATAGACAGAAGTAATAATATTTATGTAATAAATGGCGCGCCAATTACTGTAAATGCCGCACTTACAAGTCATGATTCAAGTAACCCTATTGTTATCCGGCAGGCCGCTGATAATATTCAGGTTATTTCTGTAGCCACAGGTTCGGGCTTAAATATATCTGATGTAAAATCTGCCTTTGAAATCTATAATTCAAATTATATCATTGATAATAACGGAATCTGTAGACTGATTCCGGGAACCTTACATGTAACCCCGGGCAGCTTCCCGGGCAATTATGTCTGCCAGTGGAAGCAGAGCGTAAGCGGCTCAACACGTACAATAAATATCATAGTAAAAGATAGTTCCGGACACCGATTAGAGGTGGGAACAACAGCAGGCACACTTAACAATGTAAGCGTAGATATTTACGAAGGTGCAGACTACATTAAGACCGAAACAGGCCTGAGCTTTACATACCCGTCATACCTGGACCCGCCGAGCGGAACTCCTTTCTATGTCAGGTTCGACGTTCAGGTAGATGCTACTACAGTTTACAGCTATGACTACTGGCCTGACGGAGGCTACTGGATTGGAAGTAAAACCCCTGACCAGGCAAAGAATGTTGGTGATATTATCTTTAATGACGGTTCCGCTATGGCTTATACTGATTTTGACGCTATTACTGATACATCAGTTAAAAATGAAAAGAAAACTGCCGCAATCGCCCTGATTTTCTACAAGGGAACAGACCTGAACAGCGACGATGACGACAGTTCACCTGACACAACAACATTACGAACCCTTGGCGTAGGTTTAAAGCATGACAAAAACGGACTTGCATGGTGTACAACTGGCGCAGCCGCTTACAGCAAGAAAATTACTACAATCCAGTGTACAGATAGTGGAAGCGCGGGCTCATACACCTTTACCGGTGACAAAAACGGCAGCGACAACCTTTCGCAGATTGCAGATTTCTTGCAAGCTGCAAGCGATGCTACTGATGACACCACTGGAGAAGAGGCAGCTGATAGATATCAGGCCTTTTATTTTGCAAAGAATTACAAAAAGCAGAAAATTGGAAGTGAAACTGCAAGCAGAATTCCAACAATCTCAGAGTTTGAGAATGGCTGGTATTTACCAAGTATTGCGGAACTTTTCCAGATTTATGTAAACGGAAAAGGAGAAAGCAAGGTATTTGACATAGATGCTGCAAGCCAGGCTCTTGGCGGAGATACGTTTGGAACTTCAGCTTATTGGTCGTCGTCCCAGTTCGTTTCCGGCGATTCTCTCGCTTACGAATTTAGTTTCAGCAGTAGGAACTGTAACGTCGCCTCCAAGTACGGCACCTATTTAGTGTGTGTGATTCGGGCTTTTTAACTATTTAGCCCCCCCCGGTGGTTGAGTAGGCACGAAGTGCCGTATCGAAACCATATTTTTTTGAGAAAACAAAATTCACGCAGGAGGAAGTCATGTCAGCATATATGTATATTCTACAATGCAATGACAAATCTTATTACGTAGGTAGTACAACAAATCTAGATTTACGAATAACCGAACATCAAAAAGGTATAGGAGCTGAATATACCAAACATCGTTTACCTGTAAAACTTGTATATTTCGAAGAATGTTTAAGTATAGAAGATGCCTTTCTGAGAGAAAAACAAATTCAGGGTTGGAGTCGTAAAAAAAGAGAAGCGTTGATAAATGGAGAATTTAAGGAATTGAAAGAATGTAGTAAGAAAAAGTTTAAATCTAAATAATTATGGTTTCGATACGCCCTATGGGCTACTCAACCACCGTTTTATTATGATTTCTATACGATGCTTTGTGACACTCAACCATTGTGTGTCACTCCACAATGATTAAAAAAACGTCATTGCGGAGTGCAATGACGTTAAAATTGAATCGAGGTGTTTAGATTCCCGTGTCAAGCACGGGAATGACAAATGTTAGCCTAATGTAATTTCTACATTAACTTCTTTCTTTCCTTCAACATAAGGAACTACGCAGCCTTCAACTGCAGCGCCGTCTACAACCATGCTCTTTACGCCCTTACAAACGTGGCTTGGGTTTTTGATTGTGATGTT
>JAEEGK010028880.1_pt1 | contig 11094 bp, 14 predicted proteins | sample 8958771 | NCBI WGS metagenome assembly JAEEGK01 (sample SAMN16246547, study PRJNA631951) | gut metagenome | biome: gut microbiome; feature: rumen; material: SC-attached | host: Bos | place: Iran: Karaj | collected 2018-10 | reverse complement strand
TCCAGCATGTTCCAACTCCAGTTTGGTGTCAAAGACACCTTTGATTATCTTGATGTTACCCATAAATACTAATAATTCTCAAAACTTGGCACAAAGATAGTCATAATTCAGTGAAAACGAGTAAATTTGCAACATAGTTTAAGAATCAAGACAAGAAAATTATGAAAAAGGTCTTTTTTATCATGCTGGCTCTCGCCATGACTGCAGGAGTTGCAGCACAACAGAAATCAGAGGCTCAGGCCGCCATCAACAACATGTTATCCAATGGACGATCGTGTAGCCGAGGTCTCTAAGACGTTAAAGTTATCTGAGACTATCGTACCTCTATGTGTTATCGCTATTGGCCATCCCGCTGAACAGCCCGCACCAAAGGATAAGTGGAAGCCCGAAAACGTATCGTACAACGAGTTTGGAGGTAAAGCAGAATAATCAGATGAAAAGATTGGTAGCAATAGTGTGTCTGGTAATGGTCACAATGTCAAGTGCGCATTGGCACAACAAGCGAAAGACGTAACAAATAACAAAAGCAATATGAAAAGTTTTAAATCAACTGCGTGGCTGTTGCCACAACCCGTGCTGATTATCGGCACTTATGACAAAGAAGGTAAGCCCAACGCAATGAATGCTGCTTGGGGTGGTCAGTGGGACATGAATGAAATCATCATCTCACTCGGGTCTCATCAAACGACTGACAACCTGGCTGTGAATCCAGAGTTGACAGTGGCTTTTGCTACTGCTGAGACGATGGTAGCTTCTGACTATGTAGGCATTGTCAGCGGCAGGAACACTCCTGACAAGATGGAGAAGACTGGCTGGACTATCGAGAAGGCTCCCAACGTGAATGCCCCAGTATTCAAGGAGTTCCCGATGACATTGGAATGTCGTGTAAAGCAGAAGATCGACGAGTCTGAGACTGGCTACTACCTTGTAGCTGAAATCGTGAACATCCTCTGTGACGAGAAGTACTTGGCCGATGATGGCAAGCCCGATGTCGAAAAGATGGGACTGATTACTTTCGATCCCGTTCACCATACCTATATCCAGCTTGGCAAGACTGTCGGCAAGGCATTCTCAGACGGCAAGCAACTGAAATTGAGTTTACATAACTATGCCCAAGGAACGGAACAAGGCAGACGGCTATCGTGAGAAAGCTTACGAGGGCGACACCAAGGCGATGAATAACCTTGGAGTCTGCTACGAACGTGGCACTGGCGTAAAGGTCAGCCTTGAACTGGCGTTCGAATGGTATATGAAGGCTGCGGAATTGGGCGATGTCTATGGCTGCTTCAATGTTGGTGAGTGCTACTATCACGGCAAGGGCGTGGAGCAGGATGCAGTAAAGGCCTTCGAATGGTACATGAAAGCCGCTGACAAGGGTGACATGCAGTCGCAGGTGAACGTGGCTAATGCTTACTACCTTGGTGACGGTGTCGAACAAGATCATCATAAAGCTTTCCTTTGGTACAGGGAGGCAGCCTTCCAAGGCCATGTGCAGAGTCAGAAGAACTGCGGTGCAGCTTTTTGGAATGGCGACGGTGTAGAGAAAGACCTGTCGGAGTGTGTCTTCTGGTATGAGTTGGCGGCCAATGGTGGCGATGCCCAGGCACAGTTCGCCACAGGCTGGTTTCTGATGACTGGAACTGGTGTTCCACAGGACGAGCGCAAGGGCTTGAAGTGGATTCACAAGGCCACCTTCCAAGGCTATCAGCCCGCAATAGACTATTGTAAGGAACATGGTTATAAATGGTATTGAGCATATGACACAGACAATAGTATATATTCTCATTTGCATCAATGTGGTGACCTTCCTGGTCTATGGCATTGATAAGTGGAAGGCTAAGCAAGGCAGCTGGCGCATATCGGAAGCAACTTTGCTGATACTTGCTGTTTTCGGCGGTAGCATCGGGGCTTTGCTTGGCATGAAGGTTTGGCATCATAAGACGATGCATAAGAAGTTCAAGTATGGACTTCCCCTGATTCTCTTGGCACAGATAGCACTTATTTATTTCATCTGCAACTTTTCGCATCGTTCTTACGTCTAACAGATAGAGATTGAAAGAGAACGAACATGAAGCTATTAGGAAACATCATCTGGTTGATCTTTGGCGGGCTGCATACTGCCATTGAGTATTTCATCGCAGGACTGGTTCTGATGATAACCATCATCGGCATCCCGTTCGGTTTGCAGAGCATGAAGTTAGGCGTGCTGGCCATCTGGCCGTTCGGTTCGAAGGTAAAGTGGAAGGAATCGCAGCCTGGCTGCCTGAGCATGTTCATGAATGTGCTGTGGTTCTTTGTTGGCGGCATCTGGATCTGCCTCACTCATATCTTCTACGGCCTGCTGCTCTGCATCACCATCATCGGCATCCCCTGGGGAAAGATGCACTTCCGGCTGGCAAAGCTGGCCCTGTCACCATTCGGAATGGAAGTCGTATAGCCCATGAACAAAGACGAGAAACGTGAACTGCGGCGCAAGCGGCTGATGGAGAACAAGGCCTATCAGACGATGAACGGCCTGACACGCTACATGGATCGATACTATCTCGATGCACTTATTGGCATCATTCCTGGCTGGGGTGATGCCATTGCCTTGCTCAGTGTCGTGCCGTTCGTTTATTTCTCGTCGAGAGTCATCAAGAGCATCCCTCTGACACTGGCCGTCTTGAATAATGCCCTCCGCGATGTACTGATGGGAATGATACCGTTCTTTGTTGGCGACGTTATCGACTTTTTCCATCGTGCCAACATCCAGAACATGCAGATGATTCAGGGCTTCGTTGACGGTGACGAGACCATCATCAAACAAGTAAACCAAAGAGCTTGGCAGTCAGCCATCGTTCTCATCGTCCTGCTCTTGTTCATAGCCCTGATGATATGGGCGCTCGTCAGCTTCGGCAGCTACCTGTATTCATTGGTAACATCCATCTTCCGATAAGAAAAAATCTCATTTTTATCTAACCTCTGCCACGATATGGCGTAGCCTTCGTGTACTTCGGCTGCTGTATGGAGTGAGCTGCATCGGACAGAAACTGCACCAGGTGGGAGGGCATAAAAAATTATACGTTAGTTGTTAGTCGCGATGGATCACAATCAGACTGTCTGTCTTTATCCTGGCCAGTAGCCAGTCATGCAACTTCTTGGTGTCTTCATTCGTAAGTGGCTTTTTGACGTCGGATTTTATGATAGCCGTTACATACGAATGCAAGTCGGTGGAGTCTCTATTCACTTCTACCACCCTTTGTAGCGAAATACTGCTAATCTGCGGGAATAGTGAGGCCAATTCTGGTCGAATCTCGGTGGCAAGGGTCTCGTATCGCTGATATTCGTGTAGTTGCTTGGTAAGATGTGTGTTCTCTGTAGAAAGTTGTAACAGCTGCTTTTGTTCTGTCTCGCGGCTGGTTGTCAACGAAGTCAACTGGTTACTCAGCGCAAGGACGCTGTCGCTCTGTGTTCCTTGAATAATGCGAAGGGAATAGTTTTCCAGCCCGTATTCTTTCATTCTTTTCTGGGCTTCTGCCTGTGTAGTGCTGCTTATCTCGCGTCCGACAGCGACCACACGCAGTTTCAGGCTGTCCTTGTCAACGTTGTTCGAGATAATCTGGGTGCCTCGTTGCGTCAGTTCGGTCTTGATGAATTTTCTCACGTTGTTCTCAAAGATGCCTTCTTGTATGATGCGGACGGTCATGTAGGCTGCCGGCAATATGGTCACAATGACGATGGATACCAGTATACGATGCCTCTTGACGGCATTCTCGGTGAGCTGGTATTCATGTTTGTGGAAATTCATCAGTCGTACACCACAAAAGGTGGCAAGTGCAATGAACACGGTGTTGATGAAAAAGAGGTAGAAGGCTCCGAGGAAATAGAGCAGATGACCTGTGGCCAGTCCGTAACCTGCCGTACAGAGTGGGGGCATCAGGGCTGTGGCAATGGCTACACCTGGTATGACGTTGCCTTTGCCACGAGTGCAGAGGGCTATGATGCCTGCTGCTCCACCGCAAAAGGCAATGAGCACATCGTAAAGTGTGGGCGACGTACGGGCCAGCAATTCCGACTGGGCCTCGCTGAGGGGCGATGTCAGGAAATAAACTGTGGCTGTCAGCACACTGATGAGTGTGGCTACACCAAAGTTCTTGACTGCCCTCTTAAGCAGTTCGAAGTCGTTGATGCCAACAGCCAGACCCATACCGACAATTGGACCCATGAGTGGGGAGATAAGCATGGCACCGATGATGACTGCCGTAGAATTTACGTTCAGTCCCAGTGAAGCAATAAAGATAGCGAAGATGAGCACCCAGAGATTGGCTCCCTTGAAACTAACACCCTCAGTAATTTGGGCTACAATCGTCTGTTCGTCTTCCTTGTCGGGCATAATGTTGAAAAATAACCTCGCATGTTCGATCAAGTCTTTTACTGTCATAATCCTTTATTTCTTACTAAAACAATATAAATCTGGGGACAAATATAATGATAATTGCGGAATTATCAAAGATATACGCAGAATTTATTATTTTTTATGAGTCTGACATGAAAAAGTTTACTAACTGTAAAAGTAAAGGAGTTTAGTGTAAAACAACAATCTGCTTTAAACAATAGAGTTTAGGTTTACAGTTTACTCATGTATATATACATGTACCTCTAAACTTAAAGAATAAACCTTCATTCATCAGTTCTGGGGTTTAATACACCTTATTATATATAAGAACATCTAAACTTAAACCTAAACTTACAAGGTTGAAATTCTGCTTTTTCTTTGATTGAAATAATAAAGTTCAGATTTCAGTTTGACCTTGTTTTTGTTAAAAGAGACTTATTCTGCACGAAAAATAGGCAAAACGAGTCTGAATCCGAAGATTTTTTTGTATATTTGCAAACAGAATGAGCCGAATGGGCAGAATGAGCAAAATGTGATTGCAAGATCAAATCGTGCAATTTAGTGTAAAACTAAAAATTTGAAGATATGACATAAACAAGATAATTCTGCTGTAAAATCACGCTTAAAATGAGCAGAATGGGCAGAATGAGTCTAAAAAGAGATGCCAGTACTTTACACTAACTCTGTAAGTAGCTGATACTCAGTATCGTCTAGCCGCCGCGCAGGCTGCTGTTGAGGAGTAATTTAAATCCGACAATAAAAAAGGACCTGTCCGCTTGGGCAGGTCTTTTTTGTGCTCTTATGAGGCTCATTTGATGATTATCGACTAAAAATGTCGCAAAATATGCGATATTTTACGTTTTTATTTGGTGGTTCAGCATTATTTTAGTATTTTTGCCGCAGAATTTGCGACGATAATAGCTGCGTTATGTCGCACAAAGTACGAATGCATTATGTATATACACGAAAGAGACAATTGGACAAACTTCCGTTGGGACGCTTCTGAGGTTTCACTCCTTCAGGAAAAAGTATTCCGTAAGCAGGGCTTGCTATACGGCAGGTTGAGTTCGTTGGGTTTTGACAGCAAGTTACGTGCGATGGCAGAGAACCTGACCTACGACGTAGTGTATTCTTCGGAAATAGAAGGCATCCGGCTGAACGTGGATCAGGTTCGTTCATCCATTGCCCGAAAGCTTGGGATTGAAAACGTGAAATATACTGCTCCTTCGCACTATGTCGATTCCGTTGTGGGTGCAATGCTCGAAGCGGTTCAGCACTATGATATGCCCCTCAGTAAAGAGAAACTGTGCGCTTGGCAAGCAGCTTTTTTCCCTTCAGGCTATAGCGAAGGCAGCCAGATAGAAATAGGTCAGTACCGAACAAACGAGGAACATATTGTCAGCGGAATGTTCGGACGCGAAAAGATTCACTATATTGCTCCATCTCCAGACCGTATAGAGGAGGAAATGCAGAAGTTCCTCACTTGGTTTGATGGGGAAGAGCACGTGAGCAGTGTTATCCGTTCTGCCATTGCTCATTTCTGGTTTGTGAGCATCCATCCGTTTGAGGATGGCAATGGCCGTTTGGCTCGCATTCTTTCAGACATGCTTCTGGCTCGTGGAGAAAAGATCGAGTTCCGTTTTTACAATGTTTCATCACAGATTAACAAGGACAAGAATCACTACTACGAGATTCTTGAACGTATGCAGCATGGCGATGGTGACCTTACGGAGTGGCTGGTGTGGTACGTGCAAAAATTAGTGGATGCCCTCGACGAGGCAGACACCATCGTCACCACAATCCTGAATAAGAGTTTCTTCTGGCAGAAAGCATCATCTGTGCCAATGACAGAGCGTCAGACACAGATGCTCAATCTCTTTCTTGACGGCTATGAGGCAAAGATAACGTCAAAGACATGGGCAACATTAGCAAAGTGCTCGAAAGACACGGCCATACGTGACATACAGGACTTGGTTGACAAGAACATACTGAAAGAGGACATTCCCGGAGCCAAGCGCCCCAGTTACTCCATCGTCTATGATGCAGAGGATTTGACGCAATTCTTTACTGAGGTAAGCATCATGGAGGAAAATGGTATTCCATATCTCAAAGCATTATATAAAGGGAAGAGGCAGATATGCGAAAGAATTCTCAGACTTGATGCAGATAGATATCAGAAAGGCGATTTACCATTGTCCAATCTGCTTAGTAAATACTGCTCGTATATTGTTGCAAGTAATAGAGCATAGCTAAGATAGAAGTTTAAAATTTATCGTTATTTGTATTATGAAAAGAGTCCTTTTATTCATTCAATATCTGATCTTTGCAATTGCAGCAAGTGCAACAGGTCAAGAAGGGGACATAATATATATTGATGGTACCCGTTGGGAGTTATTGGGCAGACCAATATGTATAGACTCTCTGCTATACCACGATTTACAAGCCGTGCTCCCCCCAGAACGATCCTTTATCACTTCCAACTGGGATAGATTCACAGCCTTTTGGAGTATCAAGCAGGATGTGCTCTACCTGGACAGCATCCGATATGTGCAATATGACTCAGACACCAAGGAAAACATGGTTAATCGCATGTCATCCGCCACTTTATTTCGTGTGTTCAAGAAGTATGTCACGGGAGATCATATTGTGGGTAGCTGGCTGACGGGAGATATCCGCGTGGCTAAAGGCAAAGTGATTTACTATCAGCATATGGGCTTTTGGCGGAATTATGAAGAAGAACAAATCATTAGCATCGACAAAGGAATAGTTGTCGGAAAGAAGGAATATCACAATTACGTCATAGACGGATTTTCTTTTGATAAAATAAAGGATAACACAGAGCTGAGAAGGTTATTCCCGATACACATTGAACTATATCCTGAACTGGCAAATGCCGAGAGCATCGTGTTCAGAATCGAAAAGGCTCGCGTAAATGGTCAAGGGATTCTTGAGGAATGTGAAGTAACAGTCCTCAAACCCAACGATAATCAGCGACTTGCGACAGAGATGGAAGGTCTGATGAAGGCTTATCATCCATGGAAAGTGTCATTTATCAATGGCGAATTCCGTGCTGCTGGAATCGCTAGTTGGGTTTTAACATATCTAATAGAGGAATAAATTGTAATACTTTAAATTATGACCAGAGAAGAATCAAGAGCACGTAACGCATTGGAGAAAGTCGCCAATAAGTGTAGGAAGCAGGTAGCAAGGAGCTTTGGTTGGAAACAATGCGACTACCTCAATTGGAAAATAGAATCCGGCTACTATTTCAGCCTGTGTCATTTGATCTTGGAGCAGGTGGAGCTTTCCGTGAAGCCCTACTTTATCGATGACTTATGGTGGGACATATTTGAGATGCCGGAAAACAAAAAAGCACCTAAAAGTCTAAGAGGCAATGGGGCTTATGCTGTTTCGGATGTTGACCTGAAGATGTATGTTGTCTTTGATAGGGACAAGATTCCAGTTTACACCGAAGAAGACGTGATCGCCCGATGGGAGGACACGTTCAATGCTATAGAAGCTGACATCGCTCAATTCCTCAGCGAGAATCCCAATCCCGATCGATACTGCCCACAGGGGCGAACCAGCCGCATTTACGAACTGATGATGGACATACACGCAGGTAATCTTGACCAAGCACTTGAAAAGATTGAATTATTCAAGGCAAACCCCAATGGAGTAATCTATTCGGGTCCCAAAGGCTATGATTATGAGTATATCGAAAGATGGTGCAAGAAATAGATTATTCTGCCATCAAGCACATTTTTCACTGCCTAGGCTGCTGTTGAGGAATAAGGGGACGATGCAGAATAATTACTGAATCACGAGGCAAGTACTTGGCTACAGGTACTTGCCTCTCTTCTATCATAATCTCAAATCAGTAAATTGAATTTTAATTTTTCAATTTTTCAATTTTTGATAATTGCCATCCGTTCCCTAAGTAATTCCGAAAAAAGACGAAAAGACGAAAAAGAACGAAAAATGGGAACGGGAAGAAGTATTAATTCATGAAAAATTCGTGATCAATTCATGATAATTCGTGTTTTTTAACACTATCAACCTCACGGCCATCACGATGCAATCCGCGATGATGTGGAATATGCTGTCGGCCCGTGCGATGCTTATGCAGAATGGTGCGTTGTATGCTCGCGGCCGTGAGCGGACAATGCTCGATTTTCGTAAAATATTCGTGTGGCTGAAAAGATGTGCCGCGTGATTGGTGCAAAAGAAATCCTGCTGCGGAATGAACGATTTGGATGCCGAAATAATCATCTTTGCTGCCGTGACGATGCAATCCTCCGATGCGGAAACACACTCCGAGCCGTGCGGATGCACGGCACAAAAAATATGCGCTTTCCGCAGGCCGGAACGATGCGCAGACGCGATGCTGCACAATTCTCTCCGACGGCCATCGGGATGCATGCGAAAACGGAGGAAGTATTCTGCTGGCCATCAGAATGCAAATGTAAGGCAATCTAAGCCTGTAGCAGCCAAGCTCCTACATCGACCTGTATTGGTTTGATAAGGCGTGGAACACGTTCCGCCAATCCATTGAAAATGAGCAGCAACCCCCATAGGCTGCCGCTCATTTGTTTTTGTAAGAAAATTAAAAAATTTAATTATTGAAGAATTAAAATTAAATTTAGTGCATCACGGTACGTCCTTTCTCTCCCTGTATTCGGAAGGGGGCATTCCGGTCCTCTGTTTGAAGAAGCGGCTGAACGAGGTCTGCTCGCTGAACCCCGGAGCGGAGGCCAGTCCTGCTACAACCAGTATAATTTTCGGGAGATAGCTGCTGATGGTGTGTGCGAAGAGATGTTTCTTCTCGTCGTGTGCCCAAAATTTTCCGTTTTCACAACTGTGTGCCATAGTCCATCTTTTTTTTAAATTTATAAATGTAAATCCAACGGGGTCGTCGGATTGCTGAAAACAAGCGATTTAAGGGATTTTTCTGCGGTTGATAGTGTTACTTTTGCAATTTTGTGAATCTACTTTCCGATTCTTTTTTTAATTAACAAAGCGATTATTGAGAAACCAAGACTTAGAAAAGTGACAAAGTATTTCAAAAGAGAAATGACAGCAAAAGTTTCCAAATCCCTACTAATATTATGTGCGTACATCAATCCATTAAATACAACCGACATAATAACAGCGAATATCGTATTTGCATTGGATAGGCATAGTATTGGGATACCATCTGCATTACGAAGATTTAAGATAAACAATACACATAGCATTAAAGTAACGAAAGGAAACCCGAAAGGAGCCCCCAAATGGTATAAGAATATATAGACAAAATAAAAGACATAGTCAGCAGTAATTACAAGAATTACACGTCGTTTCTTATCATTGGGATAATTCCATGAAAGAAATAGATTGAAACCAATTGCAAAAATGCCGATAGCTACAATTAATAGATCAACATACTGTCTGATTTGATCAAAGCATGCAATCAGCAACGTGCCCAATGCGAAAGATACAAAACTCACGACAAAAGTGATGCATATAGCTTTCCTAATACTGGCACTACGGCCTTGGGAGGAGGGTGATGTGTTTGTCATATTGTTTGTGATTTTATTCTGTACATTTTTATACGCTGTGAAATATGCTCTCCAAAGAGTCTAACATACTGAATCTAATCCTTAAACCCGAAGAACTGTTTCAATCCTTTTCTCTCCTTCAGGTCGTTGACATTAAAACCATAATGCACAGCTGCTGCAAGGGTAATGACACGATTGAGGAAGTCGTCGTAGGAAAGGGCAAACCACTCCTTAGGAATATCCACGTTGATGGTTCCTCCACCATTGTGACTTCCTTCGTTCCATGCTTCATCGAGTTCAGCTTCGTAGGTCCCATCTTCCTTCTTGTTGAAGCAGTACCACTGTGCCCATTCTTCCATGCCCTCCACGTAGTGGCCTTCGAAATGAGGTGCAGAGTGGGACTTGGACGAATAGGTAGGATCGCCCTTCTTAGCGTTCCTGCGATAGATCATAAATTTCTCTTTGCGCATATCCTGGTCTTTTGTGAATCTACTTTCCGACGCAGAAGTTCTTGAAGATATTGTTGAGGGTGTCCTGGCTGGTGATGCTTCGACCGAGGACGCTGTTGAGGGCGTCGATGACAGCGTGGAGGTCTTCGGCAACCAGGTCGCCGCTGAGATGTGACTGGAGTCCATCGATGACGTGCAGCAGGGCCTGGTGGGCTTCCTGCATAGCTTCGTAATGACGCTGGTTGGTGAGGATGACATCGCCCTGCGCCTGCTGCAGACGGGTGGCTCGGACGAGCACCTTGCGCAGCTGGTCGAGGCCCTGGGAGTGCTTGGCGCTGAGGAGGAGAAGACCCCCTCTATCCCCCTGCCTAGGGGGAAGACCTGCCTCGTCCGTTTGGTTGGGGGGAAGACCTGCCTCGTCGAGGGCGTGCTGGAGGAGGGGAAGGTTGGCGTGCAGGGTGTCGGAGGGGATGAGGTCAATCTTGTTGATGACGAGGAGGAGCTGCTGATCGCGCAGATAGGGCACGATGCGGCGATAGACGTCGAGGGTGTCGTGGATGCAGCGTTGGGTGGAGTCGGCGTCGGCGAGACGGGTGCCGTCGATGAGCCAAAGCACGATCTGGGCGCGCTCGAGGCGCTGATAGGTGCGCTCGATGCCCATGGTCTCTACCCGGTCGCTGGTGTCGCGGATGCCTGCAGTGTCGATGAAGCGGATGAGCTGCCCGTCGAG
>JAEEGK010028879.1_pt1 | contig 11095 bp, 9 predicted proteins | sample 8958771 | NCBI WGS metagenome assembly JAEEGK01 (sample SAMN16246547, study PRJNA631951) | gut metagenome | biome: gut microbiome; feature: rumen; material: SC-attached | host: Bos | place: Iran: Karaj | collected 2018-10 | reverse complement strand
GTGAGGCAGAAAGGAGCCCTGACGCACTCGAATCCGTCGTAGTCGGCCTGGGCCGCTCCGAGCTTAGCCATGAGCTCGGCGCTCTTGTGAGCCTCGGGCCAGGCGGCTCCGCAGGCATCCATCTGGGAAAGGGTCGCGGACTGGGTGAAGATCGCCGCGGGGGGCCTGTCGAGAGATTCCTTTTTCATCGCTGCAAGTACTCTTTCTCTAGGAGTCATTGACATGTTTACTCTCCTTGGCCGTACATCACCGTCATATTATTTAATGGATGAACACAGCGACAAACATAAATTCCCGGTTTGTAGAACCATAGGTAACTTATATCAATATATTAGGAAAGGATTGCCGGGGTCATGTTTCAGATGAATGGATTATATATCCATGTCATAGGCTGATCCCCGACAGGCTTCCCAGCGTCCCCAGCCTCATAACTCCCATGTCGGTCACGCCGTAGAGGTCGGCATTGGCGAAATCGGACGACCTCAACGCGGGCGCCATCACGCACTTCTCGTCTAGTACGAGGTCGTTCCCGGAGGCAAACGGGCTGAACGGCGGCAGGACGATGACTCCGTCCGCCTTGGCGTGCACAAAGCAATGTACCTTGAGGCTGCCCCCCACCGACCCGGGGATCCTCACCGAGGGATGCTCGTGGCCTATTATCACCGGCCTCACCCCGGAGTCGACATGCCCGTGCTCGAGCCGGAACCCCATGACGTCCACGTAGTCCGCGGCCAGGAGTCCGAGGTCCGATATCACGTTCTGGAGGTAGTTGTCGTGGTTCCCCTTGACCGGGACCACCTCGGCCGCCTCCGACAGGAGGGACAGGATCCTCCTGATCTCCTCCCTCTCCTCCCTTCCGGAGCGCCTGAAGTCGTGCTTGATGTCCCCCAGGAGCACTATGCGCGAGGGCTCGTACCTGCAGAGGAGGTCGTTCAGAGCGTCCCTGATGGAGTCCGTGTTGATGCGCGGAAGGTAGACCCCCTCGTTCTCCAAGGCGCGCTCGTACCCCAGATGGAGGTCCCCCAGCACCACCGTCGGCCCCTCCTCCAGGACGAGGCAGCGGTCCGACGTCACGCGCACGCCCGGCAGTATCTCCAAGGACCTCATGGACCCGGGTATGCGATGGTCATAGAACCCACTTGCGCTGGAATGTCTCAGGACTTCAGGACGGAGGTGAAGGACCATCCCCCGGAGACGTCCGATACGGAGTACTTGTGGACCACCATGTCGCCGTCCAGGGCGAAGTCGAACCTCTCCCCCTCGACGACGTAGTGCCACCAGGTGCATTCGGCACCGTCTATCGTCTCCGCGCCGTCCTCGGAGAATATGCTTCCGATGGGGACGTGGTCGGAGCCGCAGATCACGTTGAACCTGAAGGAGCGGGTCTGGTCGCCCTGGTAGGAGATGTCGGTGTCGAACTGGTACAGATACTCCCTCTGGGACTCGTTCAGATACTTGGAGTGCCCGGAGCCGGAGACCTGGTGGCCCTCGAAGGTCCCGGAGAAGACCTCGTAATCGTGAGGCGCAGTGAACTTGTCGTCCGCGTCGAAGGCGATGCTCATGAACCCGAAGACCGCGACGGCGGCCATCATTATCAGGACCACCGCCACGATCGCGAATTTGTTCTGCGACTCCATGACGAAGAATCCTGTTCCGATTAGATAAAATGATGCCGTCTACGTCATGTTTTTCATCGCGACGAGGATACCCGGGGCATGATCGAGCACACCTTCCAGATGCTGCCCTCCGTCGGGAGGAAGAAGGAGTCGTCCCTGTGGGAATCCGGGGTGCTCGGATGGGAGGAGTTCCTGTCCAGCGCGGCCGTCCCCGGAATCAAGGCCAAGGACAGGTGCGACGCGATCCTGATGCAGGCCACGGAGCTCCTGGACGAGGGCGAGGCCCGCCTTCTGGGGGCGATGGTGCCCAGAGGGGAGCAGTGGAGGATGTACGACAGGTTCAGGGACGGGGCGGCGTACCTGGACATAGAGACCGACGGCCTGAGCAGGGACTCCCTGGTCACCGTCGTGACGGTCCATCGGAAGGGATCCACGACCACCCTCGTGGAAGGCATCGATCTGGACGCCGGCTCCCTCTCGGACGCGCTCGACGGGGCGGACGTCCTGGTGACGTTCAACGGCAGCTGCTTCGACGTGCCGGTGCTCAGGAACAGCTTCCCCGGGGTCGACTTCGACATCCCCCATTACGACCTGCGCTTCGCCTCCCGCAAGCTCGGGCACAAGGGCGGCCTCAAGCCCCTGGAGATCGAGATGGGGATATCCAGGCCGGACGAGATCGAAGGCGTGGACGGGGCGATGGCGGTCCGCCTCTGGCGCCAGTGGGAGAGGCACGGGGACCGGGACGCCCTCGACATACTGGTGGAGTACAACCGGGCGGACACGGTAAACCTGGAGACGATAGCCGACAGGATATACGGGCGCCTGGTCACGGAGTACGCCGGATACAAATGGTGAGATGGGGGCTTGCGCCCCGTTTGCGGAATCAATCCTTGAGAAGGGTGTACAGGACCGCCTTCTGGGCGTGCAGCCTGTTCTCGGCCTGGTCGAAGACGACGCTGTGGGGGCCGTCCATGACCTCGCCGGTGACCTCCTGGCCCCTGTGGGCGGGGAGGCAGTGCATGACGATGCACCCGGGCTTGGCTATCGAAAGGAGCCTGTCGTTTATCTGATACGCCTGGAACAGCTTGATGGCCTCCGCCTCGGGGGTCGTGTCGCCCATGGAGATCCAGGTGTCGGTGTATAGCACGTCGGCGTCCACGCAGGCCTTCTCGGGCTCGTGGGAGGCGATGATCTTGGAGCCGTTCTCCTCGGCGATCTTGGTCGCGTTCCACATGATCTCCGCGTTGGGCATCCTGACCGCCGGGCAGCAGGCGACCATGTCTATGCCCATGATGGCCGCGGCGTACAGGAGCGAGTTGCATACGTTGTTCCCGTCGCCGAGATACACGAGCTTCTTCCCGCGGAACCCTCCGAGCTTCTCCTTGATGGTGACCATGTCGGCCAGCGCCTGGCAGGGGTGCTCCAGGTTGTCGAGGCCGCTTATCACCGGGCAGGTGGCGTACTCGCCGAACTTGTCCATCATCTTGTAGTCGTAGGCCCTGTACATGATCCCGTGCACGAAGCGGCTCATGACCCTGGCCGTGTCCTCCACGGTCTCGCTGTGGACCCCCATCTGCATCTTGGACTCGTCGATGTAGAGCGCATGCCCTCCGAGCTCCGTGATCGCGACGTCGAAAGAAATCCTGGTTCTGGTGCTGGGCTTCTCGAAGATCATGGCCAGCGTCTTTCCCTTGAGGGGGTCGCCGTGATGTCCGCGCTCCGCCTTGAGCTTGATGGCCAGCTCCACCATCTCGGCCCACTTGTCCTTCATGTCGACTACGGATATCAAATCCCTCTTAGCCATGCTCTCCCGTTAAATCGGAATGCATATAAACGTAACGTCGCTGGACTGGAAGAAGTCCTCGCAGGTACCCTTCGTCGATGCGGGACCTGAGGGATTTGACGCGCTCGAAGGAGATGCCGGTCTCCAGGGCCACGCTCATGGGATCCTTGCCCTCCTTCAGAAGGGACACGGCCTTCTCGTCGCCCTCCCTCATGTCGGCCCTCTTCCTGGACGCGCCCTTGCGCATCTCGCTGCGCTTGGGATCCTTGAACGGCAGACCGCACTCGGGACAGGTCCTGGGATGCTTCCCGGAAACGTCCTCCCACTTGTGGCCGCACTCCCTGCAGACGCAGTGGTAGCACACGGTGCCGCACTCCGGGCACCTCCCCAACACGTTGACCCTGACGGCGAACGTCGTGCCGCACTTTACGCAGGTATGCTCCTCGGTGGGCTCGTTCCACACGAAGCGCTTGCAGTTGGGACAGGTCTTGGGCATCTTGTCCACCTTCCTCTCCCACGTGTACCCGCAGAAGTTGCATTTGCAGGGATTCCGGCTCTCGTTCCACCTGTGGGTCCTGCATTGGGGACACCTGTTGGGGTTCATGGAGGAGAACCAGGTGTAGCCGCACCTCTTGCAGGTCCTCTTCACGACGTCCTCCCTGTCCCAAAGGATCGAATGGCACCCGGGGCATATGCGGGGCTTGGCATAGACCTCCTCTTCTCCGGAGGACTTCCTGCTCCTCCTCGCCATCCAGGTGTAGGAGCACACCTTGCACCTGTACTGGGGACGCTGAGCCTGCGGCTTCCTCTGCGCAGACTGCCTGGAAGGCTCGTCCCCGGTTCCGGAAGCGTCGCTCGAATCAACGTGACCAGCGTCAGAATTCATTGCTCGTCTTAATCGATTTTAACGGTAAATAAGTAATGGTCAAAAACCGAAGGGCTGGACAATATTATGGCAATATTATTCATCCAAACCGTATTGGTTATAGAATCCAATTACTTACATACAGCAATGCTGGGAATAATGCGCTATGGACGAAATCGGTTGTTGACAATAGAAATGCCCCCAGGTGCCGGGACAAGTCAAAACTTTTATGTAAGATGACTCGCTAGCCCGGTTACAGCATGGCCGGGATAGGCTAGCTTGGTTAGACTAGGGGACTGTGGATCCCCTGACTCGGGTTCAAATCTCGGTCCCGGCCCTTCTGAGTACCCGACGATTCATAATCTCCCCGCGGAGGTCGCTTCATGTCATGGGAAGGCAGGCTCAACAAGATAGACGAGAACAGGTGGGAGATCCCCATGGACGAATCCGCCGGAATGAGGACCAACGCCGTCATCTACGCCAGCGAGTCCATGATAGGGCAGGTGTGCTCGGACAACGCCCCGCAGCAGGCCGCCAACGTCGCATGCATGCCCGGGATCGTGGGAAGCAGCATGGCCATGCCCGACATCCACTGGGGATACGGGTTCCCCATCGGCGGGGTCGCCGCCGTGGACGGTTTCGCAGGAAGCATATCCCCTGGCGGCATAGGATTCGACATCAACTGCGGGGTCCGCCTCATCAAGACCGACCTCACCCTCGACGACATCGGGGGCAAGAAGGACGCCCTGGTGGACGAGCTTTACAGAAACGTCCCCTCCGGCCTGGGCTCCAAGGGCCTGACCCACGTCGGGTACAAGGAGCTGGACGAGATCCTCTCGAGAGGCTCGGAATGGGCGGTCGAGAACGGATACGGATGGGAGGACGACCTGGAGACCACCGAGGAGCACGGCCGCATGGTCGACGCGGACAGCTCCCTTGTGAGCGAGAAGGCGCTGAAGAGGGGGCTCCCCCAGCTGGGCTCGCTGGGATCCGGCAACCACTTCCTCGAGCTGGACGTGGTCGAGGACGTCTTCGACGAGGACGTCGCCAAGGTCTACGGCCTCAAGGAGGGGACGCTGACGCTGACCGTCCACTGCGGCTCCAGAGGATGCGGCCACCAGATCGCCACGGACTACCTCCAGGAGATGGAGCGTTACATCAAGAGGAACTCCGTGAGCCTTCCCGACAGGCAGCTGGCGTGCGCGCCGCTCGACTCGAAGCTCGGAGACGACTATTACAAGGCGATGTGCTGCGGCGCCAACTACGCGTGGGCCAACAGGCAGATGATCACCCACTGGGCCAGGGAGTCCTTCGAGAAGGTCCTCGGGGATTCGGCCGAGTCCATGGGGATGAAGGTCGTATACGACGTCGCCCACAACATCGCCAAGAAGGAGAGGCATGACGTGGACCGCCATCATGAGGACGTCCTCGTCCACAGGAAGGGCGCCACCCGCGCCTTCGCCCCGGGAAGGGCCGAGATACCCCTGCGCTACAGGGATGCGGGGCAGCCGGTCATAATCCCCGGCGACATGAGCGTCGGCACGTACGTCCTGGCCGGAAGGAGGGGCTCGATGGAGCAGACCTTCGGGTCGTCGTGCCACGGCGCCGGAAGGAAGATGTCCAGGAAGGAGGCCGTGAGGAGCCTCGCCGTCGACGACGTCAGGAGGAGGATGTCCGAAAGCGGGATCTACCTCCGCGACGGCTCCGACGAGGGCGTCCTGGAGGAGGCCCCCGACGCCTACAAGGACGTCGACGAGGTCGTCGAGGTCGTCTGCAGGGCGGGCCTCACGGCGAAGGTCGCCAAGCTCTCCCCCATAGGGGTCATAAAGGGCTGAGCGCCCTCGCTCCCCGGCCTTCCAGAGCTTGTCGCCGACGAAATGGATGGTCTTTATGGCTTTGCCGGGCTCCTTGGAGCACAGGCCCTCCGCCGAACGCAGAGAGACGCCGACGGCCAGCGGCATCTTGTTCCTGACGTCCCTTATCCACACCAGGTCCCCCTCGGCGACGGACGGGTCCGCCTCCAGTATCCCGGGGCCCATGACGTCCGCGCCGTTGGTGACGAACGGGACGGCGCCCATGTCGACGGTGACGAACCTGGAGACGGGGGCGTACTTCATTATTCCCCTGATGGTGAGGAACGGCTTCCCCTCCCTCACCAGCCCGAGTATGTCCCCGCCGACGAACACGAGGCTGAAGTCCTGGCTCTCGGCCATGTCCACGGGCTCGTCCTCCGAGAACACCGGGACGCCCATGACGTCCTCCAGCTCCTTGGACAGCGCCTTGACCTCCTTGGACCTCATCCTCTTCCTCTTGCGTATCATTATGTCTGCCATATACGGCCGCCCATCGGCGGGCCGATTAATAATATGTCCGACCGAACGAGCCTACTGACACCTATTATAACGGTAAAGCGTTCGCCGGCTCATAGGAACGGAAGTGAACGAATGGACGGAAGGAAGATCACCGCCGCCGCGGCCGCATTGATCATGGCCGTCTCCTACGTCACCGTGCTGGCGCCGTCATGGGAATCCGACGCCGCGACGCTGAACGACGGGGACTCGTGGGGGCTGTCGCTGGAATTCGACGACGTGGACGACCTGATGACGAAGATCAGGGAGAAGCCCGGATACGAGAACGCGCCGAAGGACCGCCTGATGCTCATCGAATACATCAAGATCGTGCTCGGAGGCCTGGGAATCAAGGTCCGCAGCCTGGACCTGGAAGGCTCCGGCGACATAGAGCTCGCGATGACGGCCGAGGCCGGAAGCGGGAAGCAGATCCTGAAGGCCGACGCCGGCCTGCGCCTGGACGGATACGTGAAGGTCGGCATGGACGTCCCCCTGACAGGACTGGACAAGTATTCCGGCCTGGGGGAGATACTGACCGACATGGGCATAGACCTGGACTACTTCGACGAACGCGTCACGGAGACCGGGTCCCTGTCCGCGGTCATAGACGCCGACCTGAAGGTGAAGACCGACCTGGCGTCGTTCAACACGTTCAACATGAACTCCGCGTGGCACATCATCGGGATGGAGTCCGGCACCAGGTCCGCCAGCGCCGTGGACGGCTACGTCTCCCTCGGCGTGAAGGAGATGGAGGGCGGGACCATAGTGTCAGAGACCGCCGTGAAGGAGGGGCTGGACTCCAGGTTCTCGGAGATCCTCAAGGCCGCCATGACCTTCTCCGGAGGCGGGATCCAGTTCCTGCCGGACGTCCCCGGACAGAGCAGCTGGTCCAACAGGACCCAGGTGAGCGGCCATGTGGAAGGCTCCACGGGATACCTCCTTCCGCTGATGGCGGACGTGGAGAGGCGCATGCCCCAGGGGCCGTTCGACATCGACCTGGACGGCGAGATGAACTACCACGGCTCCGCGTCGGGGACTACCTCGGGGATGTACGATGTGTCCTTCGGGCTCGACTTCCCCTCGATAAAGCTCCCGACCATCACCGGGGAGGACTTCGCGGACCTCTTGGAGGACCTGGTCCCGGGCCTCAACCTCGGCAGGATAATGGCCCTGCTGAAGGCGGTGGACCCGACGATGAACTACGACAAGTTCTTCAACATGCTGCTGACGATGTTCCCCAACGTGGACGTCAGGTTCCCGATAGACCTCGGGGAGATCCTGATGGACAACGTGCCCGACCTGAAGTACAGGTATCCGTTCGAATACACCGACATACCCTCGTTCCTCTTCGTCGGGAACAGCTTCAAGATAGACAGGAGCCAGATCGCCCCCATCGAGGAGAAGATTCGCAACGAGGACAAGAGGCTCGAGAACCTCCTCGGCGACGTGCTGTACCCCGTGAAGTTCGTCGACGGGGACAAGACCATATCCACGGTCATGGCCGGATACGGGAAGGAGCCGGCGTTCCCGGACTACGAGCCTGCGGCCGGATGGATGACCGAGGACGGCACCCACTGGATCAAGGGTTATTCCAGGATCACCGGCGAGACCGTGCTGTACCCTTGCCATTCGAAGACCCTGGACTCCGCCCCCACGGCGGCCGACGTCGAATCCACGGACATACTGTTCTGGAACGGCGCCAGGCCCGCGGACTCCCTCGACCTGTCCGTGTTCAACGGCCAGTACGGGAAGGAGATCGTCGCAGACGTGGACGGAGGGTACACCTGGGACGTGGTCTCTTCGGAGGATTCATACACGGGAAGGATCCTGAACCTCGGGATAAGGAACACGGATATGCCTGCGGCGGTCGCCGACGACTTCAAGGGAAGGGTCTCATCGTACCTGTCCTTCGACCAGGCCGGCTACGGCATTGGCGACGCCTGGGTGACCTACGTCCTGCCTGATAGCCTGAAGGAGGAGAAGAGCGTCGACATGTACGAGGTCGGAAGCGGAAGCCCCGTATTCCTGAGGACGGCCCAGGTCGACGACGGATCCATCTGGTGGAAGTACTCCGGTGAGAACGACGTAGTCCTGGCCGGATCCGATCTTCCTCCGGAGCCCGTGAAAGAAAAGGACGAGGGCCTGATGCTCATCATAATCGGCGTCGTGATCGTGGCGCTGATAGCGGCGGCCGCATGGGCGGTGTCCAAGCACAGGAAGAGAGTGCGGGAATGAACGGCCAGGACGACGGCCGCACGTCCTCCCATTTCGCGGCTGGAGCCGTGGCCGGGGCGGTCTCGGCCCTCCCCGGCGCCAGCGGGTCCACCATGATGGTGATATTCGGGGTGTACGAGAGGCTTCTCCGCGACATATCCGGATTCAGGCGCCTCAGAAGCGATCTGCGCTTCATCCTAGTGCTGGTGCTGGGCCTGGCCGTAGGGCTGTTCCTATGCACCGTGCTGCTGGACTTCGCCTTGGAGAGGTGGGAGACGGCGGCCATGTTCTTCTTCGCGGCGCTCATAATATGCCAGATACCCGACGTGAAGGCGATAGAAGGGCGCGAAGGGCCGGCGGGAGCATCGTGGTGGGCGGCTTTCGTAGCAGGCTTCGCGGCCATCGTCCTGATGGCGGCGCTGGAGCCACGGGAGCCGCTGGAGCCTTCCGTTCCGCTCATGGCGGCGATAGGCGCGATATTCGTCGCGGCCAAGATACTGCCCGGGATCAGCGGCTCCACCGTCCTCATGGCGATGGGCATGTACCCGGCCTTCCTCGACGCGATATCGGAGCTGGACCTCGCCTATCTCCTGCCCATGGCGGCCGGAGGGGTGCTCGCATTGGTGTTGCTGGCCAAGGCCGTCTGGTCCTGCCTGAAGAACCATAGGACAGGGACCTTCGGGCTCATCATGGGACTGACCGTGGGATCCGTGGTCGTCGTCCTGTTCCAGGCGGTCGGCTCCCTAGACGGGATCGACGATGTGCCCTCGGCGATCATAGGGATACTGGCCGGGCTGGCGGCGGGACTGGTCATGAGAAGGTTCGCCAGGTCGAGCAGGGAAGGATCGACGGCAGCCGGGATTGGGATTAGAAGGGATTGAGCCGCCGTCTGAGGGACAACGCATTTGGGATGCACTCGTGTCCCTGAGAAAAAGATTCGAAATTGATTATTTAAAGAAAACCAGGGGGTGACCGAAAGTGGTCCCCCTGGACCGACCTCAGGAGCCGGGCTTGGATCTGTGGCGGATCTTGACGGCCACGCCTCTCTTGAGGTCCCTCATCTCGCGTCCGCACATCATGGCGACGCCTACGCCACGGACCTCCCCTCCGCAGACCGCTATCGCCTCGTCACCTATGCGGATCCCGGGATCGGCGTCCACCACCCCGACCGCGAACAGGCTGCCCTTCATCTCGAAGTCCATGACCTCGACGACGTTCATCCCGAGGCCGGCCAGTATGCATGCTCCGTCGAGCGTCAGGGACGCCATCCCCCTCTCCGGAGTCGTCATAGCCAGCTGGATCTTCCCCTTCTCCTCGCGGATGAGCTTCCAGTAGGGGAACTTGCCGACGGCGTAGGTGTTCCCATCCATCAAGGCGTCCGCCGCCTCCCTCCCGAACTGGAACTCCAGGACCGAACGGAACAGCTCGTTGCGCTCCACCAGGTAGTCGACCGGCTCCATGTCCGAAGTCACCGACCTGAGGGCCTTGTCCAGGTTGGAAAGCGATGCGGGCGACGTGGGGTCGCCGACCGCGGTGAACTCCATGTCGGCCAGCCCCTCCACGAGCTCCCTGTCCTCGCCCAGATGGCAGATCACCTTGTCGTATCCCTGGGCGATGAGGGCCGAGACCATGCTGCGGATCATGGCCTTCTCCTCGCATTTCCACTCGCCGGTGACGGGGATGTCATAGGCGTTGGCGGGATACATGAAGTCCAGCTCCCTCGGGACGATCCCGAGCGGCGACGTCACGATGACCTCGTGGACCAGGGTGTCGTGAGGGCCGGTGTGTACCGCCGACGAGAAGGCCTTGTGCGTCTTCGATATGTGATAGGGCTTCTTCGCCGAGCACGGCAGCAGCAGGAGGACGCGCTTGCAAGGAGGCTTGCGGTACGAGCCCATCCTCTCCCTGTACCTCTTCAAGTCGGGCCTCCTGAGGGCCTGGGTGCTGTTGCAGCAGAACCTGCGTCCGACCGTGGAGCAGGACTCCTCGGCATAGGCGTAGCCGACGTCGTCGTATATCCTGAGCGCGGCCACCGATGACGGCGACGAGAAGGACCTCTGGTCGGCCAGCTCCCTCAGGCGGTCGCAGGAGATGAACGTCCTCGTCTTCGCGATCTCCTCCTGCATGGAGAGGACGTTTGCCTCGGACACGTCCCCGTCGACGGCGATCTCGGCCTCGGGAAGCAGCCTCACGCCCATCATCCCCGCCGCCTTCGGCAAGGAGCAGTCGAGGATGTCCACGCCCATGTATGCGAGCAGGGAGGCGGTAG
>JAEEGK010028876.1_pt1 | contig 11096 bp, 4 predicted proteins | sample 8958771 | NCBI WGS metagenome assembly JAEEGK01 (sample SAMN16246547, study PRJNA631951) | gut metagenome | biome: gut microbiome; feature: rumen; material: SC-attached | host: Bos | place: Iran: Karaj | collected 2018-10 | reverse complement strand
GTTTGGGAGCATACTGTTCACCCTCAGGATTTCCGAACGCAGGTGTGTGCGTATAGGTGAAGTAGAGGTAGTTGGTGAGCTCAGGATGCTCGCTGGCAACGGTAGGAATACGCTTCACAGAAGGCAAGATGCCCTTCTGCTTACGATACTCGCGAACCTGCAGGTTCTCCTTCTCCATATTGGTGGACTTGGTCTTCAGAACGAAGCGTGCAATCTGGAAGTCAGAGAAGCCACACTGTTTCACCTCCAGCAAAAGGTCGGTGGGCAGGTCTTCCAGCTTGTCGTACTTCTGCAATTCGTGCTTCAGATCAACGATATGTTTCAGGCGCTCCAGGAACCAGACGTCAATCTTGGTCAACTGCTCGATGCGCTCAACGGTATAACCATCCTCCAAAGCCTGTGCGATAGCAAAGATACGTAGGTCAGTGGGGTTGGCCAGTGCGTCGTCCAGGTTGTCGAACTTGGTGTGGTCGTTGCCCACGAAACCGTGCATGCCCTGACCAATCATGCGGAGACCCTTCTGAATCATCTCTTCGAACGAACGACCGATAGACATAATCTCTCCGACAGACTTCATGCTAGAACCAATCTGACGGCTGACACCGGCAAACTTGGTGAGGTCCCAGCGAGGAATCTTACAAATCATGTAATCGAGAGAGGGAGCGACATAGGCTGAGCTGGTGGTTCCCATCTCACCAATCTGGTCGAGGGTATAGCCCAGTGCTATCTTCGCAGCAACGAAGGCAAGGGGATAGCCGGTAGCCTTAGAAGCCAGCGCAGAAGAACGGCTCAGACGAGCGTTGATTTCAATGATACGATAGTCGTTGGTCTCGGCATTGAAGGCAAACTGGATGTTGCACTCACCGACGATGCCCAGATGACGTACGCACTTAATGGTGATATCCTGCAGCATCTTGACCTGCTCAGGCTTCAGCGAACAGGTAGGAGCAACGACGATAGACTCACCAGTGTGGATGCCCAGGGGATCGAAGTTCTCCATAGAGGCAACGGTGAAGCAATGGTCGTTGGCATCGCGGATGCACTCGAACTCAATCTCCTTCCAGCCCTTCAGCGACTCCTCAACCAGAATCTGAGGAGCAAAGGTGAAGGCGCTCTCAGCCAGTTCTTTGAAGGCTTTCTCGTCAGGACAGATACCTGAACCCAGTCCACCCAGCGCATAGGCTGAACGGATCATGATGGGGAAACCAATCTCGTGGGCAGCCTTCAAGGCGTCTTCCATGTTCTCTACGGCGTGACTTACGGGAGTCTTTAACTGGATCTCATCAAGCTTCTTTACAAAAAGGTCGCGATCCTCAGTGTTCATAATAGCCTCAACACTTGTTCCAAGGACCTCGACCCCATATTCTTTAAGAATACCTTTCTGATACAGTTCCGTACCGCAGTTCAAAGCGGTCTGACCACCGAAGGCCAACAGAATGCCGTCGGGCCGTTCCTTCTTGATGATCTCTGTAACAAAATGAGTGGTGACGGGTTGGAAATAAACCTTGTCGGCAATACCTTCAGAAGTCTGAATGGTAGCGATGTTGGGGTTTACTAACACGGAAGAGATACCTTCCTCACGTAAAGCTTTTAATGCTTGGGAGCCAGAATAGTCAAACTCACCAGCTTGTCCGATTTTCAAAGCGCCAGAACCTAATACCAGCACCTTCTTGAGTTTTTTTGTCATATCGTTTGCTGAGTTGTTGATGTCGTTATTCTGGGCTGCAAAGGTACAAAGAAAATGAGAAATAGCAAAAGGATTTCTCAATTTTCTTATAAAAAAATGTAGGGAAGACACTTTTGCCTTCCCTACATAAATATATATACGAGAATTACTCGCCTTTCTCCATCTGAGCCTTCAGCTGAGCCAGTACGTCGATGTCACCAAGTGTGGTGCTGGCTGCAACATTCTCAATCTTCGGAGCATCTGCCTTCGGAGCACGAGTCTTCTTGGCAGCGGCCTTCTTCTCCTCACGAGCGGGATCCTCGAAAGTGCGGCTGTGAGAGAGGATGATGCGCTTAGAATCCTTGTTGAACTCGATAACCTTGAAGGGCAGAACCTCACCGGCCTGAGCCTGTGAACCGTCCTCCTTCTGCAGGTGCTTAGGAGTAGCGAAGCCCTCAACGTTCTCAGCGAGAGAAACAACGGCACCCTTCTCCAGGAGCTCGGTGATCTTACCCTCGTGGATAGAACCAACGGTATACTGCTCCTCGAAGACATCCCAAGGATTCTCCTCGAGCTGCTTGTGGCCAAGGCTGAGACGACGGTTCTCCTTGTCGATGTCAAGAACGACAACGTCAATCTGAGCGCCAACCTGAGTGAACTCAGAAGGATGCTTAACCTTCTTGGTCCAAGAGAGGTCGCTGATGTGGATCAGACCGTCAACACCCTCCTCGAGCTCAACAAATACACCAAAGTTGGTGAAGTTGCGAACCTTAGCGGTGTGCTTGCTGCCAACAGGATACTTAACCTCGATAGCCTCCCAGGGATCTTCCTTCATCTGCTTGATGCCGAGAGACATCTTGCGCTCGTCGCGGTCGAGAGTCAGGATGACTGCCTCAATCTCGTCGCCAACCTTCAGGAACTCCTGAGCGCTGCGCAGGTGCTGGCTCCAAGACATCTCACTGACGTGAATCAGACCCTCAACACCAGGCTGAATCTCAACGAATGCACCGTAGTCAGCGATAACGACAACCTTACCCTTCACATGGTCGCCAACCTTGAGGTCAGCATCCAGAGCATCCCAAGGATGAGGAGTGAGCTGCTTCAGACCGAGAGCGATACGACGCTTCTCCTCATCGAAGTCGAGGATAACAACGTTGATCTTCTGGTCGAGCTCAACAACCTTGTGGGGATCGTCAACACGGCCCCAAGACAGGTCAGTGATGTGAATCAGTCCGTCAACACCACCCAGGTCTACGAATACGCCGTAGCTGGTGATATTCTTAACAACACCCTCCAGGATCTGACCCTTCTCCAGCTTGCCGATAATCTCCTGTTTCTGGGCCTCGAGCTCAGCCTCGATGAGTGCCTTGTGAGAAACTACTACATTGCGGAACTCCTGATTGATCTTGACAATCTTGAACTCCATAGTCTTGCCTACGAACTGGTCGTAGTCGCGTATGGGGTGAACGTCGATCTGGCTACCGGGCAGGAAGGCCTCGATGCCAAATACATCAACGATCATACCGCCCTTAGTGCGGCACTTGATGTAACCCTGAATAATCTCCTGAGCCTCCAGAGCAGCGTTGACGCGCTCCCAGCTCTTAGACATGCGGGCTTTCTTGTGACTGAGTACCAGCTGACCTTTCTTGTCCTCGGCGTTCTCTACATACACCTCAACGGTGTCACCGGCCTTCAGCTCGGGGTTGTAGCGGAACTCGCTAGCGGGGATGATACCATCGCTCTTGTAGCCGATGTTAACAACGACTTCTTTCTTGTCGACGCTGATAACGGTACCGTCAACTACCTGGTGCTCGCTGACCTTGTTAAGGGTCTCGTCGTAAGCCTTGTCGAGCTCTTCCTTGCTGACGTTAGCGGCAGTGCCATTCTCAAACTGATCCCAGTCGAAGTCCTGTAATGGCTGGACGTTCTTTGTTAATTCTGACATAATAATAAATAATGTGTTGCCCGATCTCTCGATGGGGCGGGGCCTGAACAGACGTTTATCAGACCGTGTTTTAAAGGGTTAATAATGATAGGCACCGACGCCTGTTTCAGCACCTACTCGCCCTTTTGGGCGCAAAAGCGGGTGCAAAGGTACAAAAAAGAGGTGAGATGTAAGGAGTGAGAAGTAGGAAGAAGAGAAAGATTTATGGTTTTTTAACCTTTTTGGCTTTCTTTTTCTTGGTTGACAGCAAGTCACTCAGTCCATTGAAGTCTTTCTGCATGATGAGACCGATGCCTTGGGTGTTCAGTGATGACTTGGTGAAATAACGGTCGTTGGTCTGGTTGTACACCTTGAAAGCCAGGTTGCCATTGGGAAGCAACAGGTAACGGATGTCGAAGTCACCAATGAACGATGAGTTAGCAGCTGCTGCTGCGTTTTTGGATGTGGCACTGCTTCCGTCACGATAGCCGAACTGGCCGTTGATGAGCAGGCGGTTGTTGAGCAGACGGCCATTGACGATTCCTTCGTATTCGGCATTGTTCCAACCTTCATCGCCTGTGGAGATATTGGCACCGAAACTCCAGTTGTTGCTCTTGATGACGCGGTTAAGCACATCGTTGAGCTGGCTGCTGAGCGTACCAGACAGCAGACTCTGCATGGCCAGTGAGGTCTTGCTATGTCCTCCCGATTCTTCGTCGCTGGCATTGTTGGCGCCCTGTGGGTAGAAACGTCCTACAGCCAATAGGTAGATAACCTGTTGGTTCATCTCCTCCTCGCTGTTGATGATAGAGCGGAGCATCTGTTTTTCGTCAGAGTTGACGTTAGGTATGTCGAGGTCGAACTCGATAATCGGAGCGCTGGGCTGTCCTGAGATGTTCATCAGACAATTGACGCGGACAGTATTCGAGAAACTCTTGCCGACATTCAAATCGGAGAGCGACACACCATTGACTGTATGCTGTGCCTGCATGTTCAGACGGGCATCGTAAGGGTCGCCACCGAAAATGATAGTGCCACCTTCGCTGAAGACGAAATTCTTCTTGATGATGTTCTGAATAGTGATGCCATAGGTTCCCTCACTGATGCGATAGGTGCCAAACATGCTGAAGCTGCCCTTGTTGTAGAAGGTGGTCTGCAGGTCTCCGCTGCCTCGTAAGGTGATGTAGTCGTTGGTGCGCTCATCCATCAGCAGACGGATGGTGGCATCAGGCGTGGCATTGATTCTCAGACGCATAGTGATATCGGTGCGGAGATCGGCACGTGGGGTGTAGGTGGTGTTATCTGTTGCCGTCTCTGTCTCGATGACTGTTGACTGGTAACGTGGCTTGGTGGACTCATCTTTCGATCCCCAGACAATGAATTCCTGGTCGGTGATGACATCCGGCGAAGCAGCATTATATACAAATACGGTACCTCGTTTGGGAGTAACGTCAGCCTCGATGAGCAGGCTGTTTTCCTTACCATGGATGGCTACTGTACCATCGGCAAAGGCAGTACCATAGAAGGATGCGTCGCCAAAGGTCTTGAAATCGTAGGCCAGCAGGTTGCGGGCATTGAGGTAGATGTCGTAGGTGAGGTTGGTAAGGTCGTTATGATGGATGCCTCCCGTCATAATGCCCTGATTGCCGTAGATGTCATAGAGTACACAGTTCTTGAAGGCGATATTGTCGCGTGTCAGGAGCAGTGTGTCGTTCTTCATCTCGTAGGTACAGTTCAGGGTGCTGACGTGTGCCTTGCCGTTAAGAATCAGTTCTCCGTAGAGGTTCATGGCGTTGAGTGGTCCTGCCAACTTGACATTACCATTGCCATAGCCGTCTATGTGGTCGATGAACGTCTCAGTAAAAGACTGGGCAAAATCTAGGCTGGTACCCTCTGCCTTGACGTCTAAATCGATATAGCTTCGCTTGGGTGATACATAGCCACTGATGTATGTCTTTGCTGTAGGACCATCGTCGGCAATGGCCTGTATGTCAATTTGTTCTGCTTCTTTGTTCCAGATAACATTTGCGTCCAAATCGCCCATTCTTCCATGCTCGAATTGGAAGCCTTTGACGAGTAATTTGGCATCGGCTTCCAGTTCACCGAAGACACCTCGCAGTACACCACCGCCTGTTGCCTTGCCACTGAAACTGACAGCATCGAAGTTCACCAAATCAAGAATATAATCAATGTCGAGGTCGCGCATGTTGACGTTGATAGAGTCGTGGCTGCTCTCTGATGCCGTACCGTCAAGAATCAGGAATTGTTGTTCGTGACGGATGGAGAAACCTGTAATGTTGAGGTTCTTTCCAACGTAAGAGATGGTGGCAGGAAGAATGTCCCACGTCTTGTCCTTGATAGTCATCTGTGAAGGTGCTATCTTGATGAATGCTGCCTGGCTATTGTCGAATGCTGTGTCAAAATAGGCCATTGTCGTCATACGGCCTCTGGTGCGTTCCTCTTCGTTGTTGTCCCATTGGAGAGTGGCAGTTATCTGGTCGTTATGCACGCTTCCGCCAACCTGCAGGTCTAGGCCATTGCCATCGTCGTCATGTTTGGTGATGCTGATGTCGTACTGTAGGGTGTTGATAGGCGAGAGGATGCTGATATGGGCATTGTCGTAGCGACTATCGTCATAATAGAACTGTGGAATGTCGCACTCCATGAGAATCTGCTGGCGCTCGTCGTTCAGACTGCCCTGTAGCGTCAATGGCTTAGGCAAATAGAATGGAACACGCAATATGCGTTCTATCCAATCCGACTTGCGGATGGTTGCCTGGATAGAGAAATTGTTGTGCACGCTGGTATCGACCGCAGGCAGACCAGGAATGGTCTTCATGCGTGTTGCCAGGAAGTTGGTAAAGCTTTGAGGCAGGGTCTTATAGTCGAAATCGCCACGGATGGAAGCTTCACCAAAGTCGCTGGTCATAGTGACATAGTGTATGTCGCCATCATAGCCCGATTCGATGTGTAGCTTCTCCAGATCGTACGACACGTTGTGGCCTTGTAAGGAGAAGTCGCTGATGTCGAAAGTTCCGACAGCATCGTTGAGGTCACTGGCCAGAAAGTCTGCCTTGATGTCAGCATAGAAACGTGCCTCGCCCCATTTGTCGGAGAGGTTCATGGCTTTGGGAGACAGATTGGCAATAACGGCTTCCAACTTTACGTTGTGCTGCTTGCCGCTCTGCAGGATGCTACCGTCAACAACTAGACCGATGTTGGCGTCGTCGATGCTGGCGTGACCATGAATGTCGGTGGGGCTATAGAGTCCGTCGATATCGATATGCTGATAGTTGTAGCCTTTGAATTCAAACTGGTGGACGATGCCATCAGCCTTGACGATGAGTGGCTGTCCATCAGGCAACTGACCACTAAGGTCGATATCGGTGGAAAGGGTTCCGAACTGCTCGTCGTCAAGTACGGTCTTCAGGTTGAATTCCTTGGTGTCGATATGGCCGTTGAAATGACGCTTTTCGTCAATGGCCATTGTCATATTGACAGTACCGGCATCCGTCTGAAGTTGGTTGTGTGTCTCAATGCTACTGGCGCCCTTACCTTGAGCGTGGCCTCTTAGGTGGATGTTGCCCATGCGGACCAGTTCTTGTGGAACCTGTATGCGTTGACCTTGTAGGTTCTCTGAGATGAAACTGACGGTTTTGGCTGATAGTGCCAGGTCGTTGATGTCCACATTCCAAGAGGGTAGGCTGTCGCGTAGTCCTTTGGCCCATCCATCAATATTGATAGCGATATCGCCTGTGGTAGAGCCGATACTAAGCATGGGGATGTCCAGCGTTTCTCCTTCACCATGGAAATGGCAGGCCAACGATAGTGTACTCTGGAAGGTGTTCAGCGATGGTAATAAGCAGGAAAGGTCGCTGAGGGTGATGGTCGAGGGCTTGATGCTACCCGTATAGCGTAGGGATGGCGTCACAAAGTGGTCACCACGGAAACGGTAGCTGGCGTCAATGTCGCCCAACTGGAAATTGGTGCCAGGCATGCGTAACACAAAATCTGTCAGGCGACTGCAACTCTTGCCTCCTTCGTAGTGCATGCTCAGGCGCTTGATGTTCAGTCCTGACTGTTCCTTGAACGACAGACGTTTGATGTTGACGTTCAAAGAGTCCTCACAGAGCGCTTTGAGGATAATATGTGAACTGATGTCGCTGACTTTCAGATGATTAGGATTCAAGATGCCTGCAGTTTGGGGTAGGTCTTGACGATCAAAGCTGACAGAGGAATGACGGATAATCAGCGAGTTGATACGCAAGTCGAGTGGGGCAGTGCTGGTGGTGTCTTTAGATGCCAGCGAGTCGAGTACAAACTGGAAATTAGGTTTTGCCAGCGAGTCGCGCTGATAGAGTTTGGCGTGGGCACCAAACAGTTGGGCTGTCGAGATGGATATCTTTCCGTCTGTCAGTGGCAACAGGTCCACGTGTGCCGAGATGCGTCCTGCTGTGAGCATGTCAGTGCCTTGCTGGTCCTTAATGTTGACCTGGTAGAGTGTCAAATGGCTCAACAATCCGTATTTCAGACGACCTATCGATACGCTGGTTCCCAGTTTCTCTGATAACACATTTGCTGCTCTCTTCCCCAAATATTCCTGCACAGCAGGAATGCTGAAGGTGAGAATAATGAGCAAGTACAGTCCGAGGATAGACCATATTGCTATGTTGAGTATGTGCTTCAGTATCTTCAAAACTGGCAAATAGAGATAGCAAAATTTTCATTCTGCTGGTTATTGGCTACAAAATTACATCAAAAAGTTGTGATGACGGAATTTTTCGACGATTTTTTATGTCAGATATGCTATTTTTTTAGTAATTTTGCACCATTCTTAGAGAAAACGTAGTAGATAACTATTCAAATATTCATTTATATTATCCATGGCAAATGTAATCAAGTTACACAAAGGCTTGGACATTCACCTTCAAGGAAAAGCTGAGGAGAAGCTCATCCAGTTGAAGTCAAACGGTCAGTATGCACTGGTGCCTGATGATTTTGAGGGAGTGACTCCGAAAGTTGTCGTCAAGGAAGGGGAAACCGTCAAGGCCGGGGATGCCTTGTTCGTCAACAAGCAGTATACCGAAGTGAAGTTTGCCTCACCCGTCAGCGGAAAAGTCTGCGAGGTGGCACGTGGCGAACGAAGGAAAGTGCTCTATGTTAAGGTACAGGCTGATGCAGAGCAGCAGTATGTAAACTATGGCGTGAAGGATGTAGCCAAGATGGATGGCAAGCAGGTGATTGATGCACTGCTTGAAGCTGGTATCTTTGGTTATATCAATCAGTTGCCTTATGCTGTTTCAACGAATCCTTCGGTAATGCCGAAGGCTATCTTTGTTTCTGCATTGCGTGACAAACCGCTGGCAGGCGACTTCGATTTTGAAGTAAAAGGTGAGGAAGCAAACTTCCAGACAGGTCTGACGGCACTGTCAAAGATTGCCAAGACCTATTTGGGTTGTGGTGTTCACTCCAGCTTCGAGAACTATCAGAATGTTGATGTAACTGTCTTTGATGGCAAATGTCCTGCTGGCAATGTTGGCGTACAGGTGAATAACATCGATCCAGTCAACAAGGGCGAGGTGGTTTGGACCATCGGTGACCCAACAGTTGTGCTGTTCATCGGTCGTCTGTTCAATACGGGCAAGGTGGACCTTACCCGCACGGTGGCTCTTTGTGGTAGTGAGATTAACAGTCCTGCCTATGTGAAAATGCTGGTGGGCGAAGAGCTTTCTACACTCCTGAGCAACAGCTATGACGCTTCGAAGAGCGTTCGCATCATCAATGGTAATGTGCTGACAGGTCGCCCAACTACAAAGGATGGGTTCCTGGGTGCTCACAGCTCTGAGATTACTGTTATCCCCGAGGGTAATGATGCCGACGAGATGCTGGGTTGGATTCTGCCACGCTTCAAGCAGTTCTCCGTGAACCGCAGCTATTTCTCTTGGCTGTGCGGCAAGAAGAGCTATGCACTTGATGCCCGTGTGAAGGGTGGCGAGCGTCACATGATTATGAGCGGCGAGTACGACAAGGTACTGCCGATGGATATCTATGGTGAATACCTCATCAAGGCCATCATCTCTGGCGATATCGACCGCCAGGAGGCCCTGGGCATCTACGAGGTTGCTCCTGAGGACTTTGCTCTTGCAGAATTCGTGGATTCTTCTAAACTTGAGTTGCAGCGTATTGTGCGTGAAGGTCTCAACATTTTACGTAAAGAAAACGCTTAATGTTTAATCTTTAATGTTTAATTTAACATGAGCTTTTTAAGAAATTATCTCAATAAAATCAAGCCGAACTTCGAGGAGGGTGGCAAGCTTCATGCCTTCCGCTCGGTGTTCGACGGCTTTGAGACCTTCCTTTATGTGCCTAATGACACAGCGAAGGCTGGTGGCGTGAATATTCACGACGCTATCGACTCGAAGCGCATTATGAGTATGGTGGTTATCGCCCTGATGCCCGCCATGCTGTTTGGTATGTACAATATCGGCTATCAGAACTATGCTGCTGCCGGCACACTGGCTGGTGCATCGTTCTGCGAGATCTTTGCTTACGGCTTCCTGGCTGTTCTGCCAAAGATCCTGGTTAGCTACATCGTAGGTCTGGGCATCGAGTTTGCCTGGGCACAGTGGAAGGGTGAGGAAATCCAGGAGGGTTACCTCGTTTCGGGTATCATCATCCCGCTGATTATTCCTATCGGCTGCCCACTGTGGATGCTGGCTCTAGCCTGCGCATTCTCAGTAATCTTCTGTAAGGAGATATTCGGTGGTACAGGTATGAACATCTTCAATCCCGCTGTTGCAGCACGTATGTTCCTGTTCTTCGCTTATCCTTCGAAGATGACTGGCGATACCGTTTGGGTGGCTCAGAACTCAATCTTCGGTCTGGGTAACGACCTGCCCGATGGATTCACAGCTGCTACACCACTTGGTGAGCTGGCACAGAACATCACACCTAATGCCTCTATCCTCGATATGGCCCTCGGATTCATCCCTGGCTCTATCGGTGAAACATCGCTCATTGCGATTGCCATCGGTGCTTTCATCCTGCTGTGGACGGGCATCGCCTCTTGGCGCACTATGATTAGCGTATTCGTAGGCGGTATCGCCTTCGCTCTGCTGTTCGAGCAGACTGGTCAGGGCATGACTTGGTGGCATCACTTCGTCATGGGTGGCTTCGCTTTCGGTGCTGTGTTTATGGCTACCGACCCTGTAACATCGTGCCGCACTACTACGGGTCAGTATATCTACGGATTCCTGATTGGTGCTATGGCCATCATCATCCGTGTGATGAATGCCGGCTATCCTGAGGGTATGATGCTTGCCATCTTCTTTGGTAATATGTTTGCTCCGACGATTGATCATTTCATCGTTGAGCGCAATATCTCGAAACGTTTAAAGAGAGGAGGTACCAAATGAAACTGAATACAAACTCTAACGCGTACATTATTATATATAGCGCGATACTCGTAGTCATCGTGGCTTTCTTGCTGGCTTTCGTCTATCAGGC
>JAEEGK010028873.1_pt1 | contig 11096 bp, 6 predicted proteins | sample 8958771 | NCBI WGS metagenome assembly JAEEGK01 (sample SAMN16246547, study PRJNA631951) | gut metagenome | biome: gut microbiome; feature: rumen; material: SC-attached | host: Bos | place: Iran: Karaj | collected 2018-10 | reverse complement strand
ATTATATTAATTTATGATTATTTAATAATAAATTAATAATACAAATATTAATTTATTCTTATACAATAAATTATTATTAATATAATAATTAATAATAGAATATTTATTTACAAATCAAGAATTGATAGATTTTTTTTAATTATATTTAATTCATTTTTATAATCATCATTTAATTTATTTATATTTTCATCATTAAAAAAATCAGTTTGATTATTTATTATATTATAAAAATCTTTTGCATAATCATATCTATCTTTTCCTCTTCGAATAAATATATTAATAATTATTTCTAACAGCCATAATTCATTTCCTTTCATTAAATTATTTTTTCTCCAATATTCTGGAATTATATATAAAATATTTTTCATTTTTTCCCATTTTTCATTATTTTTTAATTTTAAAGTTATTTGCCCTTTTCTTCTTCTATAATGATAAAAAGTAGAATTTAATTTTTTTACTAAATTAATTCTTGGAAATAACATTAAATTAAAACATAAATCTTCTCCATAAATTTCTGGTAAGAATTTTATATTATTTTTTTTAATTATTTCCGATTTATATAATTTATTCCACAATTCTACTCTTATATTTTGCCAAATATTCTTTATATTATATATAATTCCAATTTCTGTTTGATTATTTTCAATTGGTTTTTCTCTTCTTTTTCTTTGAAATATTGTATGTTTAAATTCAATAATATCAATATTATCTTTTTTGGCTAAATTATAAGTTATTTCTAACATATTTTCTTCAATATAATCATCTGAATCAACAAATGCAATATATTCTCCCATTACAAAATCTAATCCTGTATTTCTTGCATTTGCAACTCCTTGATGTGCTTGTTCAATAAAAATTATTTTTTTATCTTCAAGGTATGATTTTAGTCTATTAAATGTATTATCAGTTGAACCATCATTTATTAATATTATTTCAATTTCTTTTAATGTTTGATTTATTAAATTATTTAAACACTCATTTATATATCTTTGAACATTATAAATTGGTACTATTATTGAAACTTTCGGAATTATTTTACTATTTTGAAAAGAAAAAAATAATAATAAATAAAATAAATTTTTCATTAATAAATAATATTTTATTAAAAATGTTTATAATTTTAATTTTAAAATAAAAATTTTTAAATTATATAAAATAATTTATTTTATTTATTTATTTATTTATTTTTTTATAATATTATTTAATAAATTTTAATCACCTAATTTGTTCATAATATCATCAATTAATTTTTTCTTTTTTCCATCTTCACTACCTGGATCATTAAATAAATTCAATTCAAAAATTTCAGAACATCGTTTTAAATTCTTTTTTCCAGTTGATGTTTTATTTAATAAAATATTACATATTCCTAAATTAAACAAAATATCAGCTTTTAATTTAAATTTATTTTGCTTTTTCGATATTAATTCCAATCCTTCGTTGTAATTTTTAACAGCTAAATCATAATTTTTTACCATATAATAATAATTTCCTTTTAATTTATATATTAATGCATTATTTATATTATTTTTAACACCATAAGATTCAATGAAGTTTTCATATTTTTTAAATTCTTCTTCTAAATTTTTATATTTTTTTGCTAAATAATAAGTATTTAATAAAGCAAAATATGTTTTTATTATTAAATCTTTAATATAATTTAAATTAAATATAGCATTTAATTCATTATCAAAAAAATGAGATATGGTATATTGAACTAACATATTTGATTTTTCTTTTATTGAATTTAATAATTTTTCTTTGTTTTCTTTTTCACTATTATAAAGTTTTGTTAAACTACTAATATTATTATAAATTCCAAATAAAGAAAATAATAAAACATTTGGTTCCATTTGTAAATTTCTCACAAAATTATTTTTGTAATCATTTAAATTACTTTTAAATATAACCGATGTTGTGTCATTATTATTTAGAGAAAAAATATTAATTAAATTTCCTTTTATATAATTATCCAATTCTGAATTTGTATTCTTTTTTTCCATAAATTTTCCATAAATTTCTTTGTATTTTTTAATTATATCTTTTTCATTAATTTGATATAAAGCTGATGAAGCCTTATTTAATTCTTCACTATTTGATAAATATTTAGCATTAAATTCAAAATCAATTTCTCTTGAACATAAAAGGAAAAATAAATATTTATATTTTAATTCTTCAAAATATTCTTTTTTTTTCATAAAGCTTTTATTATCGTCAATATAATTTTTATTTAATATTATTAACAAATTTTTATTAATTTTTTTTAAAATTTTTTTAGATTTTTCAATATCACTATTATAAATATAGCAATTTTCTAATTTTGATAATATAGTCAAAAATAATTCAATTGAATCATCTATTTCTAACTCACCATTTAATGATAAATTTTTTAACATAGAATAGATTTCATTTAATATTTCTATGCATTTATTAATTTCAAAATTATCATTATGTAAATTAAATAATATTATTCCAGTTTTTATAGCTAATAATTTATTATTTTCTTCTTTAAATTGACTATATAAATTAGCAGTACTTGCAAGTAATTCATTTGTATTAAAAATTTCTTCACATTCTAATTTTGAAAATCTCCAATTTAAAATAGTATTTTTAAGCTGAATATATTTAAATTTATATTCATTAAGCATATTATTATCAACTTCATCTATTATATCTGAAATTATTTCATTACTATAAGTTTTTCCTTGTTCTATATTTCCTACATATAAATTACAAATACCAGAATAATATTTGTATAATAAATATTCATGCAAAACTTTATTCATTGGAGCAAATAATTTTAATTTATCATATAAATCTTTTATTTCTGCTTTTTTTCTTTGATGATAAGTATCTTCAAATTCAATTATATTATAAACTAAATATAATTGTTCTTTAGTTAAGGGATTAGATAATAAATTTATATTAATTTTATTATTAAATTCATTAATATATTTATTATCTATTTTACATAAATGAAACAAAACAAGGGCTAAAAAGTTAATATAATTTGGATTGTTATTTTTTTTACTTGAAATATAATCTTTATATGTTTTCAATTCTATTTCTGTAAATTTTACATTATTATAAAAAATATTTGCTTTAGAATAAAAAATAAGACCTTCTTGTTCAAATTTTTTTTGAATGTTATTAATATAGGATTCCATCATTTTTATATATAAATAATAAATAAATATAAATAATTAATATAATCTATTTTTAAATAATTTATTAAATTGAAAATAAAAAATTATTTTTAAAAATATATATTATTAATATTTTTTATTAATAAAAAAATTAAATACAAATTATTTTTCAATTTTAATATTTAAAGGATTATCTTTTTCATTTAAAGGAATAATTTTTATTTTTTTTTCATCTATTTTAATATTTTCAAATATTTCAAAAAAATTATTATTACATATTGGGCATTTTTTCCCTTTTTTATTTAATACATATTTTTTTAAACAATAAAAATGAAAAATATGATGACAATTTGTTATACAAATTTTTGATTTATCTACCACAAAATCTAATAAACATATTGAACAATTTTTTTCTGCTGATTTAAATCTTTCTGAAAATATTTCAGGTTTCATTATATTTTGAAATAAAAAATGTTGTTGAGCAATAATTGAGTTTTTGTCAGAATTTAAATTTAATCTTTCTGAGTTAATATCATATGTTTGAAAATATTGTCTATTATTATTTTGAATGGAATTCATAGGATATGAATGAATGTCATTTCTTCTATTTAATTGATTATTATTATTTAATACTGAATTTGTTGCAATTTTACAACAACAATAAAAAATTAAAAAAATTATTACAATAGTTAATATTATGGATATTATTAAAGAAATTATTAATCCTACATTAGAATTATTATAATTATTATTATTGTTTTTTGCAAAAGAAAATGAAATATTAAAAGAAAAATAAAATAAATAAATAATTAAATTATTTATATTCATTATAAAAATATATTGAAATATGTAAAAATAAAATCATTTATTCAAATATAAATAATAATATATTAAATTAATATAAAAAGAAATTAAATAAATATTATTTAAACATTAATTTCATTTTGAATTATTAATTCATTTAATTCTCTTAATTTTTGCTCTAAATATAATTGCTTTTGTTCACTTTCTTTAATATTTTTTTCTAATTCTTTAATATGTTCATGTATATCTGTAATTTCATTATCTTTTTCAGTAATCATTTCTTGAAGTTTTTGGATTTCTGCAACTTCAATATTGTTTCCTATATTCATGTTTTTACTTTTTAATTTATTATCTTCAAATTGATTAATTTGATTATTATATTCATTATTTGTATTCATATTATGAGAAATATTTTTATTATTTTTTAAAGGAATATTATGAATAACTTTATAAACTTTAATTAATAAAAATTCTATTGCATTTGGTTTACTATTCATTATATCATTAATTTCTTCTTTTGTAACTTTTATTCCTAGTTTTTTTAAAACTTTTGTGTTTAATGTATTCCAATTAGATAATTTTTGTTTAGTTGAAGATGCATTTGGATAATTATGTAAATCTACTAAACGAGGATAATGATATTTTATCATTTCTGCTAAAAGAACACCATCATTAAAATCTCTTGCTATATTTTTTTTTTGCCTACTTAATGGAATTTTATCTACCCATTCATAAATGTACATAATTTCTTTTGATTCATCATATTCTTCTTCTTCAACATTTTCATTATTATTTTCGGTGTCAATATTTTCATTTTCATTTGTTTGAGAATTATTTTGTTCCATTATTAAATATTTTATTTAAATTATTATAATTAAAAAATTTTTTTATAAATTTAAATTAAATAAAATAAAATAATTTAAAATAAAAATTATATAAGAATAATTTTTAATAACTTTTTTAATAAAATTTTTATATAATATAATATTATATAAAAATTAATAAAAAAATAAAATAAATGGGTTGTTCTGGTTCAGAAAGTTCTTTTAGCCATAAAAAATATGGTGGAATAGTTTGTGGAGGAACAATGATTGAAGTAGCAATTGGAGATGAAAAAGGAAAAATAATAGAAAGAAAATCTTTTGAAACATCAGCCCCTAAATCAACTATAGAGCAAGTAATAGAATTTTTTAAATTACATCCTGTTGATAGTTTAGGTATAGCCTCATTTGGACCTATAGATCCTGATAAAAATAGTGAAACATATGGATATATAACAACTACACCAAAACCAGGCTGGGCGAATTTTAATATAGTAGGTGAAATACAAAATGCCTTTAAGAAAATGAAAATAGGGTTTGATACAGATGTTAACGCAGCATGTTTAGGTGAAGTTTTATTTGGTTCAGCAAAAGGGATTGAAAATGTTTTATATTTATATATAGGACAAGGAATAGGAGGTGGGGCTTTTGTAGAAGGACATTTAATGCATGGTTTACTTCATCCTGAAATGGGACATATAAAATTAATTAAAAAAAATACTGATACATATGTTGGACATTGTCCTTTTCATAGGGCATGTTTAGAAGGATTGGCTGATGAACCTTCATTAGAAGCTAGAACAAATTTAAAATATAAAGAAATTCCTTCTGATGATCCAATTTGGGATTTAGAAGCTTTTTATATTGGTCAGGCTTGTTCTGGTTATATTTTAACTCTAAGTCCTCAAAAAATAATTTTAGGTGGACCAGTTATGAAACATACACATTTATTTCCAATGATTTATGAATATACAAAAGAAATGTTAAATAATTATATACAAAAAAAAGAAATTTTACAAAATATTGAAAATTATATTATAAGTCCAGGTTTAGGAAATGATGCAATGTTAATAGGGGCTTTTGCTTTAGCAATAAATGCAGAAAAAGAAAATTAAAATATGGTTAAAATTTTTATAAATTATAAAATATATTTTTATATATATAAATATTATATAAATATGATTAATATTTTATATAACATATATGTTAATTTGATATATATATTTTTTTTTAATATTTCTGTTAAATAATATTAATTAATTAAAAATTTATAAAATATTTTACTAAAGTTTTATATTAATAAAAAATATAATTTCATGATTATTATAAGATTTTGAAAGTTTTTTAAGTAATAAATAGTTAGTTTGATAATAATTTAAAATTTCAACAATTAACATTATAATAAAAATTATTATTAATAAATTTGTTAAATAATTTATTTTAGATAAAAAATCAGGTTTAAATTTATTATATAAAATATAATTCATTGTATTCATACAAGATATAATAAAATAATAATTTATAATTTGTATTTCTTTATGATGATAAAATCTTTGAATATCATAAAAATTTCTTTTTGATTGTGAAAATTCAATAGAAATTTCAGCTAAATGTTTTGTAATTCCACTAATAATAATAATTAAATGAGTATTCAAAGTTGGAATAAATTGGCAAATATCAATTATCATTAATTGAAATTCACTATTTATATCATCATTTATTACTTCACATAATCTATCATCATTTATAATTTCATAAATATTAACATAATCATTTGATAAAATTTTCATAATATAAGAAAAATTTAAATATATATTTTGAACTTTTTCAATTTTTGTATAATTTTCAAAAATACTTGATTCATTAAATAAAATTGAATATTTTATAATAAAATAATAATTTATTATTAAAGTTTGAAACTGATTTACATTTAAAATATGAAATAATTTTGTTTTATTTAATTTAATTAAAGATAAAATTAAAGGTGTAAATATAATAATAAATATCATAAAAATAGATAAAAAAATAATTATTATATATAAAACATTTTTATTACGAAAACATAAATTTTTAATAGGTGTTTGTTTAGAATATTCAAAATTTATATTTTCTTCTTTTTTATTTGAATTAAAAAAATTATTTATACTATCTTGTTTTTTTAATAAAGTTAATTTACTGCTATGAAATGATTCATTTAAATCAGAAGAATTATTATTTTTTAAATCAAAATTATTAATATTAAATCCTTTTTTTATGTTAAAATTTTTTTTTGGAGAAGAATCTAATTCAACCTTTGTCTTTTTTTTATTTATTATAACTTCTTTTGCTATCATTTTTAAAGAATCTAAAACTTTTGTAGCTTTAATTTCATTTTTTATTAAATATTTGGTTAACTTTAATTTTTTCTTCAAAAATATTATTTGTTCATTTTCAATTTCACTTATTTTTTTTATTATTTTTAAAATTTTTTTATCTAATAAATTTGCAGTAAAATATAATAATAATAAAGAAAATAAATTTCCAATTATAAAAATATATAAAAACACTAAAAAAATTACCTTCAAACGATTAATTTCATTTTCAAAAATATTTTTAACTTCATTATTAATTTCTAATATTTTTGGATAATAATTAATATAATTTTTTAAAATTAAATACATATATTGTATTTCAAGAGATTTATCAAATAAAGAATCATTGTAAGTAAAATTTAATATATCCGTAAATAAGTAATAATTTTCTATTTGAGATAAAGCATGAAAATAATTTATTTCATTAGGAAATATTTCTGCATAAGTAATATTTTTATATTTCCCATTTATTAATAAAGATGGTATTGGTTTATTAATGGATTTATATAAATCTGAAGATTTTGATATTTTTTTGATATATTTTTTAAAATATGTATTATGATATTCATTTAATAAATTACTATAAAATTGATTATAATATTTAAAAAATTTATAAGTTGAATAATTTTCATTTAATTTTAATATTTCATTTTCTATTATATTATATATATTATTTTTATTATCTTCATTTTCAATTACTATTTTATTATTAAAATAAAAATGATTATAAAAATATATTAAATTATATTCTCTTAAAAAAATTAATACTTGATAATCATTTTTAAATTTTTTGATTATTAGTTTAATTGCAATTAAAATTATAAATGCTAAAATAATTAAAAAAAAATTATATATGAAACTTATAATTTCATTTTTATTTTTATTTTTAATTTGTTTACTTTCAGATAATGTTATATTCCAATCATTATCTTTTAAACCAGATAAACTAGCTTGACTTGCTACACTAGCATTGATAGATAAATTTATTACACTTTCATTTTTAATTAAAACACTCATATTTAATAAACTCTCACGTTTTGTATATAAATTTTCAAATGAAAAACTAATTAAATAAATTTTTGATGATTGATATTTATCATTTGAAACATTATTAAAAATAAGATCATTTGTATCTTTTTCATAATTATCTTTTTTTAAATCCAATAAAAATTCATTTTGATATTCGATTTTAATTTTCATAAATTTAAGTTTTGAATATTTTTCTTTTAAAATGTCATAATTTCTATGAAAATTTTTATCATCATTTATTTTTAAATTTTGATAAACAAAATTTAATATTTTTGATAAAGAAACTTCATATGTAATTGGATTAAATTTATTTTCTAAAATATCTTTAATAATATTCATTTCATTTTCTTTTTTATATATTTGAAAAATATCATATATATTAACATCATTTGATTTTATATTTAATCCAAAATTTTCAAAAAAAAATAGACCAAATTTTTTAATTGTTCCATTTGTATCAATTAAAGCAGAATTATATAAATATGTTTTATTATGTTCAATTTGTGCTAAAAAATATAAATTATCATTATAAGAAGGTAATAAAGAAAAATAAATTTTATTTAATAATATTAATTTATTATTTGTTAATAAAGGAATATTGTGTTTTTTATTTGAATTATTAGATTCATTTTTTATATTTTTATTATTACAAAAAATTTTTTTTAATTTTTTATATATATATTTTCTTATAATATAAGGAAATATATTTAAAAAATTTGTATCTTTTAATTTATTACTTTTCATACCACTAATTGATACATAATTATAAGGTGCCTTTTTTATAATAATTTTTTTATTTTTTTTGATTTTATTTATAAAAATATCATTATTTTCTGATAATAAATTAATACCATTTAAATCAAATATTTCTAAATTTTTATTAATAGCAAAATTAAATAAAATACTTTCAATATATTTAAATTTTTCGTTTTCAAATATATCTTTATTTTCTATTAAATTTTTTAAATATTTTTTTAAATTTACAATTTTTTCTAAATTTTTACCAATAATTGTATTATATTTTTCAATTATTTTATATAATTTTGATGCATTATGTGTAAAATATTTTATAATATTTTTAAAACATTTTGTAATTTTTAAATATTTTAAATTCACTTTTAAAATAATAATATAATTTGAAAATTTCATATATTTATTTTTTTCAATATTATCATTTTCATGAATATTAATAATATAATATTTTAAATATCTAAAAATTGCATAAGGAAGTAATTTATTTTTGTTTTTAAATTTATTTGAATTTAAAAATTTCATTAAATTATATTCCATTTTGAAATTTTTTCCTTCCAATAAAAATGTTAACAATAATTTATTATAATTTAAATATTCTCTTAAATTTTCATAAAAATTTTCAAAATAATTTGTTTTTGATAATCTAATATAAAAATTAATAAAATAATTTAATAAATTAATAAATTCATTTTTAATTTCTTTTTTTTCTTCTGTAAAATTTGTCCGAGTTTTATATTTTTTTGTAATAATAAATTTTTCTGATATAATTAAATTTAATGAATTAATATTTAAATTAAATTTAGAATCACCTTTTGATAAAATTTTAAAATCATTTTTATTAATTATTAAATGATAATAAAAATAATAATTAATTGAATTTAAAACATCTTCTCTTATTTTTTTTATACTACTATTAATATTCGGTTGATTATGTAAATCAACCATAGTATTTAATAAAGGCTCAAAAATTTGGAAAAAAGCAAAAAATATTTTTCTATCTTTTTTTAAAAATAAATTATTTATATATTCAATGTTATAAAATTTTTTATGATAATAAAAAATTACATGTAAAAATATATTAATAATTAAAAAAATTGCTATTTCTATAAATTTTAAAAAATTCATATTAATTTTTTCATTAATAAAAATAAAAGAAATAAATTTTGTTAATAAATATGAAATTGAAATTATATCAAAATAAAAAATATTAATTCTTTTATTTAATATATTTGTGTCGTTTATAAAAATTAAAATATTTTGTTTAAATTTTAACATAAAAATAAAAACCCAAATTACTTGAATATTTATAAAAAATTTAATATTAAATCTAATTACAATAATAATACTAGAAAATAAATTACATATTATATTATAAAAAAAAATATTCGAATTTAAAAAATAAAATTTTTCATTTTGACCATAGGAATAAACAAAAAATTTATTAAATAAGAAAATTAGATAAAAAAATATTATTATTATCAAAAAATCTAAATATATTTTTGATGAAATATTTTGAAAATTTTCACTTAAATTAATTAATAAATTTCTTGATATTATAATCATTAATATAGGTAATAATGACTCATTATAAAAGAAAAAGCAAAATGAACAAAATTTATTAATGAATTTTATAAAATTATTATTTATATTAATTATACATCCTAATAAAAATAAAATATATAATAAAATTATAATTATTTTTATTATAATATCATTGTTTAATTTAAAATAAATTTGATCATAAATTTCATTAATATTAAAAAATTTTTTTATTAATAATGAAATTTGATCTTTATTATAATTTAAATTATTTTCAGTTTCAATATTTTTATTAATATATTTTTGATTTAATAATTCTAAATAAAAAATTGGACTAAAAAAATAAATATAACTTGTATAATTAATAAAATTTCTGTCTTTTTGAAAAATTATATCTATTATAATAATATTATTTATCATATTTATTAATGCAAAAAAAATAGAACGATAATGAAAATTATTATTCAAAATTTTTAATTTTATATAAATTGATGTTAATATATTAAATATTATTGATTTATTTTTGTTCATTTTTATTAATATTTTGAATATATAAATAAATATATTTATTTAATAAAAAAAATTAATTTATAAATAAAATAAAAAATTATGAAATAATAAAATTTAAATTAATTTTTTATAAAAAATATAAA
>JAEEGK010028872.1_pt1 | contig 11097 bp, 9 predicted proteins | sample 8958771 | NCBI WGS metagenome assembly JAEEGK01 (sample SAMN16246547, study PRJNA631951) | gut metagenome | biome: gut microbiome; feature: rumen; material: SC-attached | host: Bos | place: Iran: Karaj | collected 2018-10 | reverse complement strand
TCGTCTATCATCTCTCCAAGCGCTGTCTCGTACTCCCTGGTGAGTTTTATAAGTTTCAAACCCATAGTTCCCAAATCTCCAAATCCTGACTGTCAGTTTTATTGAAAATTATAAGCTGTCATGGAGCGCCCCGGAGTATACGGTGTGTGATGGGAAGGCCCGATCAGAACCTGCCGCTCGCACAGGTGCGACATCAAGATGAAAGCCGGCGTACTCTATCACATGAGTGTTTCTGCAAAACACGCGCTTTCTTTAATATAATCGTTCTCTTTCGTCCTGATGGAGACCTGCCCTGAAGACTGTCTGCCCAATATTAGTCGCACCATAATACGCATCGGAAAGCAAACTGTTCTGGTTGAGGATAAGCAAGTCCCATCTCGCCAAGCAGCCAGAGCGCCTTTGCCTGAATTATTACGGATTCATGGGCAAGGAGTGCCGAAACATACGGGATGCTTTCCACGTATCCTTGTCTTTTGTCAGTATGCCAGGCTCTTTATAGAGTTCTGGTTCAGTCAATCCGGCATCTCCTTCAAAATCTTCAGATACATATCCAGCCTTGCGTTGATGTATCCGGCGAACAGGTTCTCCATGGCGGAAAGACTGTGTTTAACATGATACTCATCAAAAGCGTTGTAATAAGCGACTCTGTCCGTGAACTTGATGTCGATCGGCGGATAGCCCGCTTTCATCAGCTCCAGATTGATAAGCAGTCTGCCTGTTCTGCCGTTGCCATCGATAAAGGGATGGATGCCTTCAAACTCAATATGAAAACGTGCAAGCTTTGGTACGATGTGTTCCTCGCTTGCGGCATAGTCGAGTAGAAGCTGTTCCATTCTCGGCTCGATCAGGTATGGCTGCGCGGGTTCGTTATGCGCTCCCATAATGCGTACGGGAACTCTTCTGTAAACGCCGCGGTCATCCTTTTTGTCGGCAAGTACAAGATAGTGGACCTGTTTTATGATGCTTTCGGTGAGAGGTGCTTTTTCCTTCACAAGCTCTCGGACATAATCGAAAGCCTCTTTATGACTGACAGCTTCCATATGATCCTTCAGTGGTTTCTGATCTATTGTAAGTCCGCGAAGAACAAGGTCAGTCTCCCGGAGCGTCAGCGTATTGCCCTCAATCGCGTTAGAGTTATAGGTGTATTCAACCGTAAACTCTTCGTTGAGCCGCTCCAGTTCGCCTTCCGTCAGAGGTCTTCTGCAATCCAGCTCCTTTTTCTTGCGGTCGATCTGAGCAAGAATGTTCTCTTTTGATCTGAACCTTCCGTCGGCGGGCTTTTCGGCGTCAATGGGGATCTTCCAGCCGCGTCCTTCCTGATATGCACCGGGAATCTTGCCTTCGGAACACAGCACCCTGATTCTTCTGTCGGAAATGCCCCACTTAGCGGACGCTTCTTTTACTGTCATATACATAAGCTCCCACCTCCAATTTGATGCTTTATTATACCGTTTTATCGGAATAATATCAAGACTATCGGAATAACATATTGCGATTTAACGGAACAATGCGGTTCTTATTGAATCGGAACAATGTTTTTGGCGGAACAATGCAAGTGCATTTAGCGGAACAATAAAAAACACACGGATAGTTCCGAGTGTAGTTATGCGTCAATATTGCAGCCCTGGATCGTTTTTATCGACATAGATATGTTGACTATTTCGATAGGCTTTGATGATGACGACCAGGTATCCGAAGAAGAAGAGGAAGAAGGTTTTCTCCTTTTCATGGATGACGATGAAGATGAGGATGAAGAGCGTTCTGGAAGTAAAGGCGGCTGTTTGACAGTGTTTTTGATAGTAGGCGGGATCGCAACTGCGATTACGATGATGTCATTCATTATTTGAGCGAACTGCAGGAAACATAGAAAAATCTGTTACAACTGATGCGGCCATATGGTATTATTGCCTACGTTTCAGTAAAAACAGGAGGATTTGATAATGAATAAAGCTGATATCATTAAAGCCGTTTCTGAGATAAACTGCGATTGTTTTGAATAGCCCTCATCAGAGGGCTTTTCTTTTGCCCACACCATATGATAAAATACTGTACACACTCAATTGCTGCAAATCTCATTCATAAAAAAGCATCATTTTCTCTCTTTGCAGTATAATCAAGGCGGCAGATGACCAGACGCCGGAACAACCGGACGGAGAATCGGAGGAAAACATGGGACTGATCACTGATCTGTATAAAAAGAACTTTTTGCTGCGATTTGATAAGGATGAGGCGATCCCGTATTACAGCGCCGACGATTTTCCGGGGCTTGTGTGCGAACGCGGTTCGTTCCGAAACACGGCGGGCGTGACGATCCGATACTTCACATATGCGTATAAAGGATACGACCCGGACAAGCTGATCCTGTTCTGCCCGGGGATCGGTCCGGGGCACACCGCGTACCTTGCGGAGATCGAAACCCTTTGCCGCGCGGGGTACCGTGTTCTGACGCTCGATTATACCGGCTGCGGCGAATCGGGCGGAGACCGTCTGCCTTCCGCGAACGCGCCGACGCGCGACGTTATGGAATTGCTCGATCATCTGCATCCCGAAGAGGAGATCATCCCGGTCGGGCATTCGCTGGGCGGCTACACCGCGCTGAACCTTGCGCATCTTCTGCCGACCGTGACCCGGGCGGTCATTCTGTCCGGCTTTGTGAGCATTTCCGACGAGATGATGGGCTTTGTCAAGCTGCGGATCCTTGCCGACCGCGTAAAGCGCTTTGAACAGAAACTCGATCCGCAGTACGGCGCGCTCGACAACCGCGCGTATCTGAAGACGACTGCGGATAAGCTGCTGTGGATTCATTCGACGGACGATCCCATGGTGAATTACAGGTATAACGCCGGACAGGTGCAAAAGATCGGGAATCCGAACGTGCGCGTCATCACGGCGGAGCACAAAAAGCACAATCCGCAGTACAGCGCGGAGGCGCTGGAAACGATGAACGCTTGGATCGGCGAATATGAGCGCCTGCTGCGGGAAAAGCAGCTTGAAACGCCGGAAGCGCGGAAAGCGTATTTTGCCGACAAACCCATCGCGCGCATGACCGCGCAGGATCCCGCCGTATACGAAGAGATCCTCCGCTTTCTCGAAGCGTGACTTGGCATTTTCTGAAGATATTGCAGCGGCGAAGGACCCTTATTGAATACGCAAAAGCTCATCTTCCGATCCTGCTCGGCCCGCAGGTCACCGTTTCCCGGAAGCAGATTCCGCGTCCGGTCCACCGGATCCATTGAACAGCAAACGCTCCCGAACCGGGAGCGTTTGCTGTCAATTAAAAGTGCTTTCATTCTCTTGAAAAATGCACGTGTGATACCCTCATTTTTATTATTTCGCAACTATTATTTTAGTTTTTTCTGCACTTTTGTTTTACCAATTTCTGAGATTTTGTTTTGTATTTTTCGTTTTTACCGGACGAAGAACACCTTTCCGTAAAAAACATGACAGGAAACAACCCAAAGAAACATCACTAAGTAGTGCGGCAGGATTTGTTTATTGTGCATATAATTCAAATCTATAGATCATAATTCCGCTCCTTTTTGACGTTAAAATGAAGTTGATTATATTTTAACCTAACTTTTCATGCCGTCAATAGCGTCTGTGCGCGTTTTTTGCCTTATGGTCGACATTCTGTTTCCGAAAAATGTTCGGACATATGTATGAGGTCGCCGCGCAGATCGACGCGGAACGGTTCTTGCAAACGCTGTCCGAAACGGATCAGAAGATCCTTGCGCTGCGGCTGAAGGGCAGAAAAATGCACCCGCGGGGGCGGGTGCGGGGATAGAAGGGCTGTATTCTTGCGTTGCAGTTCTATCTAAAAGTACTTTCAATTTCGCGTCTAAGAGAAGAATTCCAATGGTTTTTCAAAATGCCATAATAATTACGTTCTCTTTTTAGGTAATTTGTTGCTGTCAAAGTCGAATCGTTTTCACAAGCAATATTATAGTTTATAATGCCTGCTTCTATTATTGCTGAAAACAGCTTATTTAAGGCATCATCATATAAATTTTTATTATCCCACGTTGCCGGAGGAAGAAGAAACCTCATATTTCCTAAATCGTGGAATATCTCATATATTGAATCTGTCGCATTTTCAAAACGTGCTACGTTGAAAATGGCCTCAATATCATGTGTGGATAATTCCCCTTGATGATATCTTGCAGCTAAAGCAACAAAAGCAATACATATCGTTCTTGCATTGTGTGCAAATGAGATACGGTTGGCTGAATCAGGGGTGTTCAAATTATCCCTATCAAACTTTTTTTGATAAGTTGTTTTAAAGTAATTAACACAATAGTTAATCATTTGTGAATAGAAATGTGGTTATTTTGTCTAAATAATTGTTTTATTGTCAGTCAAACAACACAACCAAATAGGGTACAGCGAGATTTTTCTCATACATACAAACACCGCAAATAACGAGAAAATCCATTAACGTCCGCTTCGTTTGACGAAAAGCGGTGAAAATTGTTTATAAATATCGTGATTTATGACTTTGACATCCTCTTTATCGGACAGAAAGCGGAAAATGCAGCGGCGATCTGTTACGGAGATTCTTCTGATTGCCTAGACAGCGGAAGAATCTCCGGCGACGCGGCAAAGCCGCGTATACGAACGGACGCTTCGCGCCCGTTCTCGCTGCCCCAGCCGCGACAAAAAAACAGCCCCCATGAAGGGGCTGATTTTTGGTAGCGGCGATCCGATACGGCATCCCTTCTGATTGAACAGACAGAGGAAAGGATGCCGGCGACGCGCGAACGCTTTGCGTTCACGCGTATACGAACGGAGCGCGTTGCGCCCGTGAGAATCGATGATCAGCCGCAATAAAAATGACCATCCCGGTTGGGATGGTCATTTTTATGGTAGCGGCGAGGGATGTGCTGGAGTATGCAAAGATTCATCTGCCGATCCTGCTCGGAACGCATACTTCCGTCCGGCGAAAGCAGCCCCCGCGCGAAGTACATCGGATTCATTAAAGGAGGTATCAAAATGAACGTCTCATATACCACGGTCGGCAACATTCAGATCCCGAATCTGGTCCTCGATCCCGCGCCCGACGTCCCCATCGGCAAGTACGGCAGGATGCGGAAGCGTTTCCTGGAGCAGCGGCACGACGGCACGCTGACCGCCCTTGTCCTCTCCGGAAAACTGACCGATCATCTTCTGGAGATCGACCGCACGGCAAGGGAGCAGATCGAAGCCACGGTTTCCGAAATGGCAGCCGCCGAAGGCGTCACCGAGCGCCTGAAAGCCGAAAACCAGATGGAATGGCTCCGTCGCATGAACAGCATCCGCGCCCGCGCAGAAGAGATTGTGATCCGGGAAGTGGTTTATGGCGAATAGCAGCGCCATGAAACAGCAAAGCCCGAAGCGTCCACGCGCTTCGGGCTTTGTAAATGACTCTTTTTATTTCGTTCCGGACAGCGCAACGCCGTTGACGTACAGCGTATAGCCGTTGGAAATGATATTGGACGCATCGCCGGTGAACGACGTGATATAGGTATCGCCCGTCAGCGTCCATGTCGACGTGGAATCCAGCGTGACATGCACCGTACCGACCTCTGTCGAGACCGTCGTGCCCTTGGCGTTGGTGATCGAACCGTGGATGCAGCCCGTAAAGGTCGAGCCGTCGGTGAGATTCAGCGTCAGAGTCGAATCGCTGCCGACCAGAATCGTGCCGGAAAGCGCCTCACGGATTGTATTCAGCGTCGCAATGTTGCTGCCGCCGCTCCAGCCGTCCGCGCAGACGGAGAGCAGGACGTTTTCGCCGTCCTCGTTCACAAGCGTTACGTTCGTCAGCGTAATCACCGCGTTCGTGTTGGTGACATGGAAGATATGGCCGTTCTTGGAGGTCAGCGTGCCGCCGGTCATTGTGAACGAACTGGTACCGGAATCCGCGTCGCCCGACATCGACTGATAGATCATGATCGAATCGAAGAACGTGGCGTTGCCGTTGCACTGGGTATTGTTCGCGGTCAGATCGCAGTTCGTCAGCTCGATGCTGTTCTTGCCCTCGATGCACACGCCCTCGGAGAGGTTCGAGACAAGCGTCGCGTTGGAAACATGAATCTCTGCCGTGGAGTAGATCGCAGGCGAACCGAGCCCGTTGGAGGTGTAGCTGCCGCCGTCGACATAGACCCACCCGCCGCCGCGATCGGTACGGATCGGCGCGGAGGAGCCGCCGGACGTGGTGACCGTCAGATTGTTCGCATACGTCACACCGCCGCCCGTGGTCATGATGCCGCCGGAGCCGCTGCCCGTCGTGGTGATGACCGTGTCGGAGATCGTAACGGTCGTGCCGTCGCCCGCCGCGCCGTTCTGCCCGCCGTTGCCGCCGTAGCAGAACACGCCGTTTGCGCCGGACGCCGCGGATTCCACCGTGCCGCCGGTGATCGTGACGCTTGCGCCGTCCTTTGCAAGAACTGCCGCGTTCAGACCGTAGAAGTTGCAGTTGTCGCCGCCGTTCGAATCGCCGGTCTTGGTGACGGAGGGGCTTCCGATCGTAACCGCGTCGGTCGTGCTGATGATCAGGGCGCTTTCATCCGCGGTCGAGCTCGCGTACGTCTGATTCTCCTGCGTGGTCCCGGACGTGATCTCCGTCGCCGCGGTGTATTCAAACGACGAGGTGCTGCCGCCCGGCGCCGTATTGCCGCCGAAGCCGCCGTCGGAAGGCGGTTCACCCGGACCGCCGGAAGATGTATTTCCCTCCGACGTCGTATCGGTCGTATTGTTCGTGCTGCCCGTTGCGCAGGCAACCGTCAAGAGCGCTGCAAGCAGCAGGGCAATCATACAGAATACGGATTTGTGTTTCATATCAATCTCCTCCTCTTGGACTATCATAACATAAAGAAGCTCCGGTTTTACAATCGCATTTTCTATGCGCTTATCCTGCGTAGGCGACGCCGTTGACATACAGCGTAAAGCCGTTCAGATTCAGTCCCGAAAGATCGCCGTCAAGGGAAGTGACATAGCTGTCTCCGGTCAGCGTCCACGTGCTGCCCGCATCCATCGTTACGGCAATTTTGCCTTCGCCGGTGATCGCGCCGGTATAGGAACTGTTATTCAGATTCAGGGTCAGCGACGAAATTGCGTCCACGAGGATGCTGCCCGAAAGCGTCTGATCCTTTGCGTTCAGCGTGCAGTCGCCGCCGTTCTTGCCGTCCTTGCCCCAGCGTCCCGCCGAAACGATCAGCAGGGTGCCGTCCTCGGAGAGGATCAGCTCGGCGTTTTCAAGATTGATCACGCTTGCGGTGTTCGTGCAGTAGAACATCGCGCCGCTGTTCGATTTCATGTTGCCGCCGGTCATGGTGAACACGCTTGTGCCGACGCTCGCGTCGCCGGAAGCGCTCTGGTACAACAGCACGTTCGCCTTGACGCTGCCTTCCTTGGTGGATTGGTCGTTGCCCGAGAGCGTGCAGTTTTCAAGCGTAACGCTGTTCTTGCCCTCGATGATGACCGCACGCGAGTCGGTCGAAACGCAGTCCGCGTTTTTCACCGTAATATCGGCGGTCGAATAGATCGCAGGACAGCCGTTTGAACCGGTGGAGGTATAGGTGCCGCCGTCCAGCACCATGATCCCGCCGCCGCGGTCGGAGCGGATCGCCGCCTTCGATGCGCTGGTGACCGTCAGATTGGTTCCGTACAGCGTACCGCCGCCCGCGACCTGCACGCCGCCCGCGCCGCCGCCGGTGACGTTGACCGTGCAGTTTTCAAGCGTTACGACGCCTTTGTCATACGCGAACACGCCGGTCGCGTTGGAAGCCGTCGCCTCCACCGTGCAGTCCGATAAAGTCAGCTCGGCGCTGTCGTACACGCGGACCGCCGCATTGACGCCGGTAAAGCTCGCGCCGTCCGCGCTTGACGCGCTGCCTGCGGATTTGATGATCTCGGCGCCGGTCACGCTTGCCCTGACCGTGCCGGACGCGGAAAGCGCGCTTTCATCGTCCCCGGTCGCCGTATAGGTGCCGCCGTTCAATGCTTCTCCGTCCGTCAGCGCTTTGGCTGCGGTTCCCGTCGCCTGGGACGAACCGCTGCCGTTCTTTCTGCTGCCGTGGGAGGATTCGCCCTTTTTGCCGGACTGTGTGTTGCTGTCCGAGCCCTTACTCTTGCCCTCGGATGTGCTGCCGTTCTCAGAACGCTTTCCCTTACCGGCAGCGCTGTCCAAAGAATCGGATTGTTTCTTTCCGGAAGGTGCGCTGCCTTCGGTCTTTCCTTCCGACTTCTTGCCCGACGCCTCCTTTTTCCTGTTGCTGTTCGAAGAATCGCCGATGGTCAGCTCCGGCGTTTCCGTCGCTTCCGGCGCTTCCTGCTGTTTTTCTGCTTCCGCGGATACGGATGTTTCCGTCTCTTGAATCTCTTCCGCTGCCATTTCGTTCCCCACACATCCGATCACCGGCACCGTCAACAGTCCGATGCACAGGATGGCAAGGGTTGCTTTTCGCATACGTTCATTCATATGGTTACCTCCGTTTCTGTCGTGTTATACGTTGTGTCTCATCTTCCGCGGCCGCCTCTGCCGCCGCTGCGACCGTTGCTGCCGCTTTGATTGTTGCTGCCGTTTTGACTGCCCCAACCGCTTTGTCCTCCGAAGCCGAAGTTCTGACCGCCGCGTCCGCCCATCATCTGGTTCGGAATGCTGTTGACCTGCTGTCCGTTGACGATGATCGTACCGCCGTTGTACTGCGCCGATCCGTCATAGTCGAAGGTGCTGTTGCCTGTCACGTTGATGGTGCCGCCGTTGATGATGATATTGCCGTTGGAGTCGATCCCGTCGGTGTCGCCCGCGCCCATCACGACCGTGATCTCGCCGCCGTTGATCTCCACAGTGGGCGTATATGCCGAAGACTTTCTCGCCGCATTGACGCCGTCGTCGCTTGCCTGAATATCAATCGTGCCGCCGTTGATGCGGATATAAGTGCCTTCAATGCCCTCAACCGCCTTGATCGAGAGAATGCCGCCGTCGATCTGTACCACAGAGGTGCCGTGAATGCCGTCGTCGCCCGCCTGCACGGTGATGTTTCCGCCGCCGATATAGATATAGCCCTTCGTATCATCGTCATCGTTTTCGGCGTGCAGACCGTCGGTTCCCGCGGTCAGTGCCAGCGTGCCGTCCGCGATCCGGATAGAGTCGTTCGCGTCGATCGCCTTTTTCGCTGCGGTGATGTTGTAGGTTCCGCCCGTGATCTTCAGGTCGTCCTTGCCGACGACGCCGTTTTCAGAAGAGGAAATCGTCAATGCCGCCGTGCCGTTCAGTACGAGATCGGACTTGGAGAAGATCACGCCGTCGGTGTTGGTTTCACCGTCGGAGCGGAACGCGCCGGTGACAGACAGCGAACTGTCCACAGAGGTCGTGACAAACACCTTATCGGCGGAGGTTACATAGATCACCGGGAAGTCCGAATTGGTGACGGTTACGCCGCTCAGCACAAGCTGCACCTTATCTTCCTTGCCCGCTTCCACGTACACGGTCACGTTCGCCGCAGTACCGGAGAGCACATAAACGCCTTCGGAACCGATATGGATATCCTGTCCGCTCGCAAGCTTATAGTAAACTGCGTCTGAGAGATCCGCTTCCTGTTTCAGGTCGCGGCTTGTGAACAGTTCATCCGCGCTGTAAACGGGAACCGCGGAGTCTGCGGAAGCCGCACTGATTCCGAAGGTGAGTGTCAGACATGCCGCAACCACAAGGATTGCGATCGTTTTCATAAGGTTCTTCTTCATGGTGTAGCACCTGCCTTTCTTGTTTGTGTGCATAGCTTACCCCACGAACCTTAACGGAACGTAAAACCCGATAAAATTTTTAGCGACTATTTTCTTTGAATACCCATCGAATCATCATTTTTTGAAAACCGGGGCCGTTGTAAAAATGTTGTTAAAATGTTGTCAAAGCCCGAAATCAGCACAAATTTTGAAGAAATGAGCATAAGCAAGGTATGAAAAAAGCCTGATTTCTCTGGCGTTTTTCCGGTAACGGCGAATTACTGAGTATAACGGTTATAAACAGCATTTAACCCCTTTGACCAATCAGTCAAAAGGGGTTAAATCTTACTTGCACTTCTTTTCTCTTACTCAAATCCTAACAATTTCATTTCAGCCGTGCACAGCGCGAGCGCATCAGCTCTTTCAATGCGTCTTTCATATCTTGCGGCAGATAGGAATCGTCGCACAGTGTTAGGTATTCTTCCTCGGCGGCAAGCACCTTTTTGATGATCTTTTCCGCTGCCGCTTTTCCGACGCCGCACTGCTCTGCGAAATGCAGGAAATCGTTTCGGTGAAGATTCGCTTTCTTTCCATTCATCGTCAGCGCAAATTCTTCCCGATCCTCCGGCAGCACCAGATTGACCGGAAGCAGGTCGTACGCAGAGGACAGAACGAATGCGCCGCTGCCCGGTTCTGTTTCGATCAGCGAGAAATTCTTGAGATGCATATCCGAATTGCCGGTGACAAACGAAATAACCAATCGCAAAAACAGCTCGGACAGATCCAGACCCTTTCGCACGGAATGACGGGAAACGATCTTTGCACAACGCTCATAGGAGCCCCGATATTTATCCATAGTCAACCGCTCGTCAAGCTGACAAAAGTCCTCCATCGCAAATTTTTGCACACGCAGTCTCTTCCTACCGGTGATCCTACGATCGATGCGCTTTGTGATATACGCAAACTGTCCGTTCATCCGAAGCAGCGCATGCGGCACAGTCTTTACGCCTACTGTCTCTGCGATTCGCATGGCAAGATCTTCGGCCTCCGGCAGATTGCGGTATTCCGGCGTCTGCGGTTTCAAAATGTAGCCGGTCGGGTAATTGACCAGCGTCAGGCGCGGCGCCTCCTTCTGCTCCAGATGCAGCGACATCTTCCGCTGTACGCCGGGCACGGTCAGGCCCTTAAACACCGATTCCGTCACATACGAGGCAAACGCTTCTTCGCTTAAATCCAATTCGGGCAGCGTATCCGTTCCGAAGAATTTGCGGATGCAGCGCGTATGCCAGCCGCAGTTGCTTTCCTCCGGCAAAATCGGTTTTCCGCAGCAATAGCACTTCATTATTCCGCCTCCTCGATCCGCACCGCGCCGATGCAGTCCTTGCAGGCAACCAAAAG
>JAEEGK010028871.1_pt1 | contig 11097 bp, 7 predicted proteins | sample 8958771 | NCBI WGS metagenome assembly JAEEGK01 (sample SAMN16246547, study PRJNA631951) | gut metagenome | biome: gut microbiome; feature: rumen; material: SC-attached | host: Bos | place: Iran: Karaj | collected 2018-10 | reverse complement strand
TTTCATATCCGACACAGTCCTCAATGGTGAAATCGGGTTGAATGCTAAAGCAAATGCCAGCCATATAGTTGGATACACCAAAGGGTTCCACCTTGGCACCGGCTTGGAAAGATTGTGCAGTGATTTCGGTAGCTTCAATGGTGGTGACGGGCGAGGCCGAGGGGGCATCGGCACCGAGGGTGGTGAAGGTCTTGTCTTCGCCGTAGCAGTATTCCGTGCCGTATTTCGCGTAGCCGCGCACATGGTAAACCGTGTTGGGTTCCAAGTTGGTCAATAGGCAGGTATAGGGCTTTGAGCATTTGTAGGTGCTTTGGGTGTGGTCGTCAACGGTGGGGTTTCCCGACAGGTTCCAACATACACCCAGCTCTATCAACAAACCAGCATCTTCGGCAGTGACTTCCGCTGCGCAAGAGGCAGTGTGGCCCGTGATGAAAGTCGGGTCAGCAGTGGTAACCTTAACATTTTTGGTCAGTTCTTTGGGGTCGTCAATCGGCTTGCAGGAGGCCAATGCCAGAAACATAGCCGCAGTGACCATAGTCAGAAAATGGATCTTTTTCATATCGTTGAGCGTTTAATATTCGAAATAGAGTACTTGTTTGTCGTCAATGTCGTCATTTTCGTACATGGTCTGCAAAACGGGATACTTGTCGTTGTTGTACTGGTATGCGTAGCAAATGGTGTCGGCGTAGTTGTCTTCCGTCAAAATAATGCGGGTCACGTTGTTTTTGGTGAAGCCGGTGTGCCCCGAAGTGAAGTTGATCAGATAATCTTCAAGACCGCCCATGAAACCGTACCAGGGGCAGTTCTTGTCGTCGTATTGCAGTTGGAAGTCCATGTATTCGCCGTCGCCTGTAAAGGCGATTTTGCTGATGTTGTTGTCCGTCCAAGTCAGCAGGAGGGCGATGGTGTAGGTCTCTTTTGTCCCGCGTTGGTTGGCTAACCTTTGTTCGCATTGGGTGACGCTTTCACAAACATTGGGAGGAAGCAGGTGCGTCAAGGGGTTCAGATGCAGCTTGGCACCGTCTTTTTTGAAATCGTCGTAGAATGTTCCCATCATCTTGCTGATGTGGTCGCCCTCGTAACTAATCGCCCAGGTGCAGGCAATGGCGTTGCGGTAGAACACAGTGGCCGATTTCAGGTGGTCGCCGTCATATTCATAGGTGATGTACTCGGAGTTTGTGTAGTTGTCCACGCGAGTGACGCGGTTGTTGTTGTCGTAGGTGAAGTTTTCCACCCAAGTGTCTGCCTTGAAGTCGAAGTCCGAGTAATGCGTGATGGAGTTGAGCTTGTCGCCGTTCCATTCCCAATGTTGGAAGGGCTCTTTTTCCGTGTCGCTCCACGAATAATAAATCTGCTGGATTTTCTTCTTGGGCGCATAAACGCCGGTTTTGTCTTTGTGGCACGAAGTGAAGGCGACTGCCAGCATCAGCCCCAACACAATGCCTAACGATTTAATGGTCTTCATGGTTTTTTCATTTTGTTCCACTTTTGAATGATGATGACGCAAAGATAACGGATTTCCAATTAGAAAAGTATGCCAAAAAGCCCATTACAAACTTTTTGGCAAAATTACTAACATAGAATATTGATAATAAGACAAATAATAAAAACCTGTTACAAACTTTTTGTCTTATTTCGCAAAGCTTTTCACCACTTCTTCATGCATTCTTTGTACCGTCCATTCGTCCATGGGGATGGCTCCGATGGAGCGGTAGAAGGCCAATGAAGGTGCGTTCCAGTCGAGGCAGATCCATTCCATGCGGCCGCAGTGGCGTTCCACGGCGATGTTGGCCAGATATTTCAGGATGGCCTTGCCGTAGCCTAAGCCGCGTTTCTCGGGGATGATGAACAAATCCTCAAGATAGAGCCCTTTGCGGCCCACAAAGGTCGAGAAGTTGTGGAAAAACAAGGCGAAGCCGATGACCACGCCATCTTCTTCGGCAAAGACGACCTCAGCGGCTTTCTCCACGAAAATGGAGTTGTAAATCGTGGCTTCGTCGGCAACGACTTCGTCGGAGCATTTTTCGTAAGCAGCCAGCTTCTTGATAAATTCGAGAATCAGGCCGGCTTCGGTTTCTTTTGCAGGGCGAATCTTGAATTGAGGCATAGTCAATTGAGGGTTTTGAGCCATTTCCACTGGAAAAGCAGCATGTATAACACGCCAACAGTGATGGCAGCATCAGCAAAGTTGAAAATGGGACGGAAAAAGATGAAATGTCCGTCGGGACCGAAGAAAAAGTCAGGCAACCATGTGGCATTCTCGCGGGCTACATCGATGATAGGGAAGTAGAGCATGTCGACCACCTGTCCATGCAGCCAGCCGGCATAACCACCGCCATCAGGGAAGAGGGTCGCGACTTGCGTATAGGTGCTCTCGCTGAAAATTCTCCCGTAAAACATACTGTCGATGATGTTGCCCATGGCACCTGCCGTGATGAGGGCGATGCCAAACAGCACCCCAAACTTGGTGTTTTTCCGCGACAGACGAACCAAAATCCAAAACAGTGCGACGATGGCTACAATCCTGAAGATGCTCAAAGCCAACTTTAGGAAGCCGCCACCGCCCAACCAACCGAAGGCCATGCCGTTGTTCTCAATAAACAACAGCTTGAACCAGTTCCCGATGACAGGAATCTCTTGGCCAAGGGTCATACTCGTCTTCACCCAAATCTTGAGAATCTGGTCGAAGAGTAAGATGAGAAAAATAACCACAAACGACCATATCAGGCCGCGGTTGTTTTGTTTTTTCACTTCTTTTTCAGTTTTGCATCAAGGCAGCGTGTAGTGATGGGCACACAGCGAAGTCTTTCTTTTGGAATAAGTCTTCCTGTCTCGCAGCACACGCCGTAGGTCTTGTTCTCGATACGCATGAGGGCGAGTTCCAGGTTGTGAATGTACTTTTCCTGTCGGGCCACCAAACGGGCGTTTTCTTCTTTCTCAGCCACGGCATAGCCTTCTTCCAAGATCTTGAAAGTGGGGGCTGTGTCGTCGGTGCTGTGTTCGCCGCCTGAGAGGTTGGCCTGCAAGGTTTCCAAGCTTGAACGAGCCTGGTCGAGTTTTTCGAGTATCAGGGCTTTGAATTCCTCAAGGTCTTCGTCGGAATAGCGCACCTGTGGTTCTTTTTTGTTAGTGTCCATGATTGTGTTTTTTAGTGAGGCTTTATTTCTTCTGTATCTTCAATTTAACGTTAATGCCTTCCACCAATTCTTCGGCTTCCACGCCTTCCAGCGCATCCACCTTATTAATCGTGGCAAGGGTTTCAGTGCAGATGTAGTCGCCATATTTCTCGACGGCAGCATCAGTTTTTTCGTTCTTTTCGATGAGCAGTTCGATGCGGTCGGTCACCTCGAAACCTCCCGTCTTACGGAGGTTCTGCACGCGGTTGACGATCTCGCGGGCGAGGCCTTCCTGCATCAGTTCATCGGTGATAGTCATGTCGAGTGCCACGGTGAGGTCGTCCTGTGAGGTGACGGCCCAGCCGGGGATGTCTTGTGTAGAAATCAAAGCGTCTTCGAGGGTCAGTTCGACATCAACGCCGTCCACATTCAAGTGGGTGCCGTTGTTCTTTTCGAACTGATGGATTTCCTCTTGGCTCATGTTGGTGAAGTAGGCCTGGATTTGCTTCATCTGCTTGCCGTACTTCTTGCCCAAGGTCTTGAAGTTGGGTTTCACGTTCTTCACCAGGATGTTGTTGTCGGGCGAAAGGAACTCGATCTCCTTGATGTTGACCTCGCTCTTGATGAGGTGCGACACCTTCTCAATCTGTGCTTTCATCTCCTCGTTGGCGACGGGGATCATGATCTTCGACAGGGGCTGACGCACACGGATGTTGGCTTTCTTACGCAGCGAGAGCACCAGCGAAGACACGAGTTGTGCCATCTCCATGCGCTCCTCTAAAGCCTTGTCGATGAAGGTCTTGTCGGCAACGGGGAAGTCCGTCAAATGCACCGAATCGGCGGCATTGCGGCCTGTGACATTGTTTAGGTCGCGGTAGAGCTGTTCGCTGAAGAAGGGGGCGATGGGCGACATAAGGCGTGCCACCGTCTCAAGGCAGGTATAAAGGGTCTGGTAAGCCGAAAGCTTGTCAGTGTTGTCTTCGCTCTTCCAGAAACGGCGGCGCGAGAGGCGCACGTACCAGTTGCTGAGGTGAGCATCGACGAACTCGCTGATGGCGCGACCTGCACGGGTGGGCTCATAGCTGCTGTAGGCGTTGTCGACTTCGAGGATAAGGGAGTTGAGCTCCGAGAGGATCCAGCGGTCGATCTCGGGACGCTCCTTGATGTCGATGTCGGCTTCCTTATAGTCGAACTTGTCGATGTTGGCATACAAGGCGAAGAAGGCGTAGGTGTTGTAGAGGGTGCCGAAGAACTTGCGGCGCACCTCGTCCACGCCAGCCTCGTCAAACTTCAGGTTGTCCCAAGGTTGCGAGTTGGTGATCATGTACCAACGCACGGCATCGGCACCAAATTTCTCGATAGCACCAAACGGGTCGACGGCATTGCCCAGACGTTTCGACATCTTGTTGCCATTTTTATCGAGCACCAAACCGTTGGAAATCACGTTTTTGTAGGCCACACTGTCGAAGCACATCGTGGCGATGGCATGCAGGGTGAAGAACCAGCCACGGGTCTGGTCAACGCCCTCGGCGATGAAGTCGGCGGGGAAGGGAAGACCGGTCTTGTCGCCCATGTAGTGGTATTGGGCGTAAGGCATGGCGCCAGAATCAAACCAAACATCGATCAAATCGGGTTCACGCATCATCTTCTTGCCGCTAGCGGAGCAGAGGATGACGCCGTCGATATAAGGTCTATGCAGGTCGAACTTGGTGTAGTCGTCGCTGGCATAGGGATTCTCTTTCATGAAGCCTGCCTGGATGGACTTCTCAATCTCGTTGCGGAGCTCTTCGACGCTGCCGATGCAGATCTCTTCCTTGCCGTCTTCGGTGCGCCAGATGGGCAGCGGTGTGCCCCAGTAACGCGAACGCGACAGGTTCCAGTCGACGAGGTTCTCCAGCCAGTTGCCGAAACGGCCGCTACCTGTGGCCTCGGGCTTCCAGTTGATGGTCTTGTTGAGTTCGATCATGCGGTCTTTGAGGGCCGTGGTCTTGATGAACCAGCTGTCGAGGGGATAGTAGAGCACGGGTTTGTCGGTGCGCCAGCAGTGCGGGTAGTTGTGCGTATGTTTCTCGCTCTTGAAGAGCTTGCCTTGTTCCTTGAGGAGCATCACGATGTCGACGTCGAGGCTCTTGTCCTTCTCGGTCTTGGTGGGGTCGTAGGCGTTCTTCACGAACTGGCCGGCGTAGGGGCGGTAGGCCTCCACGTCCATGCTGTTCTTCACGAACTCGGGGTCGAGGTCTTCGATGCGGAAGAACTTACCAGTGCGGTCGACCATAGGCTGCGGCTTGCCGTCTTTGTCGATCATCTGCAAGGGCGGGATGCCGGCTGCGGCTGCCACGCGTTTATCGTCGGCGCCGAAGGTCGGGGCGATGTGGACGATGCCGGTACCGTCTTCGGTGGTGACGTAGTCGCCAGGGATGATGCGGAAGGCGCCTTCACCTGGGTTGACCCACGGAATCAGCTGTTCGTATTCGATGCCGACGAGCTCGCTGCCCTTGAATTCCTGGATGACTTCGGGGGCTTCCTTGAACATGGTGCCCACCAAGGCTTTGGCCATGAGAATCAGGCAGGGTTCCTCGGTGTAGGGATGCACGGTCTTCAGCAGCACGTAGTCGATGTTGGGACCGACGCAGAGAGCCGTGTTGCTCGGTAAGGTCCACGGGGTGGTTGTCCACGCAATCGCATAAACGGAAAACGGAGAACTGAAAACGGAAAGTTTAGTTTTCCGTTCTCCGTTTTCCGTTTTCAGTTTAAACAACGCCACGCAAGTCAAGTCCTTCACGTCCCTATAGCAGCCGGGCATGTTCAGTTCATGCGAGCTGAGGCCGGTGCCTGCGGCGGGCGAATAGGGTTGGATGGTGTAGCCTTTGTAGAGCAGACCTTTGTTGTAGAGGTCTTTCAGCAGGAACCACAAGGTCTCGATATAGTCGTTGGTGAAGGTGATGTACGGATCGTCGAGGTTGACCCAATAGCCCATCTTGCGGGTGAGGTCGTCCCACAGGTCCTTGTATTTCATCACTTCTTCGCGGCAGGCGCGGTTGTAGTCGTCGACGCTGATCTTCTTGCCGATGTCTTCCTTGGTGATGCCGAGCTTCTTCTCCACACCGAGTTCCACGGGCAGGCCATGGGTGTCCCAGCCGGCCTTGCGGACGACGTGTTTGCCTTTCAAGGTCTGATAACGGCACACCACGTCCTTGATGGAACGTGCCATCACATGGTGGATGCCGGGAGTGCCGTTGGCGCTCGGCGGACCTTCAAAAAACACGAAGGCGTTGTCCTTGTCGCGATTGTCAAGACTCTTTTGGAAGGTGTCGTCCTCCTCCCAATATTTGCGAATCTCGTTAGCTATCTCGGTGAGATTCAGTTGCTTATACTCTTTGTAATTCTGCATCTTCTTGCTGGCTTGAATTAAAGCCGCAAAGATACAAAATTTTTATCATCTCAACACGATTTTCTGTGTTTTCACATCGGAACCGTTGACTAACCGCAGGATGTAAACGCCGGGAGCCATTCCAACAGTGGAAATCTGACGTGTCACGCCATCACGGGTGAGAACGATTCGCCCTGTCATGTCGATAATTTGTAAAATAGAACCATTATCAATATTATTAATGATAATATTTCCATTAATTACATAGGCGAACATGTCGGTCTCTGGAGTTTCTTCGATGGTCACGCTGGGTCCGAGATAGATCGTGTTGGAGAAATCGGTTTCACGGCCGTCGACGACAGCGGTGACGTTGTAGCGCAGGTTGTCGTTGCTGTTGTGTACCATGCTGGTGGCTGTGAGGTCTTCCATGCCTAAAACCATCTGTTCATCACTGCATTCCTCATCACCCCAATACAGATTATAGGAGACGTCGTTTGACATGTCGCCTTGGGTGGTGTATGCCCTGAGCATCCATGAGTGGTAGAAGTTATAGTAGGTGACAGGTCTCCAGGTGCTGCTTGAGATCACCATGCAGCTGTTGTCGTGATTGACGTAGGCGCAGCAGGGGATGGGGTTGTTGCTTCCTGTCGATTGGACGGCGATCCAAAGGGGTTGGGTAGCGTCGTAGGCGACGTTTTCGTCCAAAGCAAAGCGTACCCATTGTCCGCTGCCGGTCATCTGGTGCTCTTGGGTGTGGATGAGGTTGCTGTTGTTGGCCTTGTCGCCGCTATAAATCTTGTATGTATAGGTCGCAGCGGTGCAGTCGAACATCTCCAGATAGGCCAGGGGTCGGCCTTCGAAGGCGGCCAGTTGTTCAGGCTCGAACTTGATACCCCATTTTTGCGAGGCTGATCCGAAGCTTTCCTCAAACTTGTCGTTGTCGTACGCCAGCAGGCCATAGCCCATGAATTCGGGTGCTTCCCAACGCAATTCATTCTGGTTGGAGCTGTGTGTACCCGTCAGGTTCCTTGGAGGCTCGCAGTAATAGTTCATCACCACGGCGTGGACTTGGTTTTCGGGATGCCATGAAGAAGCTGTCCCTTCGACACTCTCCACCTGGAAGCCATAGCATCCAGAGCGCAAGATGCTGTTGTCGAGAATCTCGTAGCCGTTGATGTCTGGAGTTATAATCCTGCCATTACGGTACAAAGTGAAATGGTTGTTCTCGGTGGGCATGCTCCAGTGGAGCTGTACATCGGGGCCTTCGACGGTGGCGGTGAGGTTCTGGGGTGACATCAAGCCCAGGCCGTTGTCGCTTGCTGTGTAGGTGGCAATGGTGCCTGAAGCCGGATTGTCAACGCCAAAGATGTCGCCCATTTCATTTCCGTTGCGATGGCTGGCTTTCACACGTATGCCCTCGCTCTCTGGGTCGAAGCCGGAATGCCATACGAAGGTGACTTCGGTGTTGGCGGGTACATGCAACTCGGCTTTGGCTTCGGTGCCTTCGTAAATGGTGAAATATTGGGTCTTCATCAGGGGGTTGTCGAAGCTCACCTCCAACTCGCCTCCCTTGGTGCCGTAAGGTGTATCGCTGATGAGATTAATGTCAATAGTCTCGTAGTTGCCGAGGATGACCCAGGCTTTGGATTCGGCGCTATAGACGTGCATTAATCCTGCGTCGACAGAGAGCACGCTGTAGATGTGGTATCCATTGTCAGCCTCGGTATAGGGGTGTATAAAGGAGGGCTCGGTGACATCGGCGATTTCCACCCCGTCACGATAAACGTAGTAGTAGCCTGCACTGGTGTCAGCATCCCACGAAAGTTCCACTTGGTGCTCCAAGCTGTTGACATGGGCAACGAAGTTGTCGGGTCCCGGGGTGCTTCCTTCGCCTCCGTAGGGCAAGAAGTCAAAGCTCATCCTGTCGCCCGTATCGCTTATGTTGGTGATTTGATATGGCCAATCACAGATGTTTCCGTTAGAATAGAAAGGATGGGGGTCGGTGCCGATGTTGAACGAGGTCCTTCCCGATTTCTGGTTGAAGCTTGCAAGGTCGAGGTCGCCAGGGGTGTTGTAGGTTCCGCCGGGGCGATAGAGATACACTTCGTTGAAATAGTCGTAGCCATTCCATCCTGCGTTGCCGTCGAAACGGGTGTCGATATGATAGATCAGCAGTCCGCTGTTGGGAATGCGTCCCTCAAAGACATTTCTCTTGTCGCGGTATTCGACGAAGATGAACTGGTTGGGGTCGGAGGTGGGGATCATATAGCCGTTGCGGCGACCGCCTTCCCATACGTTGGCTTCGATCTCGTAGGTGCCGAAAGCGTTGGGGACATCTGAGATGACGGGGATGTCATCCACCCAGTGACCGTATTTGTATTTCAAATAGACGCTGGGTTGTTGGGGAGGCTCGGTGTCGCTGCACATCAGGTCCCATGAACCCACGGGGCTTCCGCCGGCGCTGTTGCCGCTATATTGGTACAAGTCGGGGGCGCTCAGCGAATGGAACATCTCGTGGCAGAGGGTGCTCACGTTGAAATAGCCGCCTTGTTCCAACTGCAGGTTGAAGTCGAAGACTTGCAGGTCGCCAAGCCATACCTCACGGTCCCAGATGCTCCAGCGATGAGGCCAAAGCAGGGAGTTCCACTCTCCTGTCTCGCCTTTGCAAACGAACACCACGTTGTCGACCATGCCGTCGCCGTTGTAGTCGAGGTCGAGGGTGTCGGGCACCATGTCCTCGATGTAGGCGATGGCTCTCTCGAGCAGGTCGAACTCACGGGTGGCGCGGTTGTCGTCGTCATATCCGATGGGGTTGGTTACGGGATCGTAAGGCTGATAATACTGTTTTGGGTTGATGTCCTCGTAGGAGAGCACGGTCTCGCCGTCAGGCTGGGGAAAGAAGTGCGACCACAAGTCGAGTTGGTTATAGGAGGTGTGGTGATAGAAGTTGTGCAGTGAGACGTCGTTCCATCCGTCGGCGTTGAACATCTCCTCAACCGTTGAGAAAGGCGTGTTGTGGTAGGTGTCGCCGGCGAATCGGATGAACACCACCAGATTGTTGTAAATTCCGTGGTTGATTTCCCTTCCGTTCTTTGATTGGGGTTGCTTGATGTGTTTCTCCCATTCTTGTCTTCGAGCATAGTATTCGGCCTCGGAAATCTTGACATAAGGCTCCAGTCCCACGCTGGCGGGGTCGACGCTGCCCACGATGTATGACGAGGCGGCCACTTCGCCGCGGGTGCCTCTGGTAGCGTAACGGTAGTAGCCGTCGTCGCCTTTGACGATGGTGAAGCCGTTGGCGTCGTGCAGATAGTTATAGTACTCGTCGCCTGATGCAAAGCAGTTGATCTCTTGCCCGTCTGGCTGTGTGAGTCGAATAGGAATGTTGTTCAATGGTGCGGCCCAGCCAACCAGGCTAATGGCAATCAGTAATGCAAGTATCAGTCGCCGTCTCATAACTTTTATCTTTTATCTTTTAACTTTTAACTTTTATCTTGTTGTAATTATTTCTCCAAATTCAGCAACAGCCCATTCCCGTCTCCCGTCATGATCTCCGGCAGCTTGCCGTCCCATTTGTTGATCCATTCGAGTTGGACGATCTTGGGGTTGCTCGACACGGAGGCGCCTTTGATCTTCAGGGCTTCGGCTTCGCCTTCGGCGTTCAGGATCTGGATGTCTTTCTCGATCTCGGCTTGTTTCTTCAGCTCTTCTTTCTGTTTGGTGACCTCTGAGAGGGTAAGGGCTTTCTGTTCTTCGAGTTTTTTCTGGTTGATGGCGGTCTCGTATTCGCTGTTGTAATACACCTCACGGATGTCGATCTGGTCGAGGATGAGGTGGTACGACTTGATGTCGTTTTTCATTCTCTCGAGCACTTGTGACTGGATGTCCTCGCGGCTGGTGCTATACACTTGGATGGGGGTGTATTTGCTGGTGGTGAGGGCCAGGGCTGATTTCAGCTTGGGTTTGATCACGTTTTCCTCGAGCCAGTAGAAACGTCCGTTTTCCTTGCCGTCAGTCTCTGACACGTTATCGTAGATCCACCAGGCGTATTCTGGGTCGATACGCCATGAGGCGCTGATGTCGAAACCCATCTTGATACCGTCGATGGTGGGGGTCCACACGGTCTCCGACTGGGTGGCGTCGGCTTTATATGGCTTGTAGTTGGGGTCGTTGCGGTTCACGTCGGTACGTTTGGCGCAGGTGTAAACCTGTTGTGTCTTGTCCATGGTCTGCACCTCGTACCAAGGCAGGATGATGTGCCAACCGGTATAATAGGTCTGTTGTTTCACGCCGCTTGGGGTGATCACCACGCCGCATTCTTGTGCCGGGATGATAGTGAGGAAACTGGAGATGACCAGGTAAGCCAGGGGGACGAGCCATAATAGCATGTTGTTGAAAAGTGTCTTCCCGCCCTTGTTGCTCTTGCGGACGCTGTTGTTGTAGATGGCAGCCACCACACTATATCCTATGAGTATAATGGCCACAGTAGTCAATGTCTTCATGTTTCTAACTTTTATCTTTTATCTTTTAACTTTTATCTTTTAACATCCGATCGCTCTCGAAATCACCAGTCTCAAGATCTCCGACGTGCCTTCACCGATCTGAAGGATG
>JAEEGK010028870.1_pt1 | contig 11097 bp, 8 predicted proteins | sample 8958771 | NCBI WGS metagenome assembly JAEEGK01 (sample SAMN16246547, study PRJNA631951) | gut metagenome | biome: gut microbiome; feature: rumen; material: SC-attached | host: Bos | place: Iran: Karaj | collected 2018-10 | reverse complement strand
CACCGCCGAGGAGCAGTGTACGCGGGTTAGCGATAAGCGGTCCGAAGTCCGTCATGGCACCCACGCCCAAGAAGATGATGGGCGGGAAGAGTTCCAGGTGGATACCCTGGCTGATGTAGTAATAGAGGCCGGCCGTCGGGGTAAACATACCTTCGATGCTCCAGCCGCCATCGTAGAATCCCGCACTCGGGATGTTCACCGCCAATGCGCCGAGCGAAATCGGCAGGAGCAGCAGCGGCTCATACTTTTTGACAATCGCCAAGTACATCAAGACGAAACTCACGACCCACATAATCACCATCGAAGGGGTGACGTATGCGAACCCGGTATCGCTTGCGAACTCGACGACCGATTGCAAGAGTGAACTCATTTATCTGTACCTCTTAGGCGATGGTCATCATGGTCTGACCGTCAACGACGGTGTCGGTTTCCTTGACGGAGATGGAGGTAACGGTACCTGCGCACGGAGCAACCACCGGGTTTTCCATCTTGAGGGCTTCGATGATAGCCACTTCCTGGTTGGCTTCGACCTTGTCGCCAACCTTGACCTTCAGTTTGAACACGGAGCCAGCGAGCGGGCTCTTGACTTCGGTACCACCGGCAACAGCAGGAGCTGCGGCAGGAGCGGCAGCGGGGGCGGCAACCGGAGCAGCAGGAGCTGCGGCAACGGCAGAATCAAGAACTTCTACTTCGACGTCGTAGGTCTTGCCTTCGAAACTGATACGGACTGTTTTCTTCATTTTGATTTTTCCTGGCTTTAAGCCTGTTAAGTTTTAAAAGTTTACCTTACTTGACGATCGTCCAAGCAGGGGAGTTAATGTTTCTGTAGGCGGTCACGCGGCAGGGCTGACCAATGGCCTGGGTCGCAGCGGCGGTCACCAGGGCAAGGAACTGTTCGTTGCTCATGCCGGGGTGTTCTTCCAGGGCGGCGACGGCGGCAATGCCGAGGAAGGCCTGGAGCTGCTTGTTGGTGAAGCCCGGGTGTACGCTCTTCGCGTTCGGATCCCAGTCGCAGTGGGCGGGGCCGATAGTCACGGGCGCGACAGCGGCAGGTGCCGGAGCAGCCTTGACCGCGGGGGCAGGAGCCTTGTCCTTGTTGAGGCCGAGCTTCGCCATGATGAAGTTCATGAGGTAACAGAGCACCGTGAGGCCCACGATGACGCACATCACCACGATAAGGCCGGTCGCCTGGAATTCAACCAGGGAGCCGATGCCGAACGTGTCAGAGTCGCCCTTGCAGCCCTGTTCGGTGGAGTACTGGCCCTTGCAGTAGGTGGACCCGAGCTTCGCCTTCGCGATGGGGAGCACCTTGTGGCCAGCGGCGTTCTCGATGGAATCGCGAACATCGCGGGCAAGGACAGCCTGTTCGTATGTCTTGTAAAGAACCGAATGGTTACCGCTGTGGGTTTCCACAATCTTGTAAACCATCGAATCATCCATGCCCGGCATGGAAAGCTGCGCCTGGACCTGGGCGGCATCGGAGGGGAGCATGAGCCCGAGCTGTTCGTCGAACTTGCCCTTCACCTTTGCTGCAGGTTGCGGAGCAACGAGAGCCGGCTGCTGCACGTCCGCTTCCTGGACTGCGGCGGGAGCCACTTCCTGGGATTCGGGTGCATTGTTCTGTGTTTCGTTCATATTGGATTCAATCCATTCTTATGGGTTTCTGTTTTGTAAAAATCAGCGCGGGGAAATATAGAATTTTAGCAGAAAGCAGGAGGCCGGAAGGAGAAATTGAAGGGCGGTTATCGGGAGTTAGATACGCACAGAAAAGGCGCGCATTTCTTGCGCGCCCCAAATGTTAACATTCCTAAACAAAACCTTATTCAATGATGGTCATTTTACCTTCATCGAGACCCTTAACCGCATAGAACACCTTGGTTCCGTCCGGTTTCAGGACCACCGCGATACCGGCAAGATAGTTCAGCCAGTGGTCTTCCGGAGACTCATAGTACCTCAAGTCGATTCGCCCTTCGGAAACATACGACACAAGAGGTATGAGCATAATGTCGTGCGTGATGAACACGCCGATTGTCTTTCCGGAATTTTCCAGCGCCGGGATAATATGATCTTCAAGCAATTCAGAACTTCTGGTCTTCAAATCGTAGAACGCGTCGTCGTAGCCGCCTTCGAACGCCCATCTCGTCGTGACACCCCTGCCATCGTCATTTTCGTTATAGAGGGCCATGTAGTAGGACATCTGGTTCTTTATGAACCAACCATCGTTCAACACGGCCATAGTATCGCCAAGCGTATCGGCGTCACCACGGCCTATGGCAATATTGTTGTATGTCTGGTGAGTACGGATATATTGCGAACCCGCATAATAGATTTCCGGGCCACCCGCCAATTTGGCCCCCAACTGTTGAGACTGGAGCCTTCCTGTTTCTGTCAACGGAGTTTCCCTGGTAATTTCGTTCACGCGTTCGGCATGGCGCAACATCACCACCAGCTTTTCACCTTCGGCGAGCCCCGCAAAGACCTGTTCGACCGGGGTAAAGTCACTGACCGCAGATTGAGTGACATACTGGCTGTTAATGACCCCCATCTTCTCCTCTTCAGTAGCTAAGCGCCAAAGGAGCGTTCCGTTGTCGCAATAATAATAACGGTCTTCGCCATTAATGGACGCCACCTTGAGTTCGCCCTTAGTCGAGTCGTTACACGCGCCCAAGTAATCCTCCGGTCCATGGACAACCACGCTATCCACGACATGGATACTGTCAATCACGTTAACGCTATCCGTAATACGCAGGCTATCGATGATATTCAAGCTGTCCACGATATAGATACTATCAATGACGTTCAAGCGAGTCGTCACGCGAAGGCTATCAATATAGCGCACGACATCCTTATAGCGGACGCTATCGATAATGTTCAAGCTATCGACAAAACGCACGCTATCTTTAATACGCAAACTGTCAAGGTAGCGCGTCACTTCCCTATACTGGATGCTATCAACAATATGTAAGCTATCGATAATACGCACGCTATCCGTAATGCGCAAACTATCCAGATAACGAGTGACATCCCTATAACGGATGCTATCAATAATATTCAAGCTATCCTTAACACGCACGCTATCTTTAATACGCAAACTATCGATATAACGAATGCTGTCCATCAGATTCACACTATCCCGAATCACAACCGAATCGGAACCAGCAGAACCAGAAGCAACCGCATCCGCGTCTTCCAGGTTTACGGAAACAGTAGCACTGTCATCGCAGGCAGCAAAGAAAAAGACAAGCAGAGCGCTTGTCAGCAATTTTAGGGCGTTTGATTTCATTTTGTGCAGACTCCTTTTTTACCAACACCATTTGTCAGTAAGTTTAAGTTGTACGCAAAATATATTCTAGTCAAAACACAAAGTCAATCTTTATCTGCAAAGCAGTTCTACAAATAAGGTAAAATTTTTATAAACAATTTATTTGTAATACACCAACTATAATTTGTATAGATTATTTAATTTACAAATAAAAAAAGCGCCGACCCGGAGGCCAAGCGCAATACAAAAGGGCGATCCGACAAGCGGATTCAAAGATTTAGGACTTAGGATTAACTTCGGCGCCGGGGGCGTAGCCGAGTTCGTCGCAATAATCTCCATCAGTGCATTCATTACTGCCACTCAGCAACGGAGCCTGATGCTTGAGATCCAACACTTCCATTTCCGGAGCTTTGTATTCTTTTTTCATGTTTCCCTCCAAAAATTAACGAACCATTTTCTGTTTTCCGACGTACACGCCGTGGTTTGCAGGCTTTGCGTTAATCGCACGGCCATTGAGGTCGAAGCGGCGGCTGTCCATCTGGATTTCACCCGTAACGGGGTTCAACTTACCGATGGACAAGGTGCTGTCACCATCAACGAGACGGACTTCAATAGTCTCGGGCAATTCAAAGTCTTTTTCGTTGTCAGAAGATTTCTTATACATGGCATTATCATTACCCACATACTCCAGGTAGGCACGCAGCGGCGGGAGATAAGCACCAGAACCAATCTTGACAAACTGGCCTCCCGAAACAGTCCCCTTGTCTTTAGCTGCATAGCCATAGATACCCTTCGTTTCTGCCCCTTCCCATTTCTTGTATTCATAAGTTCCCGACAAAACGAAATCCACATATTGCGTTTCTTGGTTGTACAGCGAAGAACGAAGAGGCATGCCTTCAGGTGATTTTTGGAAGGTTTCTGACTTTGGCGTAAACTGGATTTCCGTAAGGGCCGCACATTCATCTATATGAGTATCGGTAACCATGATATATGGCGTATATGCGTCGATGTCGCCCTTGACGTTATAACCAACAGCCTCCCATGTACCATTACGCTTCCCAAAATTATCTATCTGATAAAACCGAACGCACTCGTAATCCGAAGTAACCCCGAACGGAAGCACCAGCGTTGAATTGGTCTTGAGCGGAGTATCTCGCTGGACGACAACCTTTATTCCGCTTTCGCCCTGATTAGCGCACGCAACAAAGTCATCATCAAATTTGACGACAGCGCCTTCTTGAGCGAAGGACTCCAGATAGAGCGTGTTGTTGGAACTGTAGTAGGCACCACCCGTAAATGAGCAGGTAGGAGTATCACCCGGGCGCTCCGCCAAAACGGCGGTAGCAGAAAACGCGAGTGAAGCAATAAAAACGGCTTTTGCCGTGATTAAATAGTTGTTTTTCATTTTTTCACCCTTCTTGTTTTCCTTGAAAATATAAAATCCGCTTACAAATTTCAATGGGAAAATAAAAAATAGGGCCCGTTTAGGCCCCATTTTCTTCTTTTATTCGAATTTTAAGTCAGAAAGTCTACATCGTTCCGGATTCAAGTCCCTTCACCGCATAGAACACCTTGGTCCCGTCCGGCTTAATGACGACGGCAAAACCGGCAAGATAGTTCACCCAGCGATTTTCCGTGGACTTGTAGTACTTCAAATCGATATTCCCATCGGAAACATACGCAATCAACGGCAAGAGCATCACATCGTGCGAGACGAACACCCCGATGGACTTTCCGGATTTTTCCAATGCCGGAATGAGATGTTCTTCTATCAATTCCGAACTCCTTTCGGCCAAGTCATAGAACGCATTGGTGTATCCGCCCTCGTACGCCCACTTGGAGAGGAGGTTGAAGGCATTGCCTCCTGCCTGCCACGACGCAGAATTGTAGGCACTCTGGTTCTTTATGAACCAACCGTCATTCAGTACAGACAAGGTATCGGCCAGCGTATCGGCGTCGCCGTGGCCCTTGGCAATGTTGTTGCACGTCTGGTGGGTACGGATGAATTGCGACCCCGCATAATAGATTGCCGGACTGCCAATCATTTTCGCACCAAGTTCCTGTGACTGGAGCTTTCCATTTTCCGTGAGCGGACCCGTCCTGGAATAATCGGCACCGCGTTCGGCATGGCGCACCATTATCACCACCTTTTCACCTTCGGCAAGCCCATTAACGACTTCGTCGAACGGAGTGAAGTCCGTAACTGCGGATTGGGTCACAAAATAGCTGTTCAGGTCATGCCCGGCGGCGATACGCCAGAAGAGCGTTCCCTTGTCGCAAACGTAATAACGATTTTCGCCGTTGATGGTGACAGTCTTAATCTCGCCCGCATTGGCTCGGCCGCATACGCCCAGGTATTCCTCCGGACCATGGAGAACAATGCTGTCCACGACACGGGTGGTGTCCTTATAAAGGATACTATCAATCAAATTTAAGCTATCCTTAATGCTGATACTGTCGATGATGTTCAGGCTATCCTTGATGGAGATGCTGTCGATAACATGGATGCTATCGATAATATGCAAGCTGTCCTTGATGGCGATACTGTCAATAATGTGCAAACTATCCCTGATGAAGATACTATCGACAATGTGCAGGCTGTCAATAACGTGGATACTGTCAATGACGTTGATGCGGTCAATAACATGAATGCTATCGATGACGTTGATGCTATCAATAACGTGGACACTATCGACGACATGGATACTATCGATGATGTGCAAGCTATCGGTAATGCGCAAACTGTCGAGGAAGCGAGTGACATCCTTATAGCGGATGCTGTCGACAATATTCACGCTGTCCGTGATGCGAATACTGTCAACAAAACGCGTGACATCTTTGTAGCGGACACTGTCAATGATATTCACGCTGTCCTTAACACGCAGGCTATCGATATAGCGAACAACATCCTTGTAACGAACGCTGTCGATGATATTCAGACTGTCCTGGATACGCAAGCTATCCGTTATGCGCAAGCTGTCCAGAAAACGCGTCACCTTCTCGTAGCGAATGCTATCGATGATATTCACGCTATCTATAATTCGAACGCTATCTACGTAATGTACACTGTCTATCCAGTTTACGCTATCACGGACAACTACCGAATCGGCCACAGACACGCTTTCCGTTTCCAGACCAATTGCCGTCTCCTCACAGGCATTAAAAACAAAAACGAGCGAAGCGCTCAACAGGGCTTTAAAGATTCTTGATTTCATTTGGCACATCTTCGTCGCAACCGCGACTGGTGGTTCAATTTAAGTTGTGCGCAAATTTACTTTTTTCTTACGATTTTTCAAGCCTCTTTTTCTGTTTAGTTTAATTTACTTTGTATTGGTCAAGATGAAATTCTTCCAGCGTCCAGGCCCTTGACGGCATAGAAAACACGGGATCCGTCCGGTTTCAAGACAATGGCAAAACCAGCAAGGTAGTTCAGCCATTTTTTAGAATCGTAATACTTGATGTCTATTTTCTTAGCCGAGATATACGCCACCAAAGGCATTATCAACAAATCATGCGTCGCAATGAACGCCACGTCCGTTCCGGCCCGCTCGGAAAAAGGGATAGCCACTGAATCAATCCATTCGGAGCACCTCGGCTCAAAATCGTAAAACGCACTCGAATAGCTGTTCTCATAAGCCCACTTGGAAAGAACATACCAGCTACCTTTGCTGTTCGTTGCCGTATTGTAGGCATCAGCATCTTTCACATACCAGGATTCTCCCATATGGGAAAGCGTATCGACAGAGAGATCAGCGAGGGTATCAACGCCGGCCCGGCCCGCAGCGATGTAGCGACAAGTCTGCTGGGTGCGAATGGAACCCGAAGCTCCATAATGGTATTCTAGGTTGGAGGCCAGTTTTCCACCCAGTTCTTTTGCCTGTTGCACCCCATTTGCGTTCAAAGGCGTCCCAGATGCAGAATCAGTATTCCGCTCTGCATGGCGAATCACCACGACAAGTTTTTCGCCCTCTGCCAAAATGCCCGCAACCGAATCCAAACGGACAAACTTGGTCACCGCCGATTTTTGGACATAGTAGTTATTCACGTCGACATTGCTCGCCGCACGCCACATGACCGTTCCTTCGTCACATAAAAAATAGCGGAGTTCATCCTGAATAATAGCCGACTTGAGCGTTCCCTTGTTTTCTTGGCTGCATTTTCCCAGGAAATATTCCGGGTCCCGGACGGCAACGCTGTCACGCACTTTCACGCTATCCACAACATGGACGCTGTCTCGCACCTTCACGCTGTCAATAATACGGACACTATCCTTGACGTTCACACTGTCGATGATACGGACACTGTCCTTCACGTTCACGCTGTCGATAATGTGGACGCTATCCTTTACATCTACGCTATCGACAATGCGGACACTATCACGAATCTTTACCTTGTCCTTAACCCGAACACTATCGATAATGCGGACACTGTCCTTCACGACAACGCTATCGATAATCCGGATACTATCAATCACGTTCACGCTGTCATGAACGACAACCGAATCGCGTTCCCTCGCATCTGAATCTCTTGAACTTACCGAACTTTCTGCGTCTGCGCTACAAGAATTGAGCAAAGCTAGAATAGATAAACTGAACAGGATTTTAATTAATTTTCTCTTTCTCATTTTTGTTTTTACTTAGGCTACATGGTCATTGTTCCTGAGGCCAACCCCTTGACAGGCACATAGCGAGCAACGCCCTTTGAGTCCAGTATAATGGCGAGTCCAGCCAAATAATTTATCCACTGCTTTGTATCAAAGTAACGCAAATTCACTTTCTTGCTTGTGGCATAAACAGTCAACGGCACCACCAGCATGTCGTGGGAAATCCAAACACCGACACGGCTCACTTCGGAGAATCGCGGCATCACGACCGTATTCATGAATTCTTTGCCACGCGTATCCATATCATAGAAGGCATCGCTATACTTGCCCTGGTAAGCATAAGCCGAAGTCACGACCCAACCGCCGCCATCGGAATTCTTGTAGTTCTCCAGTTTCGAGTCATCCTTCACGAACCAGGCGCCGTCCAATTCCTCGATGGTGTTTTCGGCAAACGTCAAGCCGGCTCCCTTAGCAAAATTTTCCGCCGTTTCCATGCTTCTCGTATAAGTCGAGTTCGCAAAACTGATACTTTCGCCATTCAGCTTCGCGCCCACCGACTGAGACTGCTTCTTGCCGTTGTCGGTCAAGTGGCCATTTTTGCCGGTATCGTCTGTACGTTCCCCATGGCGAAGGATGAAGATGACCTTTTCGCCAGGAGCAACCGTCGCGAGCACATCGGCGATATCCTCGAACGGGGTGACATCGTCGGCGGTCGCTTCGCGCCAAACACGCTTGCTCTGTTCGTAAACGTAGGACTTGTCCGTATTGATTTTTCCGTTACGGATCTGACCGGCGTAGGTCCCGGGCCCAAAGCCCACCGTATCTTTTTCAATGTCGGTGGCCACGCGCCAGGACTTAAGCGTATTGTCGCAGATGAAACGAATCTTGGGGCTATCCGGATGGTCGTAGTACGGAGCAAAGTAGGCACTGAGGCTCGTGTTCACGTTCTTGACCTGACCAGCCGTATAGGAGTTGCAGGTCTCGAAGCCGTAAACCTTGGACCAGAAATTACGCAAGTGCTTTTCGAAATCGGGAGCTTCGCCCCTGCCCCACGAGGCAAAGACCTGGCGAATCTTGTCGTAGCCGCCGCTCGCATCCAACTCCATGAGCCAGTCCGCCAAGTCTGCACGGGCATTGTTGTCGTCCCAGTTGCCGTTTCCCTTGATGCGTTCGGCAATGCCATCGGCGTAGCTCACCATCTCCTGACCAGAGCCCTTACGCTGCATCATGATCGAAATCGCAAGCAGGGCCGCACTATACTCGTCGCCACCAAAAAGGCTCACTTCGTCGGCCGTGACCGAGGAACCCGAAGCTGTAGTGGTCTGGGTATGGCTTCCACCCCAGCTACCGCCACCACTATTTCCATTCCCGCCAAAGAACCAGCCGCTGTTGTTTCCGCCGCCATGGCTTCCTCCTCCGCCACCAAGGTCGATGTTGAATGCAGAGAGCACATCCTTGAGCGCCTGCGCTTTCATGCTCCGGATAGGCTGGTTGAAGCCGGAATTTTCGACGAGCTTTAGCAGACGCGGGGATTCCAAATGAGTCAGCATGTTGACGTTCACGGAATCCCGTTCCGTCAAGTCCGTCACGGAATGGAGCGTGACCATCGACGTCGAGAGCCCGCCCGAAAGTTCATTGCGGAAATACCCGTTCACCTCGACACGCACGTACGGCGAGACCAAGTTAACACCAGGGAACGCATAGCTGCCATCGCCCGATGCAATGCAGGTTTCGTGCGTCCTCTTGGAATCGGCCATGCGCATCGCGCTGTCCAGCTCGACAATCTTGACAGAGGCTCCATAGCGGAACGGTCCCTTCTGGGCAGCACCTGCAACCGGGACCGCCACCCTGCGGTACGTTCCCGCAAGCGTCGGGTCTTCGGCTTCGGCAGCGTCACTTGCCGTAAACGGATCCACCGTCAGTACACCTTCCGCACAAGTCGCCTTTACAATACCGATTACAGAAGTTCGCCATTCACCATTAATGCAGAAATACAGGTCGCTGTCTTCGTCGACCATGAAGGTTTCACCTTCGTTCTGGGCCGTGCAAGGAGGAAGTTCCTTTTTCGTGCTCACGACGCTCGTATCGACGACAACGGTGTCAAGAGTCGGGGGATTCACGCCCGAATGGTTCAAAGAATCCTGACGGTCATGGTTTTCCCAAGGATTCTTGGAATCGGAGGAACCCTTCCTGGAACTGCTGGAATATTTTTGCCTGTGGCTATGGCCCGTATGGGTCGAATCGTTGTCCGAACTTTCGGACATGGCATCTTCCTCCGGAGAGTACGACTTGTCGTCTCCACAAGACATCGCGAACAAGGCGATGAGGAATGTAAGCCACAGTTTCTTCATAGTAGTATAGATATAGATTTTTTTCTTTTCTTATCCAAATCCTATTCACTGATTTTTAGCTTACCATCCCTGGAAATGGGACGCTTTTAGGCCTTTTACAGCGACATAGCGCCTATTTCCGGATTTATCCCAAATAATGGCGATTCCAGCAAGGTAATTTATCCACTTTTTTTCATCTATTCTGCCATTAACTCTTATATCCATGTCTATGTTCAAGTCGGAGCAATAGGCGACAAACGGAACCATCAACTTGTCATGCGAACTGAGCATGATGAACCTTTCAGGGACCGTATCGTACTTGGCGAGCAGGACATCTTCAATCAGTTCAGCAGAGCGATCCTTCAGATTGTAATAAGCAACAGTCTCCGCATCATCGGTGAATGCACCGTCATAAACATAAGCACCGATAGCCGCCCAACCGCCACCATTGATAGAATTTTCCACCTTGTTCACAGTATCTCGGTTGACCATGTACCAGTCATCATTCAATTCGCGGATCGTGTCTGCCACCACCGTGTCCTGGCCACGTCCGAGAGCAATCGAAATGACGGTCTGCTGCGCACGGTAGAATTCGGAAGCCCCGAGGCGGAAATCCTCTTTATGCTTTTTCAGCTTGGCGCCGACTTCCTTGGAATCCTTGATACCATTGGTACTCAAGGGATCGTCCTTGTTCGTGGCATTCTGGTCACGTTCTCCATGCCGGAGCAGGAAAATCACCTTTTCGTCGTCCTTGATATTTTCGTAAACGTCCTGGATGTCCACAAAATCCGTAATGGCAGACTTCTTGACAAAGTAAGCATCGCGTTCGGCACGGGAGGATACCACTCGCCAGTTACCGCTAGCCTCATTGTAGGTATAGACAATTCCCGCATTGACAAGTC
>JAEEGK010028864.1_pt1 | contig 11099 bp, 7 predicted proteins | sample 8958771 | NCBI WGS metagenome assembly JAEEGK01 (sample SAMN16246547, study PRJNA631951) | gut metagenome | biome: gut microbiome; feature: rumen; material: SC-attached | host: Bos | place: Iran: Karaj | collected 2018-10 | reverse complement strand
TTAAGGATGGTTTCCGTTTCCGTCCAGCCGATTTTGTCCAGATATTCACGCGGAGCGTTGCCGAGATATTTTGGCGTGTCCAACTCATTGCCGTACATGTGGTAAGAATAGAAATCCGGCTTGACGTCCAACTTGTCGCATTCGGCCTTCAACATGTCGATGAGATCCGCCCGGAAGGTGCAGTGGGCAGGGCCGCCGATTTTCAGTTCGGGGAACTCCGTTTTAAGGCGTTTAAGAACGATGGCGAAGAATTTGGCGAACTGTTCGTCCGTTCCCGTCCACATGTTGATGCGGCCTTCTGGCTCGTTCCAGATTTCCCAATATTTCATATCGTAATGGAAACCGTTGTTCCAGCCTTTCGTGTAGTGGCGGATGATGGCGGCGCAGACTTCGGCGTATTTTTCAAAATCTTCCGGCGGATTTGCATTGAAATGAACGCCTTCCGTGTGTTCAATACTCGTGCCCAGACGATAGAAGACTTTTGAACCCGCTTCATAGACGAGGCGGATCACTTCGTCCGAAGGGCCGAAAACATAGTTCTTTTCATCCGCTGGATCAAGATGCATCAGCGGGAAGATGTGATGCACGTCGATCATGCGTTGGTTGGCGTTGTTCAATGCCCAGTCGTGATTGCGGACGATTGGAAAACGGAGCGTTTTGAACACCTCGGTGTTGTCATGGATGTGACGATGGGCGGTGAAGATGTGAAGGCCTGAGCCGTAAAGCTCCTTGCGGACTTTACCTGTCGAGACGCTGAAATCAGCCGTGATTTTTTCTGCCATGGTGGATGCTCCTTATTTGGGAATTATTCGATGATGATATTGGATTTCAAAGCGCCGTTTGCGTCAAGCGACGACCACTTCAATGAATTGATGTACTGTTTGCCGAGCGTGAATTGGACTACATCTTTCGAACCATCCTTGAACAGGATTTCGAAGTTATTGTCGCCCAATGATTTGATTTGCTTGACTGGCAGATCTTCGCCTTGCTTGACAGGATACAGCAGATATGGTTCGGCGAAAGTTCCTTTCGCCTTGCGGACGAAGGTCGGCGTCGCGATGGGGCGGCATGTATAGCCGCCGGCAGGAAGCCATCCTTGGACTTCGGGCTTCTCCTGCCCGCAGAGGTTCTGCGCGTCCAAACCGTTGGAATTCAATGGCGCGATGAGCAGATTGGCAGTGTTTTCATCGGCGCTGATGTAACCGTTGAAAGCGTCCAATTTCAGCGTCTGGTCTGTATTGAAATGGAACCATGACGTGTATTCATGCTCCAAATCGTCTTCCGGCGACATGACATCGAACATCAGCCAGTAGTTCGGCTTGATGAACAGAATGGCGCGGCTGTGGCTGACTTTCAGCTGCAACTCCCTGCCGAAGCCTTCGTCGTAGATGCCTTCAGCGAAATCATACTGATCGTTCGTGATCCATCGATTGTCCAATGGCTTTTCGGTAAGATTGAAGCGGTTGTCTCTCCAACGGCACTGATCAAGACCATCGACGCGCACGACGTTATGGGCGCGTGCGGAGAGGACGTAACGGCGCCACTGCGACGAGTCGTAGGCGTATGTGCCGCCTTCCGTCAACAGCCGTGTGCCGTATGCGTGGATGGCAAACGTGAGCTTGTCTTCATGCTGATGGCCTGCACCGAAGGGGCCTGCTTCCATGTGGAGCCAGAGGGCCTGCGAATCCCATCCCGTTCGCATCGTGAACCATCCCGCATAGGGCATGAAGTTAGAAAGGAAAGACGGAACAGTGCCTTCCTTGCCGTCGGTGCCCCAATAGAGGAAATCCATGCGGTTCGGAAAGAGTTCAGCGGCCTCTCTGCATGGACCTTTCGTTCCCGCCCAGCCGGAGTCGTTGAGCGCGGGTGTCTGGCCGGCGGGGGAGGTCACGTTAAGATACATGCCATACATTTTTTCAAGGCGCGAAACATAGTCGTTCGGCAGCGGTTGATTGTTGAGTTGAGCCAATTTATATGTTCCAAGGAAATTGACCAACGAGACGCCGTGATAACCAGGGGCGAGCTCGACCTGCGCGCCATCCGGATAGACTTGTATGTTCATTTCCGAATAGAGGCGATCACCCGCATATTCGCGCCATTCGGCGGCTTCTTTGAATTCGGGGAAGAGGGTGCCGATATGGTAGAGTCCGTTCATTTCCATGCAGAGCCAATTGTTGCGTTGCGGGAACGTGCGCAAATGGATGGCGTGTTCGTAGAAAGACTTGACCATCAAGATGATAGAGTCATCGTCGAAGCTTGGCGATGCAAGAAAATAGAAGAAGGAATTCGGCCATGATGAGAACGTACGAATGCCCGTCTCAATGGTGCGCCAACGGGAATAAGCGACGTTGCCTGCATCGAACGGCACAGGATTGTCGATGATCCATGAGCGGAGCTGGCTGACGAATGCTTTGGCGTATTTTTCATCGCCGGTTGCCCAATAGGCCCTGCCAAGCTCCGTCCAGAATGGATGACGTGAGAGCTGCCATGTCCATTCGTTGTATTTGAGTTCTGTTGGATTGATGTCCCATTCGACTTTCTCGCCGAATTGATGCCAGATGCCGCAGGAGACGAGAAGATTGGATGCATATTTGTCAGCATTGGTCAAATTGTAATTTGGATTGCGGGAGGACGGATCGTTGAATTTCCGCCAATCGAAATACCAAAGCGGTTTTTCACGTGTCTTCAAGTGCTTGACAAATGCAGCTTTAGCCGCTTTAAGGTCGTTGTTTGCAACGGCGGCTTTGACGGCTTCCATGCCCGGATAATCAAGATTCAGGCAATTGAAAAACTCTTGGTCTTTAACGCGTGGGCCACGGGCAGGCGCAATATAGACAAGATTGAACGGGCCGACGTTAACGACGGATTTTGAATTGGGCGTGTTTCCCCAGCCTTCAGCTGTGAAATAAACGGCGGTGATTTGGTTCCAGCCAAGCGGTTCACGCGCGATGCCCATATTTTTCATCGGAATCGTGAATTTTCGCCAGCCAGAGAAATCCAAAGAAATTTTTTTCTGATAATAGTCCATGCCGTCCGTTTTGGGATTTTCGGAGGCGACGATGAACATGAAGGATGAACGGGTTTCGCTTTGGGAATGGAGCCAAAATTCGATGGCGTTATGCGGTCCAGTCCAATCAGTTGGAAATGTGGTGGCGCGAAGGGCGGGTGCCTTGGCGTGATCCCAGCGGATGGTGGCGGGAATGCCTTCGCGGACAACGGTCGTGTCTAGAGAACCACCTTTCCAGATGGATGCATCTTGTGTGTCAATGATCATCCGTGAAGGCACTTGCGGTTCAGCAGGTTCTTCCTGCGCAGAGGCTATGTTCAAGGCCAACAGACCGATACAGGCTAGCGGAAGACAGTGTTTGACAATCATGGTTAACTCCTTAGGAGGTGGCGCGTGCGTCCCGCCTGCGCCCTTGTGGTGGCGCGTGCGTCCCGCCTGCGCCTTTGGTGTGGCGCGTGCGTCCCGCCTGCGCCTAATAAGAAAATACATTAAAGTAAATATAGCATCTCAAACGACAACAAAGCGTTTTTTTATTAAAAAAACGATGATGCCATGGAAGGCGACTGCGCTGCCGTCACCGCGTGACCATGGTTTCCGCCCGTTCGAGCTCTTTCATGGTAGCTTCTGGAAGGTCGAGACCTTCTTGAAGAGCTTTTGCTTCGCGACGCCATTCCAACTCGCCCGGATAGAGGATTTCCGAAACGCCGTCAATCGTCGGGCAGCGTTTCAATTCGTCAATCATCGCGTCAACACGTTCACGGAAGGCCTCTTCACCGCCCATGAATTTTGGATTGATGACGATGAACGTGTGGCCTGTATTGGCATCCATGCCAGGCTTCGTGTTCCATGAATGGACGCCTGACATCATGCCGGACATGCCCAGAACGGCCGTCATCAGCTCCACCATGACGGCGAGGCCGTAGCCTTTGTGTTCCGCAAACGGCAGCATGACGGCGTCATGCCAAATTTCGTTGGCATCCGTCGTGGGCTTGCCGTCATGTGTGAGAATCCATCCTTCAGGAATAGGCTTGTTTTCGGCGGCGGCGAAGATGAGTTTGCCAGCCGCGACTTTGCTCATACAGATGTCGAACAGCAGCCCGCGATATTTGCGGCCAGGCGCGGAATAAGCGAAAGGATTGTTGCCAATGGCGGCCGCGCGGCCGCCTGTCGGTGCGATCAGCGGACATGTGTTGCTCATGGAGAAGGCAAGATAGCCGTTGTCAGCGGCCATCATGGAATAGTAGCCTGCCGCGCCGTAATGGTCGCTGTGATTGACGGTGGCGATGCAGATGGGCTGTTCTTTTGCTTTTTCCAACAACCATCGCATCGTTTGGACGGCGGCTGGAATCCCAAGCCCTCCTGCCGCGCTGACTTGCAGGGAAGTGGCTGTCTCGCTGATGGTTACAGGTATGGCATTGGGCTTGATTCCACCTGCTTGGATGCAGTCAAGATATCTTGCCAAGCGGACGACGCCGTGGGAATGGATGCCGCGCATATCCGTCACGACCAATGTTTCAGCTAACATACCTGCGTCTTCAGCAGGAATACCGCCTTTTACCGCAATGGATGTGACGCGTTTTTTGAGTTCTTCAACGGGAATCAATGTCATGGAATCGCCTTTTGTTTGGATGGTTGGATTTTTTACCTATACTATATTTCAATATATGTCTGCGTCCATTGGATGATGACGGAAAACGGCTTGAAAAGCGTTGTCGCGAATATAGATTAATGATACTTGTTAACGTTGTTAAACATCCATCAAAAAGGACAATGGCCATGACACAGCTTTCCGTTACGACTGATTATGTAAGCAGCACGGGTTCCCCTGAACTGCCGCTCCGCCTCATCGGCGAGGCTGGTTTCACGCATCTGCATTGGTGCCACCACTTTACAGGCGATTTTGCGTACATGCCGTGTGAAATCGATGCCATCCGTCGGCTGATGGCGGCCGACGGCCTCGAACTATTGGATGTCCATGGTTCATCCGGTGATGAAAAATGCTGGTGGTCGTATGATGAAACACAACGGCTGGCTGGCGTGGAATTGGTCAAAAACCGCGCTATCATGTTGAAGGAATTAGGCGGAACGGGCCATGTGATCATGCACATTCCCGCCTGCACCGTCAATCGGTCGGATGAAGATAACGATCGTCAGCGCAAGCAGTTCGGACAAGTCTTGAAATCATTGGACGAATTAGTGCCATGGTTGGAGAAGGAAGGCGTGCGTGTCGCGTTGGAAAATACGTTCCATGACACATGGGAGAATATCGAGACCGCCTTGTCGCGCTATCCTGTGTCGGTTGTCAATTTCTGCTATGATTCAGGCCATGGCAATGTCTTAGAAGGATCGGCGGAAAAGCAGCTTCCATTGTTGAAGAAAAACCGTAACCGTCTGGGCGCATTGCATTTAAACGACAATGATGGTGCGCATGACCTGCATCAACCGCCGTTCATGGGAACGGTCGATTGGCAGGCCTTGGCGGACATCATCAAAGATTCAAGCTATCGCGGCCCGTTGAGCTATGAAATCACGATGCGCCATACGCCGTTTACCTTCATTGATCCGGAAACGCAAAAGCCTGGTCCGCAACCAGAAGCGAATCAGAAGGCGTATCTTCTGGACGCCCATGAACGCTGCGAACGCTTTGCGAAAATGGTAGGAAAATAGATTCTTGCTGGATTTACTGGAAGTTCTGGAGGTTCTGGAAGATTAAATCCAGTCTTTCTAGAATATCCAGAATATCCAGTTAAAAACAGTCTTACTTTTCCAGTGTTATAGCCAGCAGGCAATAGACGCATTCCGGATCGCGAGCTTCAACTAACAGATGGTCTAGTTGCTTCTCCGGGAATGGGTTGGACCATGTGGACGACCAAACGTTCAATGGCTCGCCATTGTCATCTTTCCAGCTGACGACGTTACGGTGATTGCGCAGGAAGGACGGAATTTCGTAGGGCGTGGCAACTTCGCAGAGGATGGCTGGTTTGTCGCCGTCAGAGAACTGCGGCGACGTGCCGTAGTTGATCTGGAAGTTGTTGCGCGGCTGGGCGATGGCGAATGTGCCATCCGTGTAGCGGAAGACAAGACGTACCGCGACGGCGTCCTTCCGCCGCGTCTTATCCAGCAATGTGTGTAACACATGTATTTGGCGGCACGTGGTTTGCAACGGAAGTCTGATCTTCTCCGGCAGACCGTCGTAATAATTTGATTTGACGGATAGTGCGGCAGTCTGGCCATTTTGTTTCGCCAGTTGGAATTCGACGTTGTCCAATGTTTTCACATATTCGGGCAGGTTGTCGTACGTTTTGTCCAATAAGATGTTTGCTTTGAACGGGAGGCCGTGGAGCGTCGTTGTCGAATCATGGCGTTTGCGCAGAAAATCGACAAGAACTTTTGGATAGTCCTGTTCAGGCGTGTCCGCATTCCAGAACAAGGCGGCGGCGCGTGGATAGGCGACGACTTGTTTGTATTGCGTGGTCAACAGGCCGCCGCTGAGAAACTTATTGTGCCATGTCGTTTCAATCATGCCCATGAAATGCAACTTTTTAGCGGCGAGGCTGAGGCGTTTGAGATTGTTCGCCGCGAACCATCCCGCTCCAAGCTGCGGAAAACCGCTGGCATGGATTTTGTCGAACTCCGCAACCCGCACACCGCCCTTGTTATTGGAATCGCCGCCTCTAAGGTCGTAGTTCCAAGTGGTTATGATGATATCTTTTGGCAGTTCATTGCGAAGTTCCTCAATTCCGTCGCGGGCGTTGGCGACACTATGAGGGCCTGTCTCCGCCTTGGTCACCAGCATGTCATGCCACATCATCAGCTTGATACCACGCTTCTTGAAGAATCTGTAATGCCACATGATATCCGCATAAAAGAGTTCCTTCGCACCGACTTTCTTGCCGTCTTCATTGAAAGGAAAGTATGATGGTAGTTCGTCATGGCTGATATGGAAGTACTTGGGATGTTCGAACGTTTCGATTACTTCATTAAAAAGCGCTTCCAGTTTGGTGTAGACGGCTGGATTCATCGGATTGTAGGCGTATTTGTCATTCGGATTGTCCAGAAGCTCCAAGTTCTTGTCGTTCTGGAAGAACCACTGGTTATGGCTTAAAGTCGGAATCAGCGGATAAACGGTGATGTAGTTTTCCTTTGCGATTTCAAGGAATTTCAGCAAATCCGCCTTCGGCATGCCCAGAGGATGGTGCTGCCCTTCCATGGCGTCCCATGTGACGTAAGGACATTCCAGCAAAATCGTATTTATCTTCATGGGCGCCAGCATGATGGAAATCCAGCTGCCGAGATTCGACAACGTGTCTGAATCGGCCATGGCATGGATGGCTCGCATCTTGAAATCGGGAGAATCCGTAATCCGGACGCCTTGGAAACTTCCATTGTGTTTCAGGCCGCGCAGCGTCTGTATTGCATAGAATGCGCCGCGTTCGCTCTTTGCCGCGATGTCCGCGCCTTTGGCGGTGATGTCGATCGTGTAGGATTCGTCTTCATCGTCGTTTCCGATGATGATGCGCACGGCGGCGTTTTCTTTTGGCGCGGCTGAAAGGCCAAGCTCGGGCGCCAGTTTGGCGATATGGCGGCGGATTTTGTCCGAACCGCCGATAACGGCGATGCAGTCTTTCGGACCAGGCCTGTAGGATTCGCCGTTGTATTGGATGTCATGCGGCTTCGGAAGCAGCGGGAAGGCCGGTCTGGGTTCGGGCAGACGTCTGACATCAGCCATGGGCTTCGCAACGGCGTTCGTGTTCGGAACGGCCTGGGGCGTATTCTTATCATACGTAAACTGAATGACATGGCGAATCTTATCAAGGCCTTGGCAATCTGGTTTCGTCGTCAGCAGCAGATAGAGCCTACCATAATTTGAATAGACGTTCGCCCGTCTGTCCTGTATTTCCAGCGGCGGCCCTTCCAATACTTTGACGGCGATTCTGCCACGGCAGCTTTCGAAGACAGCTTCGACGAAAGGCGGAATCGGCAACGTGGTGACGGACAGCCGTTCCCGCATGTCCAGCGTCCCGCGTTGGATTTTGCCGTCGGCCGTCGTGATTTCGTAAGCGGCGCCTTCCATGAAGACGGGATGAATCATGAAGGGGATGTGCTCCATCATGATCGGAACATCCTTCAGAAAGGTCGCCTGCGCGGTGATGACGGCGGTGTTGCCTTGGCATCGAACGGAATATTCATCTATTTGCGCCACGCCGAGCTTGTCCGCCGTGACATGTTCGATAAAGCCGTCGTCCCGTTTCTCCACGGTGATGACGCCGTTGTAGCCTTCCGGACGAGAACGGACATAACGGTCTGTCCAGTCGGGCTTTGCGAATGTAAGGAGGCTGCCTATGGAAACAGGTCCGCCATCGTCTTCAAGACGGATACCGTAGTTCCAATTGCTTTTCATCATCGGTTTCAGTGTCGCACCGCATGCGCAGATGCCGAGCATCAACGAACTTGTCATCAAAAGTGTTTTCATGGTCGTGTGTGATGGGATGAAATCTTGATGGATGTTGGTTTTATAATACCATATTATAAATAATATTCAAATCTTGTCCAGACGTCCTTTGTTCAGATTGAATTGACAAGTTCCGTTTTGACATTATAGTAAGTTAACATTCACTAACATGATGTGGAGGCGAAAATGGACAAGACCAAGACACTGACGCCGCGCCAAGCGGAAATCGTCGATGCCGCTCTGAAACTGATTGCGGAGCAGGGTATTCAGCATCTGACGATACGGAACTTGAGCGCGGCCATCGGCGTGACGGAGGCGGCGTTGTACCGTCATTTTCCAGGCAAGACGGAAATCATCCAGGCAATGGTGTCCCGTTTTGAAGAGGATGTGGATGATATAGGGGAGTTTCGCGGCTGGGGCGCCATCGAAGCGGCGTTGGTCCGTCGGACGGAGCTTGTTTTGACGAAGCCTGATTTGGCACGAGTCGTTTTTGCGGAGGAGCTTTTCAAGGATTCCCCTGAAATCGCGCAGATTCTCCATGGCATGATGCAGCGTCACTATACAATCATGGAACGACATTTTCAGGAGGCGGTTGAAGACGGGGCCATTCGCACGGACATACCGATGGACACGCTGTTCCGTCTGATTCTCGGACCGTTGCGGCTGCTTATCAAGCAGTGGGGGCTGTCGGGCGGTTCATTTGATCTGCGTGCAAAACGGGATGAGATGCTCTCGCTCATGAAGGAATTGCTTTCGCCAATTATATGATTCTGATATATATAGACAACGTAAAAGACATGCCATGAAAACAATCGCCTTTTTTGATGCAAAACCATACGACCGTGAATCGTTCGACCAGTTCAACAACGACCGTTATGAAATCCGCTACTTTGAGTCACGTCTTACGGCGGCGGCGCTGCCGCTTGTGAAGGGGTGTGACGCCGCTTGCGCCTTCGTCAATGCGGAAATCGACCGGACAGTGGTCGAAGGTCTTGTCGCCAATGGTGTGAAAGTGCTGGCGATGCGTTGCGCAGGCTACAACAACGTCGATTTCAAAGCGGCCTACGAGGCCGGGCTGACCGTCGTGCGCGTTCCCGCCTATTCGCCATACGCGGTGGCTGAACATGCGGTCGCCCTCCTGATGGCGTTGACACGGCATATCCACAAGGCCGCCGCCCGTACACGCGACTTCAATTTCTCGCTGGTCGGTCTGACTGGCTTTGATTTGCATGGGAAGACAGCGGGCGTCATCGGCACGGGGAAGATCGGCCGTATCTTCTGTGACATCTGCAAGGGATTCGGCATGAAGGTCATCGCCTACGATGCCTTTCCAAATCCTGCAAGCGGTCTTGACTATGTTCCGTTGGAGCAACTGCTTGCGGAGGCGGATGTCATCTCCCTGCATTGTCCGTTGCTGCCGGATACGCGCCATCTCATCAACGCCGAAACACTGGCCAAAGTGAAGCGTGGCGTCACGCTCATCAACACGTCGCGCGGAGGTCTGATCGACAGCGAGGCATTGCTGGCCGCCCTGCGTGAAGGGACGGTCGGTGCGGCGGGACTCGATGTCTATGAGGAGGAAAGCGAATGGTTCTATGAAGACCGCTCTGATGTGACACTTCAGAACAAGACGCTCTCCCTGCTTGTTTCGCTGCCGAACGTCATCGTCACGTCGCACCAGGCATTTCTGACGAAAGAGGCGCTTGCCAACATCGCACAGACGACACTTGCCAATCTGGATGCCTTCTTTGCAGATGAACCATTGGAAAATGAAATCTGCTATCGGTGTATGGGAACAGGCGGTGCATTGAAGGCCAACTGCCCGCGCCGTGTCAACGGACGTTGCCATCGCTGAAACAATCTGGAAATAAAAAAGCCCCAAAGTGCGATACCTTTGGGGCTTTTGATGCTTGATGATGGTATCGGAGGAACGAGTTGCAAATAGGCGGGACGGCGGAGCCTTATATGTATTGGTATTCATGCTATGAGGATGCTGCGGAACACGTTAGAGGGCATCTATATTGGTTTTCCTGTGAGGACTATCAGGTGAATATTGAAACCACTCATGGTGAACACCAACATCTCCATCTGGGGGTAATCATCAACGATCTGGCAAATACGGCAGATCCGCTCACCAGTTGTAACAGAAGCTTTTCACAGAGTCTTCATCATTGGAAAATGCAGGCCGGACACCATGGAGGAGGCCAAAAAGGATTGGCCATGAGGAAATCCTGAAGGTTTTTTGGGCGTCTGCGCTGAAAAGCCAATGACTCCGCCACGTCTTTTTGTCGAAAAAGCGCTGAATTCGTGGAAAAGGCGGGGCCTGGGCTTTTACTCCACGGATCCAGTTTGGAATAATCTTGGGCAATTATCCTTGTACCATATTCTGATTTTTGCATAAAATTGAAAATAATGAAATTTATCATTTGACTTACAGTAACTGTAATGTGTATTTTATTAAAAGTCAATTGGAAACAATTTTGGGGCAGACTTCATAATAATCTAATTTCAGGAAGGTTAAGATGAAAAAGGAATCAGCCATCGCGGGTCTGACCGATCGAACGCCACGATACACCGTCAAGGAAATAGCGGAGAAAATGAATCTGACGACGTATGCCGTCCGCTATTACGACAATGCGG
>JAEEGK010028862.1_pt1 | contig 11100 bp, 9 predicted proteins | sample 8958771 | NCBI WGS metagenome assembly JAEEGK01 (sample SAMN16246547, study PRJNA631951) | gut metagenome | biome: gut microbiome; feature: rumen; material: SC-attached | host: Bos | place: Iran: Karaj | collected 2018-10 | reverse complement strand
CTATGCTTAAATCGGAAAGTCTTAAAAGTTTCCTGCAATGGCTTACCCATAAGTTTAACTTCGGCCTCTCATTTAATGATTATAACGGAATCACCGGGCTGTATTAGAGCCTCTCAGAGCTGGTATTCAATTAAGTTTAAGTTTGGATGCTTCCACCAAGCAATTGCCTGCATCCTTCTCTGGAACCTCTGCTTAATCTACTGGACTCTTCAACGATTTATGCATGTAGTCTTAAAAGATACATGCAAGACTTATTTTAGACCGAAAAGGAGAAAAAGTAAAGGGGGATTTGTGGAGTGATTTGTGGAGTATTCGTTTCGGTATACTGATTCTTTATATAGTCCGGTTATTGTGACATCGGTTGGCAAGATTGTTCATAAGGAAGTACAAAGCTCTGAATATTTGGCATTTTAGGCGATTTTTCAGAGATTTTTGTAATTTGTAAAAAATAAGAATCAGCAAATCTCTGAAAACTCGAGGTTTTCACTAATTTTTCAGAGAAATTTGAGAAGAGAAATTTTTAAAGATTGTTGAATCTCTGAAAACTCGCACTTTTCTTGCTTTTTTCAGAGATTTACGGCAGCTATAGCTATAAGTTTACGATGAATTCTCTGAATATTCCAGAGAATCTTTCATTTTTCAGAGATTTTGAATTCCTTATTTTTTACGAGGAAGAATTTCTCTGAATATTCCAGAGAATCTTTCATTTTTCAGAGATTTCGCGTTCCTTATTATTTTACGAGGGAAGAATTCTCTGAATATTTCCGGAAAATGGTTTTTTTTCAGAGATTTTCGATTCCTTATTGGGAAATCACTAAGAAATTAATACGGGGTGTTGCATTTATATGGCATTGACATAGCACAGGGCGGCAAAATACATACGCGGGACGACGATAAACAGGAGTGCGACGAAAGCCAGGAGGGTAACGAAAGCAAGGAGGGTGATAAAAGCCAGGGCAACGAAAGTCAAGACGGCAAAAGCCAGAAACCCGCAAAAAGCCCATCCTAGCGTGCTAGGATGGGCCACATATTCTTATATATTTTACTGGTATTTTGAAACGTTAGATTTTGATACTGCTTCGAAATCTACGAAGTAGCATGTGCCAGCGTCGTTTTTGCCTTCAATGTTCTTTGTAGAGGAGCCGTTTGCTAGGGCTATGGCGACCTCTATTGCTTTTTTGGACTGACCCTCGGCATTTTGGTAAACTGTAAAGCTTAATTCACCATTGGCAATGGATTTACAACCATCAGCTGTAGCATCTACTCCTGCTACAGGAACATCTGAGGTGCTAAGGCCATGGGCCTTTAAGGCTGTAATTGCACCAAGCGCCATAGTGTCATTATTTGCAAAGATAACATCTAGGTCTTGATTTGTTTTAAAGAAAATTTCCATTAAGTTGGCAGCTTCTGTGTCTGACCAACTTGCGTAATCACAAAATACTAGATTTAAAGTAACATTTTTCTCTTTAAAATATTGTTTTACAGCTTCTGTTCTTCCTATTGTTCCAGAGTGTTTTCTTTCTCCCATAAGGATGATGGCATTTATACTAGAAGGCTTACCAAGTTTTTCATACATGTATTCGGCTTGTAGTCTTCCAGCCTGGTACTCATCTGAGGCTACATATACGTACTTATTAGCCTTTAAAACGTCTTCATCTGGTTTGTTATTCATAAATATTACAGGTAAATCTCCTGCTGCTATTTCTAATTGTAGAGCTGTAGCGGCATCTACTGGGACGCAGATAATCGCATCGTATTTTCCAGATGCGGCAGCAGCTTTTATATCACTAACTTGTTGGTCTACATTAGAACCACATAGAGTGGAGGTTACACTTGCCCCTTGTGCTTTTGCCATGGATTCTATTGATTCTTTAAGGCTCAATCTAAAGTCATCGTCAGTATCCTTTATAGTAAAGAAGAAGGATAAGCCAGAGCCTGAACCTGAAGAAGAATTACAGGCTGTTAAAAGGCTAGTAACAGGTAATAGACTAACAATTAATATGAGTGCTAATATTCTTTTTAAAATCTTACTTGTATTTTTCATATATACACCTCCTATTCTTCATCATCACTTTCAAGCTTAAACTTAGATACATAGCTTGTAAGCTTTTCAGAGGTGTCTGATAATTCTTCTGAATTAGCTGCAACGTCTTCACTATGTCTTGTGATGTTTTCTGCCTGTTCTACCATTTGCTTAGAGGTTTCAAGAATCTCATCAGCAGAGGCTGCTTGTTCCTCAGAAATAGCGGCTACATTAGTTGCAACGTCATCTACCTTAGTAACACCAGTAATCATATCTGTTACAAGATCACTTGAAGTAGCAATGTTTTCATAAATCTTGTCAAAGGTTTCAACGGCAGTATCAATTAATACTGTATTTGACTGGATATTTTCTGCACTAGTATTAGCCTGAGTTACTACATCGGATATTAAGTTTCTGATTTGTTCAATCAACTTAGCAATATTTTGAGCATTATCTGCTGAGTTTTGGGCTAATTTTCCAATTTCACCAGCAACTACAGCGAAGCCTTTACCAGCTTCTCCTGCTCTTGCTGCTTCTATACTTGCATTAAGTGATAAGAGGTTTGTTTCTTCTGCAATTTCTCCAATAAGACCTACAATACCTGTGATTTGTTCAGAGGCATCTCCAACCTTATTAATAGATAATAATAATTCTTCGATAGATTTTTGAATCTGGGTCATGGCAAAAGATAGTTTTTCCATATCTGTTTTACCTTGTTTAGAAATCTCTACAGATTCCTGCATAGACTCATTTGCTTTAGCAGAATTGCTTCTAGTATCTGATACGACTTCTGTTAAGGTTTGAGCATTAATGGCAATTTCGTTAACGGCTTTAGCAAGTTCATCTACAGTTGAATTTAAGTTTTGCATTGCTTTAGCCTGTTTTTCTGAAGCTTCATACATTGACTTGGCAACGACGTCACTAGTCCTTGATTGATCTTGAAGTTTGTCAGATTCTAGGGCTACATTTTTAAGCATATCTCGCATTCGAACAATGAAGTCCTCTACTTTATCACTCATAATGCCGATTTCATCATTGCTAGAGCTGTTTATGCTAATTGTAAAGTCGCCATCTGCCATGGCAGTAACGCCATCAGAAATTTTAGAAATTGGCTTAATAAGATAATTTACAATTACTATAATTACAACAGATGTAAGTAAAATAGCGAATACTGCAATAATTGCAAGTCTTCTTATTAAAACGTGAATAGAAGACATAACAATATCTCTTTTTATATAAGAAACTAATACCCAATCAGTACCGCTAATTTGAGTTAGGCTGACAAGATAGTTATTTATTTCCTCTTTGTTGTAATCCTGATTATCGATTTTTTTTGCAACTCCAGATAATAATTTGTCAGAGCTAGAGTTGATATTTGTTGAAACAAGACTAGTATCAGGATGAGCTAAGATAGTGTTATCGTTAGTATCTACAAGGAAAGAATAAGCATTATCCATCTTTACACCAGAATTTACAATAATACTAATCTGGTCAAGGGATAAATCCGCAGCAAGTACCATTAACTCATCTCTATTAAGGTTTATAAGACCTGAAGCAGAGATAATAGAGTCTCCTTTATAATCAGTATAAGTCTGTCCATAATTGAGGTTTACTCGTGTTAAACCATCCTTATACCAATTTTCAGAAGTAACATTTTCACTAGTCTTAGTAGATTCACTTGCCTTGTATAATTCACCTGTGGATGTACCAATGTAAATACCATCCTTGGCATAGCTATTGTAGCCATAGAAAGAATCGAGAATTTCCTGAAGTTCTTCCTCATCTGGATTTGTTGCTTCAATAGTTTGTTTTACTGAAGAGAAGTTTTCTAGATTTTTCTCTAGCCAACTTGTAATATTATCAGCTTGGTTGTTTAGAGAAGAATCTAGAGCATCTTCTGATAAGCTTTGTATCATTTTTTCAGAAAGAATTCCTGCCATTACAATAATTAAGATAATGAAAATAATTATGGCAGGCATGATAAACATGAGGAATTTGTCGCGCACTTTCACAACGCGCTTTGGCTTAGTTAGTTCGCTCATAAGAATTTTTACCTCCTATGCATCTTATTGAATTGTCACAATATACTTACAGGCATTATACCATATAGTTTAAAAAGATACAATTAGTATAAAAATACATAAATCTCTGAACCAAGTCCATAGACTGATCCAGAGATTTATTTAAATAATTATATGGGGATTTATGTATATTTTAGCTTTTTCAATATGGGGATTTATGCATATTTTGGGTTTTTCAATATGGGGATTTGTGTATTTTTTAGAGTTTTTGATATGGGGATTTGTGTATTTAGATTGTATATGCGCATTGGTGGCATGCCGCAAGCTGTGGAGACTTATATTGAAACCATATATATATCCTGAAATTCATAGAAAATCTAATATATTTAACACAGAAATATCAATTTAGACGTAAAATCTGTTTAAAGATTGATAATCCTGCTTAATTCACAAGTTATTTGCTGAATTTAAACAGATAATACGTTTAAATATTTGACAGCATATATAGAAGATGTTATTATTATATTGTAATAAAAGGAGGACAATATGAAAATTTTAAAAATATCAGCAGATGGATTAATGCTCTTTAATGATAAAGTTAGTATAGATTTTTTTGCTGAACAAAGAGTTATAAAAGATAATAGCGATATGCTTTCAAATGTATTTAAAAACGTATATACAAATAATGTCATTTCAGTTGTTGGTATCAACGCTTCTGGTAAGACTTCTGTATTAAAATTAATTTCTTTTGCTTTAGAATTGATTAACGGACAGTCTTTAAATAATATTGTCAATCGAGATGTTTTGACAGATTCTAAAAAAGTAAATATAGAAGTGATATTCTATGATGATAACAATAATCTATATAAGCTTCAATCTGAAATTATAAGTGTTAGAAATAACGAGATAGATAATAGATTTATTTTCGGGGCAGAAAAAATATGGAAAAAATCAATATCAAAAATTCAATCAAAAAAAGATATAGTGTCTTATGAAAATACAAATTTATTTAAAGAGCGTGACAATACTGCTGAATTTTTATCAGATGATGTAAGTATAGCAATAGCTATAAGCAAGAATAATAAAATATTCGTCAGAGATTTACTTAATTATACAAATATGAATATGATAAGATTAATTGGGAACTATCCTCACGAGTTGATTAAGTTCTTAGATCCTAGCATTGAATCAATTACATTTGATAAGAACAACTCTGAAATAAAACTAAAATTTTATGGTAAAGATGCAATTTCGTTATCAGATCCTTTACAATGCGAAAAATATCTTTCTTCTGGAACTGTAAAAGGATTAAATGTTTTTCTTAATGCGATGATGGTATTTAATAAAGGTGGTTATCTATTAGTGGATGAATTAGAAAATCACTTTAATCGAGAAATAGTTGCAACATTATATAGATTTTTTACAAATCCAATTGTAAACAAAATGGGTGCTACTATAATATTTTCTACTCATTATTCTGAATTATTAGATGAATTCGAGCGTTCTGATAATATTTATATAGTGCGAAACAAAAATGGAATTTCTGCTGAAAAATTGTGTAATTTATTAAAGAGAAATGATATAAAAAAGAGTGAAGCGTTTAAAAGCGGCTATCTTGAAGGCACAGCACCTCTTTATGAATCTTATATAGATTTAAAAGAAGTTATAATTAATTCCAGAACAGAGTTGGGGGTTCATTAATGGCTGAAAATTTAATAGCTTGCATTTGTGAAGGCTCGGCAGAACGGGCTATTATAAATAAATTATTGGATGAAGGAAAGCTAATTTTCTCTCGTTCTGAATTATTAGATAGAGAAATTTTAAAATGTAGAAATGCTAGAGAATTTGAAGATAAATATTTAGGAAAAGGTTTTAATAATAAAATTACGGTTTATCGAATACTTGATTCTAGACGAGAAAACTTCAATTTAAGAGCTGCATATAGAAACAAAATAGATGTTGTTAATATCATTACTGCACCCGAAATTGAAATGCTTATTATAATAAACGAAAATAGATTTTCGGATTTTTCAAAGTATAAAAGTAACACAAAGCCTAGCGATTACTGTAAACAACAACTAAAAATGCCAAATGTGAAAAGTACTCAATTTGTAACGGAATATTTTCAAAATACAGAAGTTTTAATCTCTGCAATTAAGAATTATAAAACATTATCAAAAATTCCAAAGAATGAAAAATGTTTGGTTGATTTGCTCAAATAGGAACAATCAGCTAATCACAAAATGCTCTCGGCTAAATAGTCGGGGGGCATTGTTTTTTTATATAAGAAACCAAATTAGTATATAATGAAGAAAAAGAGGTGACATGATGTTTGATAAAGATTTATTTCTTTCTATATGCGAGAAATATGATGTAGAATTTAGCAAGATTGCGGATAGTCCTATGCTTAGAGAGGGAGAAGTCATAAATGCTCACAAAATGGCAATTGAAGCATTAGAACAAGAGCTTTGTGAGAACTCAGTAAGTAAAAGAGAAGTAATTGAACAAGCAGGAATGACAGATAAGCAATTTCAAGGATTTATTAGGTTAATTCTTAAAATTTTAAATAATGCACTTAAAAAGAGTCCTGACAACAAAGATATTAAGAACCTTCGAGATATTTTAAATGATATGCTTTAAAATAAGTAAATTGCATTAGTCTAAATTAAAAGGGAAGTCGATTAGAGAAAATCTAGTCGGCTTTTTTAATGCGAATTTCTTACACTATTCGATAAAATATAAAAAACTTTGGAAAATATCGAATAGAAATAGCTATATATAGCTTAGTACAAGGTTTCTTCTATATTTATCATGTATTTCAATTTAATGGAGTTATGATTTAGCTAATAGAATATTAACATGAAGAATTTTAAAGACTTAACTTTAACAGATGATTTTATGTTCTCGAAAGTAATGAGAAAAAAGGACATCTGCAAAGAGTTTCTAGAACTTATCCTTGATAAGAAGATAGAAAAGATAGAATATATTGAAGCTGAAAAAACGCTTAATATAGACTATGATAAACGTGGTGTCCGTCTTGATGTTTATCTTCAAGACGAAACTACAGTTTATAATATTGAAATGCAGACATCCAATTTTGCAAATATTCCTAAACGCTCACGATTTTACCAGAGCGTGATGGACGTGTCAAGTTTAGGCAAAGCGCAAGATTTTAATGATCTAAAAGAAAGCTATGTCATTTTCGTTTGCACGAAAGATTTGTTTGGATATAATGAGCCTATATACGAATTTATCACATATAGTAAAAAACATGATATAATATATGGAGATGAAGCTAATAAAATAATTGTGAATACAAGTGCAGAAATATCTAATGAAACAAAGTTAGGTAAGTTTATTAATTACTTAAAAAATAATGAAGTTTCAGATGATTTTACTTCATCTATTAATGATACTATTAACGAAATAAAGTTGGATAGTGAAACGAGAGGTGAGTATATGGTCTTAGAAGCAAAGATGATAGATGCAAAACAAGAAGGTATTATTATGGCATATGTAAATCAAATTAGAACCATTAGAGAAAAAGAAAGCATTTCAATAGACGAAGCTTTAATAAAATTATATATCCCAGAAAAATATTGGGATGCTGTAAAGAAAGAGCTTTTAAATGAATAATAAAGTTTAAAACCTTTTTTTTAAAATAATCCATTATAGAAATACAAAAATACAAAATGAAAGGTGTTAGCTAAATTAAAAGGAAAGTCGGCTAGAGAAATCTAGTCGGCTTTTTTAGTTGTGGAGATGGAAAGCTATATATAACTTAATACAAGATTTCTTCTATATTTGTATTGTATAACATAATAAGGGAGCAATATTGATTGCAAGATTAAATAAGCTTTTTGTGTTATAATATCCTTATCAAGAAGGGTTTCTCTTTTAGAGATAAATAGAGAAGTCCGATTATGAGTTCTTCTCTAACTTGAAATATTTTAGAGAAAGGACTCGATAGGAGGTCGAGTATGGAAGAAGAAATGGGAATGACAAACGAACAGTATAAAGGGATGCTTCTTGATGAACTTGAAGATTGGCAAGAAGTTCTTGCACTTGCAGAAGAATCTGGAAGCAAGAAAATTATAGTGAAGGCCCAGAAACAAATTGAAAAAATCAATGAGAAACTGAAATTCTAATCATATACCAGCTAATCACAAAATGCTCTCGGCTATATAGTTGAGGGCATTATTTTTTATTTCTTGACACTCACCCTTCATCCCTATATAATATTTCTTGCTATACAAATTATATAAAAGGTAAAATAAAGGAAACTTTATGACACAAAACTAAAGGGGCTTTAACATGCCAGCCAGTTGCTATAGATAATAGTTCGCACATATTTTTATTAACATTAATATCAATAGCTTTCTACGTCATGGGTTCATGGCGTTTTTTTTATTTGTCTAGTAAATTTGTTTTGGTGAAATGAAAACCCACCACTAAGTTTACAAAAAGATATGCACTTGCATAAAAGTCTAAAAGGCAAAAAAGTTATATATAGCCTAAAATTCCTTGAAAAATCTTCTATATTTATTGTGTAATAAAGGGAAACAAGCAAAGAGACAAAGAAGCCTTATTCCCTAGTATAGTCATTAATTAAGGAGAAATTAAATTATGAGAAAGAACAAATTAATCACAACACTTCTTATTTCCACACTTGCTTTATCAAGCGTTTTAACAGCGTGTGGATCAAAGAAGAATACATCAGAAAATGAAACAGAGGTTGTAACGGAAGTAGAAACACAAAGCTTACAGAGTGAAGCAGGTGCTAATATAGAAGGAACAAATCTTGAAGGACTTACATTTAATCAGTCCGTTGCAGAGGATTCCAGCGAAGTAAAGAATTTACTAACAAGTTCAGGCATTGAGTATTCAGACGTAATTCTTTACGATTTCAACCTTACAGATGCTAATAATGAAAAGGTTCAGCCAAACGGTAGCGTAACAATTACATTTACACCAGAACTTGCAAACCCTAATAGAGAAGGTGCTACAAGCACTTATGCAGTTTACTATTATGATGATGAAAATGGAACAATCAGCCCTATGGAAACAACATCTAATGGAGATGAAGTTACATTTACAACAACACATTTTAGTTACTATGTATTAGTTAGATCAGTTTATTGGAAAAATGAAAATGGTAGTGTCTTATTATTAGGTTTTATTGATGAAGATGGAAATTATATGACATTATATGAATATCAGGAAGCTTTAGCAAAGAAAGAACAAGAAGCTATGGAAGCCGCAGAAAAAGAAGAAGAAGCAAAGAAGTCACAAGCTAATTCATCAACAACTAGCTCATCAACAACTTCTAATTCAGTTTCAAATTCAGACTCATCAGCAGCTACACAAGATACTTCAACTAACACAAGTTCAAGTGATAGTTCATCAACAACTAACACTAACACTAATACAAATACAGACACATCAGAATATTATTCGAATACAGAAACCTTACCAAATGGTGAAGTAGTAACTATTGTTTCTCCAATTAAGAAGGGTTCAGGCGAATTACTCTATACAGGAACAAATGGAAAACTTTATATATCAGATTTCTTAACACAAGCATATCTATTTTACATTGTAGAAAATGATGGTACATTTCACTCAGTAAGAACTTGTTATCCAGAAGAAAGATATAAGACAGTTTCAGAAGGTCATGGAGACTTGACATTTGCAGAAAAAACTCAAGAGTGTATTGATAGTGGGTTAAGACGTGGTTTGTTATAAAATATTGAGGACTTAGTTTACTAAGTCCTTTTTTTTATTCGTAATGAATATTAATCTTCTATATTTATTTTAGAGGTAATACTCAAAAAATAAATCTTAGGAGGTTAAGGTATGATTAAAGCATGGCAATCACAAAAAGATAAAGGTCGGAATATAGTATTAAAGTGCTTGCTTGTATTTACAATAGTAATTATCGCAGTTATTAATAATCTTTCAGATTCTTATGCAGGTTCGATAGTTTATGATAATTGTAATGAGAAAAATATCCATAATATAACAGAAGAATTAATTGACTCAGGAATAATAGAAATACGAACAAATTATTTTGGAGCGGGTTATACAAATAGTAGAACCACATTGGATAGCGAAAATGATTATCAATATTTCGATGTTCAAAATACCTATGTTTCGGGTAATTACTCGTCAGGAGGTTCTCTAAGAGAGTGTGTGTTAAATATGAATGATGGTAGAGTTTCAAATGCTAGTGGTGATGATATGAATAGTATTTGGAACGGTATGTATAAATCAGAAACACAACGAAATGTAGCTTATAGTGGAAATTATTATTATTGTTTTTATGCGATATATAAAGGTCCTAATGGACCTGAGAACGGTGAAAGTTGGATGGGTGCAAGAGCTAGTGTAAACTTCTATGGCTATGTAGAAAACGGACATTATTATATCACATCATTCCTTTATCAAACCAAATGTAGTAATGGTTCTGGCAACTTTGGTTTTTATCAAGACACAACAGCAAACTATTGGGGTGGCTTTGGTTGGGAAGGTGGAGCTTTATATGGTGGTTGGGATAGTACTTGTCCAGGTCATCAATATTGGACTATCAACGTAAACCCTCTATTTTGGAATGGTTCTTCATGGCAAGAGTTTACTAACGGAGCTTATGGCAATTTCAAGTTATCAGGAAACGATAATTGGCAAAACGACTTGTGTGGTGATTTTAGAGAAGGTGTTAGCTATGCAATAACAGCAACAAAAGCTAATCAATCTAATGTTTATGTAGAAAAGATTACTAAGGTGGAAAACGGTGTAGAAACCACTATTGGTACTACTTCTACGGGTGCACAGACTTTAAATGCAGATACAACCATAAATATATATTATAAATTCACCTACGATGTTGTATTTAACCCAAACCCAACAAGCGTGACGAGTAAAAATATCTATGGTAATACCATAACCACAAATCCAACAGGTAGCGTAAGCACTATTAAAAATGTTAGAGCTGGTAATAGTATAACAATGCAAAGTGGCTCTAGCTTGCAAAGAACAGGCTATGAATTTGTTGGTTGG
>JAEEGK010028861.1_pt1 | contig 11101 bp, 11 predicted proteins | sample 8958771 | NCBI WGS metagenome assembly JAEEGK01 (sample SAMN16246547, study PRJNA631951) | gut metagenome | biome: gut microbiome; feature: rumen; material: SC-attached | host: Bos | place: Iran: Karaj | collected 2018-10 | reverse complement strand
TCCGCTCCGGAAAGGATCGCGTCTGCGCCGTAGTTCTCATAAAACGGCAAGTACACGATGACCTTATCCCCCGGGTTGGCCACAGTCATCATGGCAGCCATCATCGCTTCAGTGCTGCCGCAGGTCACAACGATCTCCCCGTTCGGATCGATCTTCCTGCCCATCAGGGCGGACTGCTTTTCCGCCAGCGCTTCCCTGAAGTTCTGTGCTCCCCATGTGATGGAATACTGGTGATAGTCTTCTTTGGTCACCTCCGCCAGGCGGTCGAGAATCTCCTTCGGCGGATCAAAATCCGGGAAACCCTGTGAAAGGTTCACCGCGCCGTATTTCAGAGAAACTCTTGTCATCCGGCGAATCACGGAATCGGTAAAGGTTTCCGTCCTTTTGGAAAGTTCAGGCATACCCGGTACCTCCGGTTAAATAGTATAATCCAGCTTGCGCTCGTCAATAATCCTCTTGGATTTGTGTTCGGAGCGGGTATTCAGGCCGCCGTCCGGACGGACAACCACTTCATAGGGTTTCACGCCGATGCGTGCCTTCAGCGCCGCGGAGACTTCCGCTGCCACTTCTTCATCGGTCTTGGGATTGTCAGCGTTCTTTTCGATCTCAACGGAGTACTTGCAGGTGAAATCCTTCTCAAACACACGGATCAGGTACTCACCTGTAATGCCGTGAAGATCGCGGATAACCGCTTCAATATCGCTCGGGAAAACGTTCACTGCGGAAACGATGAACATGTCATCCTTGCGTCCGTTGATATGAATCCGGCCATGGGTACGGCCGCAGGAGCAGGGAGTATTGTCGATCCAGCCGATATCGCCCGTGCGGAACCGGATCAGGGGCCTTGCGTGCTTACGCAGGGTTGTGAATACCAGTTCGCCGACTTCACCGGGTTTCAGCACCTCACCGGTGTGAATGTCCACAGTTTCCACCAGTATGTGATTCTCCGCGATATGCAGTCCATTCTTTGCCTCGCACATAGCCGCGCAGGCGCCGAAGATGTCGGACAGGCCGTAGAAGTCATAGACTTCAGCGCCCCACAGATCTTCAATGGCCTTTCTCGTCGCTTCAATGGATCCGCCCAGTTCACCGGCCACAATGATCTTCTTGATGTTCAGGTCCTTCTTGGGATCAATGCCGCTCTTCAGGGCCTTCTCACCCAGCTGCCATGCATAAGACGGGCTGGTCCAGATCACGGTAGGCTGATAGGTCTTCAGCACAAACAGCAGCCGTTCGCTGGGCAGTGTGCCGCCCCAGATGCACAGTGCGCCAAGGTTCTGGGCGCCGATAACGTCCGGGCCGCCGACATACAGAGAGAAGTTCAGGGCATGTACATACCGGTCATTGGGCCGCATTCCCACCTGCCAGAACCAGCGGCTTTCCGTTTCCTGGAACTCGTCAAAGTCCTTCTTTGTGAAGGGGCTCATGGTGGGCACGCCGGTGGAGCCGGAGGATGTGGAAATAAACACCACGTCTTCTTCCGGAACAGCCGCCAGTTCGCCCAGGAAAGACCCGACGCCCTGGGTATCGCGCTGCGTCTTTTTGTCAATAAACGGGAATTTCTGTATATCCTTCAGTGTCTTGATGTCAGACGGTTTAACACCGGCTTCATCAAAAGACCGCTTATAGTACGGTGCGTTATCATAGGCGAACTGAACAATCTCCTTTAGGTCTTCCAGCTGCCGTTTTTCCAGTTCCTCTCTCGGAAGGGTTTCCAGTTCCTCATCCCAGTACTTGTTGTGAATATCCCTGCTCATGTTGATCTCCTCCTTATTATCCTTCATATTTGTAGTTTTTGATGATCGATTCCCATTTGCTGTCACGGGAGTCCCGGATCGTCCGGATGTCTTCCCCTGTCAGGTGTTTGAACCTTCCTTGCCGTTTCAGGTAGTGTTCAACGTCCGTAAATTCTTTCGGCTTATGATTCAGGATGAATCTGCCGTCCTCATATTCAGCCAGGTACCACAGTCCGCAGTCCACAACCTCACGGGCTGTTTCCACGGTTTCATCCGTATCGATCCCCCAGCCTGTCGGGCACGGTGAAATGACATGGATGTATTTTGTTCCCCGGATCTTCGAGGCTTTTTCCACCTTGCGTATAAAATCCGGGAGATAGCCGATGCTCGCGGTTGCCGCGTATGGTATCCCGTGCGCCGCGACGATCTCAAACATGTTCTTCTTCGGCCGCAGGTTGCCGCGGATGTTCTTTCCCGCAGGTGTTGTGGTGGTTTTCGCTCCGAAGGGTGTCAGGGAGCTTTTCTGGATACCTGTGTTCATATACGCTTCATTGTCATAGCAGATATACAGCACATTATCATTCCGGTCGATGGCGCCGGACAGTGCCTGCAGGCCGATATCCGCAGTACCGCCGTCTCCGGCAAAACCCACCGCCGCAACATCCGTGATCCCCTGTGCCCGGAGGCCGGCTTCGATTCCCGTCAGCATGGATGCCGTCCCGGCAAAGGTGGAGATAATGGCATTGCTGCCGAAACACAGCTGGGGAAAATTGAATCCGACTGCCGACATGCAGCCTGCCGGAAGAACCGCAATGGACCGCTCTCCCAGCACTTTCAGTGCGATCCGCACCGCCAGGCTCCCGCCGCATCCGGCACACGCCTTATGCCCGTAAAAAAGCTCGTCCTCATTCAGCGTTTTCGCGTTCAGGCTCAACTTTCCTCACCTCCGATTCCCAGGAATTTCACACCGGTCTGTCCTTCCGCCAGGTCTGTGAAAATCGTCCGGATCTCATCCGCGGAGATGTTCTTCCCGCCCAGACCTCCGATATAGTTGGAAGCCGGTATGCTGAGGCCTGCTTTATGCAGTGCGGAGTTCACGTTCGTGTAGACCGTCCCTTCATTGCCGAAGGAAATGTCTTTTTCCAGCACGGCGACACCTTTTGCCTTCAGCACGGCGCCGGCAATTTCTTCATTGGGGAACGGCCGGATATAACGCAGCCGGAGCAGTCCGGCCTTCACGCCCTCTTCCCGGAGCGCGTCCACTGTTTCCCTCACCAGGCCTGAGATACTTCCCAGGGTGATCAGGATGTAATCCGCGTCTTTCGTCCGGTATTCCTCCACCAGCCCTGTATACTTCCTTCCAAAGATCCCGGCGAACCGTTCTTCCGCTTCACTGATCGCTTCCCTGGCATTCAGGATTCCTTTGTGTTCCTTGTACTTGAATGCCGTGTTCTGATCCGGCCCGGCGGAAAAAGCCAGGTTCCTCGGCCGCTCCGGATCCAGCTTGTTCTCTGTCTCAAACGCCGGCAGGAACGCGTCAGCCTGTTCCTGTTCCGGCACATCCACCACCTCATAAGTGTGGGTCAGTACAAAGCCGTCAAGGTTGGCCATAAACGGTGTGGATACTTCTTTTTTCTCCGCGATGTAATAGCTCATCAGGGCCAGGTCCAGCGCCTCCTGGGCGTTCTCCGCGTAGGCCTGGATCCAGCCGCTGTCCAGCTGCGACAGGGAATCGCGCTGATCACCGTAAATATTCCACGGAAGCGCCGTGGAGCGGTTGGCGTTCATCATCACGATCGGAAACCGGCCGCCTGCCGCGTAGGGCAGGCATTCCGCCATATACAGCAGTCCCTGGGAGGATGTAGCCGTGAAAGCCCGGGCCCCGACTGACGAGGCTCCCATGGCGCAGGACAGCGCTGAATGTTCCGATTCCACATGGATGAATTCCGACTTCAGCCTTCCGTCCTCCACCATCTCTGACAGCTTTTCCACCACAATGGTCTGAGGTGTGATAGGATAGGCTGAGATTACCTGCGGCCGGGCCAGGCGGATGCCTTCGGCAAATGCTTCATTTCCCGAGAGAAACTTTTTTGCCATTATTTCTCCGCCTCCATTTCAATTGCGCCTCTTCCGCAGATCTTCCGGCAGATACCGCATCCCTTGCAGAAGTCGTAGTCTATGGAAACCTTACCGCCTTCCTTCCGGATGACTCCGTCCGGACAGTAAAGGTAACACTGCAGGCAGCCCACGCACTTTTCCAGGTTGATCACCGGCCGTTTGTTCCGCCAGCCCGCATTTTTCGTGACCAGGTATCCGGCTTCATAGGCTGTTGTTTCCGGAATCTCCGAAAGCGTCTTCGGCACCTTATCTCTCAGATACGGTTTCACTTCCCGGCCTCCTCTGCAGCTGCCTCCACGGCGGCAATATTCTTTGTGTGCAGTTTTTCCGGCATGGAGTGCCGGATCGCATCCTCGATCTCAGGAAGGGAAATCCCTTCAAAGACCACAGACAGCGCGCCGAGCATGATCGTATTGGTGATGGGTCTTCCCAGCTTTTCCTCCGCGATCCTGTCCCCGTCCAGCGTAACCACCCGGGGATCATTGACCTGGCGTTTGGTATTCAGCAGGATTTTTCCGTTATCCCGCAGTTCCGCAAACGCAGCATCCGTGAACAGCGTGTCATCCAGGTAGATGATGTAGTCTGCCTTCCCCGATTCGCTGCGGTTGCCGATCGGTTTTGTATCCAGCTTCGTAAATGCCCGGATCGGCGCGCCTCTTCTTTCCGGACCGAAAGAAGGAAACGCCAGTGCATATCCTCCGCCTTCCCGGAGTGTATACGCCTCCCCCAGCAGCCTTGATGCTGTAAAGGCGCCCTGGCCGCCGCGGCCGTGCCAGATGATCTCTGTCATGTCTGTCTCCTTCCTCACCGTTTCCAGCGCAGCAGCACCCGCTGCAGCTTATTGAACAGGAATGAAATAGCGACCACCACAATACCGATCACCAGGATACCGACGATCGTCCGGGTATAGTCTCCAAAGTCGGAATAGTTCTTCACATAGTATCCGAGGCCGTCCCTGGCGCCGATCATTTCCGCCGAGGTCAGCAGGATGAAGGATACCGTCAGTCCCTGGTTGCAGCCAATGAAGATCTGCGGCAAAGCCGCCGGCAGGATCACGGAGAACAGCATCGTCAGCCGGTTCACATTCAGCACCCGCGCCGAATCGATCACCTTTTTCTCCACATTCAGCACGCCGCTCATCGTACCGGCCAGGATCGGCCAGAATCCGGCCAGGAAGATTACGAACACCGATACGCTCCGGAAAGTGGGAAGCAGCGCAATTCCGTACGGGATATACACGATCGGGGGGATAGCGCTCAGGAATTTGGTGATATACGTTGCCGCGTTGCCCATCCGGGCATTCCATCCAATAAACAGGCCGATCGGGATGGCAGCCAGTGCTGCCAGCAGGTAACCCTGCAGGATGATCCCCAGCGAGCTGCGGATATTGATCACGATCTTGTCAAAGTCTTCGATAAACTGCTTCAGCACCCGGCCGGGCGGCGGAAACAGTGTCGCCTTCAGCAGGTTCAGCTTCGCCGTAGCCAGCGTCCAGAGGATCAGCAGAACATACAGGAATCCTGCTATATCAAGGAACAGCGTAAGCCCTTCCTGTTTTTTGATCAGCGCGGATGCAGCCAGCACCAGCACCTCCACACCAACCGCGAACCACAGTACATAGGCTGTTTCCGGATCTTTCTTTATCTGGTCCGGCAGAAACTGCACCGCCACAAGCACCAGGAAGAGCAGGTTCGTCACGCGAAGAAATCGCTGTTTCGCCGTCATTACAGGACCACCTCATCTCCGCCGATTTTGTTGGCAATGTCGCTGTAGAACAGGGAAAGCAGCAGGTTCCGGAACTCACTGTATTCCCTCGTCTGCACCAGCTCGGCGCGGTTTCTCGGCCGCTCAAACGGTACAGAAATCTGTTGGTTCACCCTTCCCGGATGGCTGGACATCATAATGATCCGGTCGGAAAGCAGGATGGCTTCATCAATGTCATGAGTGACGAAGATCACCGTCTTTTTTTCCTGCGTTCCGTCTCCTTCCCACAGCTGCAGCAGCAGTTCCTGCAGGATTGTCCGGTTTTTCGCGTCGATCGCGCCGAAAGGTTCATCCATCAGCAGAATATCCGTATCCATTGCCAGTGCCCGGGCAATAGCCACCCGCTGCTGCATACCGCCGGAAAGCTGGGAGGGATATTTGTTCTTGAATTCATCCAGTCCAACCTTGCCCAGGAACACGTCAGCGATCTTCAGCCGTTCATTCCGGGAAAGATCCTTCCGGATCTGCTTGATACCGAAGGCAACATTCTTCCGGGCTGTCATCCACGGGAACAGGGAATAATGCTGGAAAACCACACCCCGGTCCGTGCCGGTACCGTGTATCGGCTTTCCGTCAATCAGGATCGACCCCTTCGTCGGGGAATTGATCCCTTCCAGGATGCTCAGCAGCGTGCTCTTTCCGCATCCGCTGGAGCCGATTACGCTGATAAATTCTCCCGCTTCCACGGAGAAGGACACATCTTCAAGCGCGGTGAAGCTTTTATTCCGTTCCGAATAATCCACCGTCAGATTCTGAATTTCGATTTTGCTCATTCTTCATCCACCTCACATTTCTGCTTTCTGATGAGTCCCTGTCCGGGAGCGGAGCCGGCTTTTCACCGGTTCCGCTCCGGCGGGATCCGCTGCTTATTCGTATTGATCAAAATGTTCCTTCTGGGACAGGTAAACCGGATCATCCGGATACTCCGCCAGGAGGCTGTTCAGCGCGTTTTCGTAAATGGAAAGGGTGAACAGCGGCTCAATGTCATAGTCTTCCGTATAGCCCAGTTCCACAATCGTCTGCTTCAGTGCCACAATACCCTGCTTGTCAGGATCCGGATTGGATGTTCCGTAGCCTCCGTAAACTTCCGTCCGGATATAATCTTCATCAATGTCGATGTACTTTTTGACGTCTTTGATGGTCTGCTCCTCGTTCTCCTGGGTAAACTTATAGGCTTTCAGCAGAGCGCGTTCAAACGCGATATAAGCGTTCGGATACTGCTGCAGTGCCTCAGTGGAGGCAACCTGCCGGCAGCAGGGCTGATTCTTCAGGGCCTCTTCCTCAGAGCAGCGGTAGACGATCTTGTAGTCCAGGCCCTCCGCCAGGGAGGCGTAGGGTGAATAGACCGACGCGGCATCGATACTGCCGTTCTGCAGGGCCGCAAAAGCGTCTTTCTGGCTGTCAAAGTAAATGATGTTGACCTTATCTTCGCCTTCGCCGATTTCAATATCCGCGTTCTTCAGCAGGATCTGCAGTTCCGCATCCTGAACGCTGTTCTTTACCGAAGCCACATTCCTGCCCTTAAGAATGCTGATATCCCAGCTTTCAAGGCCCTCTGTGTACTCCGGCTTGATCACATAGCCGTGTCCGTTGGTCATTGCGCCGCCGAATACGGTCAGGTCATGGCCTTTGCTCTGGAAGGTCAGTGTGGGAACAGATCCAATAAAAGCCACGTCCAGTTTTCCGGATTCCAGGCCGGTGGAAAGTTCAGCAGCGCTGGAAAACTGGATCAGATCAACATTCAGGCCTTCTTCCTGGAAATAACCTTCTTCCCTGGCGACAAAGCCCAGAAGATGGGCTGTGGAGTTCAGGTAGCCGAGGCTGAAATCTGTTTTTTCCGGCTGTCCGATCTGTACAGCTTCTGCTGCTTCTTTTGCCGCGGTATCATCAGAAGCCGGATCCGCCTGGGCGATCAGTGCAGCCGGTGCGGCTGCTTCGGTATCTCCGTTGGCCTCTTCGGTCTTGCAGACGCAGCAGCAGTCATCCGCGTAAGCCGCAGTGGACAGGAGAAGCGCCAGCAGAAGAAGAATTGCAATCACTTTATTTTTCATATTTCTGATTCCTTTCTTTTTTCTTTTTTTCGCCTCATGGGCATAAAAATACGGAAGCCTCTTTCAGCGGTTTCCGTGAGAATTCAGATCGTTCTTTTCTTTTTCACCGCATTCGCGGCATACTACATCGAACGACACAGCTTTCTCCGGGCCGCATCATACACGTACACATACACATGTATTTTCTGGTTTGCTTACATGTCATGACAGTGGCCTCCTTCCTTGCTTCATTTCACGAAATATGGTATACCATATCCGACCGCTATTGTCTAATAACATATAGGTATAGTAGGTTATAAGTTTATTTTATAGCTCTGTATCCCTGCTCCGGGTTCAGCCATTGAAAACCGGAGTTGGATACGGTATGATAGTATTCAGAATAAACAAAGGGAGAACCGCCATGAGAATATCTACCAAAGGTCTTTACGCCATTCGTATGCTTCTGGATCTTGCCGAACACCAGAACTGCGGAAATATTGCGCTCAAGGATATTGCTGACCGCCAGCAGATATCCAAGAAATACCTGGAGCAGATCATTCCCGTCCTTAACAACGCCGGGGTCCTCCGGACCGTCCGCGGCTCGCTGGGCGGCTATCAGCTTGCCGGTACTCCGGATAAATACACCGTCGGTGATATCCTCCGGCTCACAGAAGGCTCCCTTTCTCCTGTTCTCTGTGCCGCCGAAGCTGATCCCGACTGTACGCTCAGCAGTCAGTGCGCCGTCCTCCCGGTCTGGCAGGGGTTGAACAAGGTCATCACAGATTACCTGGACAGCATCACCCTGCAGGATATTCTTGACCGCAGTCGTGAGCTGGCTGCCAACGATTATGTGATCTGATCTCAGGCCTTTCCTTTCTGTCCATACAGGTCCTTGCTGAAATACCGGTCTCCCCGGTCCGGCAGGATGATCACTATATTGCCTTTCGCTCCGCGAAGGGCAAGTTTTTTTGCTGCGGAAAGCGCCGCACCGGAAGAAGATCCCGCGAAGATTCCTTCTTTCAGGGCCAGCTCCCTGGCGCCGGTAAAGGCGTCGTCATCATCAATCTTGATCACATCATCCACCAGGGACATATCCATCGTATCGGCAATAAAGTCATTCCCGATCCCTTCAATGTTGTAGTCCCCGTGTTCGCCGCCGCCCATTGTGGAACCGACAGGATCTGCCAGGATTCCCCGGACAGCCGGATCCTTCTCCTTCAGGTACCGAAGCACACCTGTATAGGTGCCTCCGCTTCCGGCCCCGGCGACCACATAATCTATTTCTCCGTTCAGGTCATTATAAATTTCCGGCCCGGTTGTCTCATAATGTGCCAGCGGATTCGCCTGGTTTTTAAACTGTTCCAGGGAGATCGCGCCTGGAATCGAAGCCCTCAGCTCTTCCGCTTTCTCCGCGGCACCCAGCATTCCACCTTCGCGCGGGGTAATGATAATCTCCGCGCCCAGCGCGCGCATCAGCGTCTGTTTTTCCTCGGAGAACTTGGTCGGCACCACGAAAATGATCTTGTATCCCTTGTTCAGTGCCGCGAAGGCGATACCCAGTCCGGTATTCCCGGCGGTCGCTTCCACGATCGTTCCGCCTTTCTGAAGCCTTCCCGTTTTTTCCGCGTCCTCGATCATGTATTTGCCGATCCGGTCTTTGACACTGCCTCCGGGGTTGAACAGTTCCAGCTTCGCGAACAGATTCACACCCTCGGGCAGTTCCACATGGTTCAGCTTCACCAGCGGCGTCTTCCCGATCAGATCCTGCATAGACTCATAATATCCCATCTTACTTTTCCCCGCTTTCCGCAATTGCCTGGTCCAGGTCTGCCAGCAGATCATCTATATTTTCAATACCGATGGACAACCGGATCAATCCGTCTGTTATACCGACCTTCTGCCTGATCTCATAAGGAATGGACGCGTGTGTCATGCTCGCCGGATGGCATACCAGGCTTTCAATGCCGCCCAGGCTTTCCGCCAGGGCGATCAGTTTCAGGGAAGAGAAGAATTTCCTGATATCATATTTCTCATCCAGTTCAAAGGAGATCATCGCCCCGCCGTTTTTCGCCTGCCGTTTCTGGATCTCATATCCCTGGGCTTCAGGCAGTCCCGGATAATACACTTTTTTAACCGCAGGGTGAGTTTTCAGGTGTGCTGCGGCTTTCTCCGCGTTCTCCACATGCCTGTCCAGCCGGACCCCCAGGGTTTTGATTCCCCGGATCAGCAGGAAGGAATCAAACGGGCCAAGCACACCGCCTGTGGCATTCTGGATAAACGCCAGCCGTTCAGCGATCGCCCGGTCATTCACCACCGCCAGCCCGGCGACCACATCGCTGTGACCGCCCAGGTATTTTGTCGCGCTGTGGATCACAATATCCGCGCCCAGCTCAATGGGGCGCTGCAGATACGGTGTCATGAATGTGTTCTCCACGATCGTAAGGATTCCGTGTTTCCGGGCGATCCCCGCCACCGCAGCCAGGTCGGTCACCGTCAGCAGCGGATTGGCCGGGCTTTCCACCAGGATTGCCTTCACATCCGGGGTGATCCGGTCTTCAAGCGCTTCCAGGTTGGTCGTATCCTCAATGGAATAACCTATCCCGAAGTTTTTGAATATCTTGTCCAGCACCCTGAAAGTACCGCCGTACACGTTACTGGAGATCAGCACCGTGTCCCCGGTCCGGAAAAGGCTCAGCACTGCCGTGATCGCCGCCATGCCCGATCCGAAAGCAAACCCGGCAACGCCTCCCTCCAGTTCCGCGATCAGCGCCTCCAGCGCCGCCCGGGTGGGATTGCCCGTACGGGAGTACTCCCAGCCTGTATTCTCGCCAAGTCCTTTCTGCTCATAAGTGGATGTCTGGTAAATCGGCACGTTGACCGCGCCGGTATATTGATCACCGTATATTCCTCCGTGAATCAGGGCTGATTCGATATTCCGGTAAACTGCCATGTTCTGTTTCCCTCCATCATATATATGTATCATTCAGTTTTCGTATGTCAGTTTTTCCGCTGTCCAGTCCGCCAGGACCGTCAGCATGTCTTCCGCCGTTCTCCGCGCTCCCGCCAGGTCATGCTCCCGGTAGTTACCGCATTCTTCCCTGCGGCTTCCGGGAATCTCTCCCTCGAAATCCCGGATAAAACCGAAGGCTTCCTTCACCAGCCGGATCGCTTCCGACCCGCTGACCGCATCCCGCAGCAGCAGGTAAAACCCTGTCCGGCATCCCATCGGTCCCACATAGATTACCTGCCTGCCATATTCACTGTTGCGGGCGTATGTCGCAAACAGATGTTCAAAGGTGTGCAGCTCCCCGTTTCCGAGATAATCCCCGCCGTTCGGCTTTTTCATCCGGATATCATAGGTGATCACATCCCCGTCTGTCCGGGATACATACATTCCTTTTTCCAGCCTGTCATGGTTCACAGTAAAGCTTGCTATTTTTTCCATCTGTTTCT
>JAEEGK010028860.1_pt1 | contig 11101 bp, 8 predicted proteins | sample 8958771 | NCBI WGS metagenome assembly JAEEGK01 (sample SAMN16246547, study PRJNA631951) | gut metagenome | biome: gut microbiome; feature: rumen; material: SC-attached | host: Bos | place: Iran: Karaj | collected 2018-10 | reverse complement strand
TGCTTTAATGTATTATGAAAAATCTATTAAGAAAGAACAATTACTTGAATGCTTTAAAAGTTATGATACTGACGGTTCTGGTAAAATTTCTTTTGATGAATTTTGTGATATGATTAAACCTCAAAATGAAGAAGAAAAAAAAGAATTGTTTGAATTATATAAGAAATTCGATGATAATGGAGATGGAGAAATTGATTTTGATGAATTTGTAAATGGATTTAATAATCTTTAATTTTTTATAACTTTTGTAAATAATTTTTTTAGCTTTTTATATGATTATGATATCGTTTTGTAATTTTAAAATAAAATATCTTTTATTTTTATTCTTATTGTTTTATAATAGTATAAAAATAGTATATAAAATTGTTAAAAATATATTATATATAGAAAATAAAAATTTATGAATTTTATTGTCATTTGGTTTTGATTTAATAATTTGATTTTTAAAAAAATAATGCATTTTTTCGTCAAAATGAAAAATTTTTTTTTTTTTTGATTCTAAGAGAATAATATTTTTATTCTTTTCTTGTTTGAGAAATTATAAAATAAATTTGAAAAATAATAAATAGTTGAATATTTAATATTCAAAATGTAAAAGATAAATAAATTACCTAATGAAGTACCACCTGTTATAAATAAAGTTAATAATGAAGACATTCTAAGATGTGATGAGTGTAATTTAATTTGTTTACTGAAATTAAAATAGATTGAAGGAAAAACTTATATTAATTATAATTGTGAAAACAATCATAAAGGTAATATTCTATTAAAAGCAATCATTAATAAATTTAATAAAAATTCCAACATGTCAGAAAAATATGTTGTTTGTGAAAAAAATCAAAAAAAAATGATAGGAGTTTTTTTTATTATTTTAAATGACAAATATTTTTATGTATTTATGTATAATAAATCATCCTAATTGAAAAAAACATAATATTATTAATATAAAAAGATATGATTCTTTATGTAAAATAACTCAAATATTTATTGTTTTTATTGTATTAATTGTAAAAAAAATTTATGTTTTTTTGTAGGAAAAATCATCAAAATAATGATTTTATTGATTTATCAGAATTGGTCAGTGTTATTTGCAAATGAAGTAGAATTAAAAGTTATCCGACATTATTAAATACAAGTAAATTATTTTTAATATTATTTTCAATTATCTATATCATAATAATCTATTATATTTATAAAATCTTTCTTTCTTTTTTGGGATATTTGCTTTTTTGATGAATCTTCAAAATGAAATTAGAATATAATATTTATAACATTATTTATAAAAAATATATATATATTTCTTATTTCTTGCATTCATTGAATATCCTATTTATTATTTAAATTTAATGAATATCCTATTTATTATTTAAATTTAGTTGTTTTTTAAAAATTAAATAAAAGTTTATAATGTTAAAAACGTTACCTTATTTTTCTTGTTGAGGATTTGGCCCATCCCTTTTTATAAATTTCAAATAAATAACAAGTATAATGAAAAAAATTAAATTATAAAAAATTATTTAATAAATATTATTAGTAAATAAATATTATATAATATCTTAATTATCTAAATACCTCCTTTCAAAAATTCCAATATCAAAAGAAAATTCATTGTTTATTTTTTCTTTATCAAAAGGAAAATTAGAACCATTTATTTATTTAAATAATTTATACAAAATTAAAAAACTTTTATTCTAGTATTATTCCTTTAATTATTCCACTAACTTTCATGTTAGCATTATTTCTTATAGCTTGGAAAGCAATATATAAATATTCATTTTTATCAGATTTGGAATATTTTATATCTATTATATTCATATCTTTATAATCCTTTTTTATCCATTTCAATTCAATCTTTTTCAAATCATTATTATTGATAGAAAGATCTATTATATATAAATAACAATCTCCATCAAATACTGCAAACATATTATCATTTAAATAGAAATATTTAATTTTATCTCTTTTTATATTTTTATCATATTCTTTAAATTCTTTCAATTCTATATCTGGATTTCTTTTTCCAAATGTTTTATATCCTTTTTCTTTATATGATTCTATTTGATCTTCGTAAAATAAAGTTAAAGACTTGATTAAACAATTATATATATCAATTTCCTCAATTTTATTATCTTTTTCATTATAATAGAATGATCTATCTTTATTAATATATTTAAATAAATTATCAGTAATTTTGAAATAACTTATATCTTCGTCAAAAACTTTTTTTTCTAGTAACTCATTTAAATTATCATTATTATTATAAATAGTATACTCAAATTCTATATCTGTCTCCCCCCAACTAATTTTATAATCATACCAATCATCAACATATCCACATATATTAATAATATATTTATCATTGTTAAACCCATTAAATTCACTAAAATGTGACAAAGTATAATGTTGTATATGATCTATTTGATAATTGTTTATTTCCTCAGGGGATTTAAAATCATAATGTATTTTTGGTGTTATTTTATTTGTAAATGTAATATTTCCTAATAAATCACATTTGGCCATTCCCAATATTGAATCGCTTTTTTCTAATTCAGTTAATAAAAATATTTCTTTTCTATTTTTTAAATAGCAAAAATTTTTTAGTTCTGATAAATAAAGCAAAAATGTTAATTTACTTTCTTTTAAATTTATTTTATAAAAATATAATTTTTCAGCTGCAAAAAATAATAAAGTCTCATTTTCGGTTATATCCAAAAGCATCGGTTTTTTTCTTACAAATGGAAGTTTCAATGTTGCTATTTCTTTAAATGTTATACAATCATAAACTTTTATTGAATCATCTATAACATATAAATAAATTTTTCCATCTATTATTTTTAATTTGTCTAATTCTGTATTCAAAATTGTATTGATTTGAAATGAATTAAATTTTACATTTAATTTGCTTAATTGTTCTTCTGATATCGTAATTTTTATTTAAAAAAATTTTCGGTGTATTTATATTAAACAATAAATTTAAATTTTTTATTTCTACTTTTATTTTAATTAATATATATAATTTTTAAAAATAAATATTTGGCCCATCTTGCCGGTCATGAACTTGAAAACACTAGGATGATACACCACATAGAATTCCCGGAAAACTCAAAGACTCGATTATCCAGAGGAATTTGACAACATTCATTTTTTATGTTGATTCTATATCGAGCAATATCTTTTCCAAGAATTCTTGAGTTAAGAACTTTTTTGTTCTCAGATTCATAAACAAAATTGATCTTCTCTGACATCAGTTTATATAGTTCATCACGCTTTTCTCTGGGAAAAACGGTACTGTGCTTAATATGATATATTATGTATTGGAGGACAAAATTCCAAAGGATTTTATTTAATTAAAATTTCAACTCATCAACTTATTAAAAATATAATTAGAACTAAGTCAATTTATTCAATTGATAAATGTTCAGATGATTTAATTTTATGTTCAATTATTGATGAAAAGGAAATAATTCTCTTATCAAATAAATATAAATATGAAGAAAACAAATTTAAATAAAATAAGTGAAAAAGAACAATCATATGATAATGCAATTTATTCATGTATTGGATTAAATAATGGAATAGTTGCTTCTTGAGGAGTTGATTGTCTAATAAATTCTAGAAAAAAAAAATAATTATTTCATTTTTTTTATTATCAATATATTTAATAAATAATTTTTAAAGCAAAACTTTGTTAAGAAATATAAATGAAGAAAAATTATTCATTTAAACACATTCATTGAAAATAAGAATATTAAATGCTCAAAATTTTTACATATTTATCCCTATCTTCCAGAATAAATAAATATTATGATATTAATTTGTTTTATGAATTCTAAATTATTTTTTAAACCAATGAATTTTGAGCAATTTAAGCAAAATAAAAAATTCAAATTTATAAAATTAATGTAAATATTTAAATTATAAAATTAATTTATATATTTATTCAAGACAGAAAAATGGAAATATGTATAAAATAAAATTTATTAGTTTTATAAAAAATTTAATAACTAAAAATTTGTCAAACAAAAAATAAAAGTAAATCATTCACTTTTAATAACCTTAAACTGTACTCCTTTAAAAGATTTATCTTTAGAATTTTTATTTTGTTGATATAAATCTGGATTTCCTCTTAAAAATTTCCATCTTCTCCAACAAGTATTATCAGTTCTATTACCAAATTCTTTAGCTATTTTACTCCATTTATTCCCATATTTAGCATTTAATTCTAATAATTTAATATCTTCTTCTTTACTCCATTCAACTTCTTCAAGAGCAGGATCTAATATATTACACCATCTTTCTCTACATTGAATATCAGTTCTCCCTGGTAAATGATTAGCAATTTTAGACCAATTTTTTTTTAAATATATTTTACTTAACGCAACACCTAAAGTTAAATCTTCAATAAATGTCCATTTATCTCTTTTAATTTTTGGATTTATTCCTTTCATCCATCTATGAAAACATTGGCTATTATTTCTCCCATCTAAACAATATGATATTTGTTGCCAATTCTTTGGACCATAATATAATATTGCTTTTCTTAATATTGTGTCCTCGTTTTTTGTCCATTTTTTATATTTGTAAAATGAACTTGTTTCTAAATAACGTACATAACATATTAATGGAGTAAAAATTCTTTCTGAGTTTTCATTATTTGATAATAATTTACTTTTTTTTGTTTTTTCTCTTTTTATAAATTTATTCATTTCTTCACTTATTATAAACCAATTTATTGGGTTTTTGTCATCTGATAAAAGACATAAATTTATTAAAGTTTTGTCTTCTTGTTTTGTGAAATTAAAACGATTTATGTTTTTTTTTGGTAATATATTTTCTTCATTTTTTCCTTTTTTACATGAAGAAAAAACTTTTTCTAATAAATTATAATATATATGTATTTTTTTTGTTGTATAAAAATATATGTGTTCCAATGGAATATATGAAGAATATTTTATATGCTTTTTAGGTTTAGATTTTGAAACTCTTTTTACCTTTTCTAATAAATTTTCTATATGTTTTAATTTAGCTTCTGCTTTATTATATTCATCTAAATATTGTAGTTGAAGTTGAGAATTTAATGTTTTGGCTTTTTTTAAATTTTCTAAAATTGTTATTATTTTTATTTTTAGTAATTTAATATTTGGTTTTTTTTCAATTTGATTATTTTCATATGAATGATTAATTTCAATATTTGATTCAAATATATCATCAAATGGAAAATTAAACATTTTTTTTTATGGTTAATAAAAATTAAAAAAAGTATATTAATATATTATAATAAATTTAGTAAAATTTTAAAAAATATATTTAAATAATGAATTATTTAAAAAATGAAATCTCAATATTGCTTAAATTATATTTATATAATTTCTTTCTGTGGTTTTGTTTATTTATTAATTTTATCATTTTTTGCATTTTTCAATTCAGAAGTATTAAAAATAAAAAAGAATAAACATAAAAACAGTGGAATAATTCTACTGGTAAATAGTTTAGTCTATTTAGCAATTTCAATATATTTAAAGCATAAAGGAAAAAAGGAAAAAAAATTATGGAATGAGTAAAATATATTTTTAATTTTTTAATATTAGAGGAATGGCTCAAATGAATAATAATAACTTAAATATTGAAATTCAGCAATTAAAACAGCCAAATGTTATTAATGATGATGATGAAATTAATACAAATATAAATAAAGATGAAAGTAAGGAAGAAAGTAATGAAGAAAATAAAGAAGAAGTTAAAGAAGAAAGTAAAGAAGAAAAAATAGATTTAATTGATTAATTCAAAAAACAATCAAATTTAATAATATATATAATATATAATAATTATTTAATTAAAATTTTTAATATATTTTTTATAATATTTAAACTTTTTTTTGCATCAAAACCTGTAATAATGGACTTGAATTTAAAGTAGAAAAATTTTCTCTTCCAAAAAATACATCAACTCCATTTTTATCAACTCCTGTTTTTAATTGATTTTCTTCTAAAAATTTTAAACAACTTTGTTTATTATCAAAACATAATTTATCAACAACAACATCAATTGGAACTTCAGAAAAATAACCATAAGCTAAAAATAATAATCCTTTAATTCTTAATCTAGGTATAAAAGGTTCAATTAAAAATTTTCCTTTATTTGGAGCATTTTTATATAATTTAAAAAAATCAAAATAATTAGGTTCATTTAAAGATTTCATAACTTGAATAGCATGTTTAATTTCAGAACTAATAATTGATTTATTTTTATATTTTTGTTTAATAATTTTTAAAATAGAACTATTTTCTTTATTTTGACATAAAGAAGTATATAATATTCTATAAGCAAAAAATTCATTTTTATGTCCTTTAATTCCTTTTTCATATAAAGGAATTAAAGCACTTTGGCATTGATTAAATTGAGATATATCATGTGATTCTAAAGCAATTTTTGCATTTGTTTCATATACTTTTACAGTAAATTCATTTTGAATTAATTGAACTGTTAAATCTTGTCTTATTGATCTAAATTGTTCATCAAAATATTTATAATCATTTGATTTTTTTGCCCATTTTTCTTCTAACATATGTAAACTTTTTTTTAATATATATTCTGGACGAACCTCTGAAGGATCTGGAGTATCTATCATTCTATAATAATTCTTTTCTAAATCTGTACATGTTCCTATTATTGGTTTATATGACTCAATTGCATGTTTAATTGCATCATCAGAAGTAAATTTTGAATAATGATGTGGTGAATTTGAATTATGTGATTTTTTTTGTTTTTTTTGACTATAGTTTATATTTGAATTATTTTGAATGTTCTCATGATTATGGCTATTTTTATTATTATTATTAATATTATTTGAATTATTACTATTTGAATTATTTGTTAAAGGAAAAGGATAATTTGAAGCAAATGAATCAATTGTTCCATATGAATAAGATATTGAATTTGAGTTTTTTTTATGGTTTTTTTCAGTTGAATATTCATATAAATTATTATTTGTTAATAAATTATTATTTATATGTGGATGGTGATGATTATTATTATTATTACGTTCTTCATTTCCTATATTTGGTAAAGGAAATGTGTCCCAATTTCTTGTAAACATATCTCCTTTACTTATTGTATCTTTCATTATAGAAACTAAATTTTTTTGACATTTTTTTGTTTCTTCATTATTTTTACATCTTTGAAAAGCTCTTTTAATATAATCTTGTAATTGCAATGGAAAATCTTCTTTTTTTTCATTTGTTTTATTTTTATTATTAATATTATTATTAATAGAATTATTAATTGGATTATTAATTTTATTATTAATTTTTTGTGATGGTGAAGTTAAATTATAATTATAAGAATAATTGTTGTTATTTATATTAACATTTGTTATATTATTATTTGGATTTATATTATTAACTTTATCTTCTTTTATAGGATTTAAAAATTTTTCTTGCATTTCTCTTTTTTGTAAAATATTTTCTACTGTCATTCCATCATCTTTTATAACATAATGTGGTTTTTTCTGAACAGGAGGATTACTATGAGAATATTGACTTTTAAACATATTTTGATAATTAAATGGATTTGTATAATTTAACTTACCTATTCCATAATAATTATTAATGTTTGAATAATTATTTGTACCTAAATTATTATTAAAAAAATTATGATTAAAATAATCTTTTTGTAAAATAATATTCTTACTTGCTGCTGCGAAGTTTAATATATTTAAATTTTGAGCATATATTTGTTGTGGTTGTTCTTTTATTTGAGACTGGTTATATAATATCGGTTGTTGAGCTATTGTTTGAAGTATTTGAGGTGTGTTTTTTTCTTTTTGGATTTTATTTATATTGTTTGAGTTATTTGAATGACCTAAAGTTTTTTGGATCAAAGCCGCATATTCTTTCATTTCTTCATATTTAGTTTTTTTTATTGGTTCATTTTGAGTTAGGCTACTCTTTTCATTTACCGTTTTTCTAGAAATAAATTCATTTTTATCCATTTTTAAGTATTAAATTAAAATTAAAAAAGTAAAACAAAAATATATAAAAAAGAAATAAAATTAAAAATAAATAAACAAAAAATGATATTATTTGTAAAAAAATAAAAAAAGAAAAAAAATATTTCAAAAATCAATAATTCAAAAAACTAAATAAACTTATTATAAAAACATATATACAAAAATATTAAGAAATATCAAAAAATAAATTCTAAAAAGAATCAATCAATTCATTATTTTCGATTCTTTTAATTGCCTGAGCAATAAGTGATCCAATGGAAATGTAATCAATCTTCTTAGAAATTCTTCCTCCTTTGGGCAAAACAGTATTAGTAACAATAACTTTATCCAAAGCTGAATTATCTATATATTTCAAAGCATCTTTATTAAATAATCCATGAGTTGCGAAAGCGTAAACCTTCTTTGCTCCATGTTGTTTCAAAAGACTAGCAGTTAGACACATAGTAGCACCTGTATCAATCATATCATCAACAATAACACAATCACTCCCTTCTACATCACCTACTAATTCCATTCTCGCTACTTCATTAGGACGTCCAATTTCCCTTGTCACCATTGCCATAATTGGATCTGATCCACTTTTCCTTCTCAATATCTCTGCGAATGTCTTTGCCCTATACACACCTCCTGCATCAGGGGAGACAACTACCAATTTACTTAAATCTTCAACAATATTTTTACTCAATAAATAATCAACCATCATTCCTTGTGCTTCTAAATTAACAACCATAGTTTGAGGTGAAAAAAAGCCTTGAATTTGACCACAATGTAAATCCACTGCCATAACTCTATTAACTCCCATTACTTCTAGCATTTTAGCAACATCAGCTGCTGATATAGGAATACGTGAACGTACTTTCCTATCAGCACGAGCATATCCATAATATGGGATCACAGCTGTTATTTTTTTAGCAGATGCTCTCTTCATAGAACCAATAGTTATGATTAACTCCATTAAATTTTCATTGACTGGAGTACTCATTGGTTGGATTATATAACAATCCCTTCCTCTAACTGGGTCCAAAAGCTCAACGTTGCACTCACCATCTGCGAAGTGGTTACTTATGTGCTTTGATAAAGATAATCCTAAGTGAGATGCCACCTCCTTAGCCAAAGGAATGTTTGCGTTTCCTGAAAATATACTTACGTTTTCCTTACGAAGAGGACGAGTTAAGGGAATTGATTTTGTTATTGATTGAAGCTTTTGTGAGAGAGGTGATTTTTTAAAAGAAATGTATAAAGTTGTTATTCCAAAGAGTGTTAAGGATTTTAAAAGAGGAGGGTTCATTTTTTTTAATTTTTTTTATATATTTTTTGGAGTATTTAATATATTATTATTGTAGCAATATTTAATTTTTTTTGGTTAAAAAACATTAATTATAGTTTTTGGGAATAAATAAATATTTTACCATTTCTACAACCTTTTATTATTTTTCCATCTGATACTAGGATTTTTTTAGGGTTTTCACAAGGAATTTTTATTGAAATTATATTATCAAGTGTTTCTTGAGTTATTATTACCATTTTACTATTTTTACAAGCACAATATATTAATCCATTATTAATATTATTATCGTTTCTTAAACAAAAAGACCATATCTTAATTGAATTTTCTATATTTTTACTTTTAATAATTTCTCCATTATTAATATTCCAAATAGAAATTTTACAATTTTTGGAACAAACGGCTAATTCATTTTGAGATATTTTTACCATATCATAAACACAAGTTTTACAATCTAATTCCTTTATGTTTTTTTTTTGAACTAAATCCCAAAATAAAATTTTTCCATCCCAAGAACAAGATAAAAGTAAATTTTTTTTAAATTCTAAAATATGTCTGATTGGAGTTTTATGTTCTTTTAAAGAATATTTAACATGAGTTAAATGATTATTATATACATTAATATTTTTATCTGCTCCGCAAGAAGCAAAAGAACCATTTGTTAATTTTATAAAATCCCAAACAATATTATCATGACAATTAATAGTTAAAATCTTTTCAAAAGTAATTAGAGAATAAATAAATATTTTACTTGATAAAGTTGTACAAACAATTTTTTTCTTTTTTTTTATTTCAAATAATTTCACATTTCTAAGTCCTGTAATTATTGTTTTATATAATGAAAAATTGTCATCTTTATTATATAAATTTAATTTATGATCTGAGGAACAAGAAGCAATTTTATTTATTGATTTACATTCAATTATATCATAAACTGTTAAATTATGATATGTATACTCAGATTTATTATATAAATTATCATTATTAAATTCAAATAGTAATGATTGATTTAGTGAAGCTGTTTTAATTATAGATTTATATAAAGAAGTTTCTGACACTATTTTATTTATAAAATATGATATTCTTTCAATTGGAAAAAAAGATATTGTTTCATTTGCTATTTTTATTTTTTCAATATTAGATAAATTATTTTCAGTATTAAATAATGAATCGATAAATAATTTATAATTGTCTAACATTGTGTAATATTCTTTCTTCTTTTCTTTCAAATCCGTTGATAATTGTAGAAAAAATCAATTAATAAATTTATATTTGTAATTATTTGTTCAATGTTTAAATTAAGATAATTTTTAATAGAATTGAATCTTTCTATAATTTCATTATACTTATTCATATTATTTTCATATAAGTTTTCAAAATTAGTATTTGAATCAATTAAAAATTGGCCTAATTTACATTCAATTGGTCTATTGGAACAAATGCATTTTAAAATAAATTTAATATTACTATTATTATCAATAGAATAATTAAGTATGGAAGGATTAATATTTTGACATTTTGGACATTTAATTTTTTTACTTTTCATTTGAAAAATATAAATGTTATTTATAAAAACAAATCAATGGATATAAAAATATTATTAATTTTTTTTTTAAATACAATAACTAAAATAAAGGTAATTAACAATATATTTTATAAATATTATTTTATATATTTTAATATTTGCTTATGAAATTTCTTTATGAAGAAGAATTAATAGAATTATCATTTTCTTTTTTCTAATTCTTTTTATTTTAATTTTATTTGTCATTATTTTTTAAATGAATAATAAACATTTTGTTATAGAC
>JAEEGK010028858.1_pt1 | contig 11102 bp, 12 predicted proteins | sample 8958771 | NCBI WGS metagenome assembly JAEEGK01 (sample SAMN16246547, study PRJNA631951) | gut metagenome | biome: gut microbiome; feature: rumen; material: SC-attached | host: Bos | place: Iran: Karaj | collected 2018-10 | reverse complement strand
CTGTGATATTATTCATTTAGTGACCTCCTTTTGTATGCGGTAACTCCTGTTACATTGACTCAACATCTTTAGTATACAGGTAAATCCACGTTGCTACAAAATGGAGGTCATTACATATTGTCTAGTGGGGGCATCTTGGCAAATGAGGTTGTGATAAATGGAAGAGTATATAAAGAAATTACTTGAACAGGTCAGGTTTGAAAAATCTCATAAAGCTATTGGAGATGAGATCAGATCGCATATAGAAGACCAGATAGAAGCCAATATTTCCGAAGGTATGGACAAAGAAACTGCTGAGAAAAGTGCTGTTCAGGACATGGGAGATCCTGTTGAAACAGGAGTCGCACTTGATAAAGTTCACAGACCGCAGATGGCGTGGGGCGTAATAATTGCAGCAATTGGTGTAGGCATTTTGGGAGTAATAATACATCTCTTTTTAAATAAAGTGCCGACATCGTATAGCTCGGAAATTAAAATATTTGGAAATATAACTGTAGATGATACAGATTATTATATTTACAACGTTGTATGCGGAATCGCTGTAATGCTTATCTTTTTTCTTATAGATTATACGGTGGTTGCAAAGTATTCCAAGATAGCAGCGGTCATACTAATGGTTTCTTATGCAATAAAGAACTTTGCATTATGTAAAAGAATGGAGAACATGGATGCATTTTTAAATCAGGAGCCAAGCGCGTATGAATCTTTGGAGAGTTTCTTTAGCTGGTCGGGACCGCGAATTTTCTTACTTGTGCCACTTTTTGCAGGAATAATATACAAGTATAAAGGGCAGAAGTATGAAGGTTTGGTAAAATCGTTTATCTGGATAGTAGCAATCGGTATTGTGGCAGCGGGAGTAAACAATCAGGAATATCGTTCGCTTGTGATCGTGATCAGTTTGCTTGTTGAACTTACGATCGCAATACAAAAAGAATGGATAAAAGTTCCGAAGATACCTGCAATTGCGGCGATATGGTCATTGGCTACAGTGATACCGGTAGTTTTGGTCAGATTCATGTATAACAACAGAATTTTAAGTATAACTAAAATGACCATGGTCAGATCAATTTTTGGACCGGATACTTCCAAAAGAAATGTAAAAGAATTATTGAGCGGAACAAAGCTTTTTGGAAGCGGCACGGTAAGTTATTTGGATGGAGATATCACTGTATCGACACTAAAACTTATCAATTCACGGATTAGCGGCGGGGCTGATGAAAAAAGTTATGTGATAACAAAAACTGCAGCAGCTATGGGAGGAGCATTTGCATTTGCAATTATTTTTGTGGTTGCGGCTCTGATCATTTTTGGATTTGTTGCCACTTCAAAGACAAAGAATCAATTGGGAGTTGTAATGGGAAGCGGCTGTATGATGTGGCTTACGGTAAATGCACTTTTTAATATAGGTGTCAGTTTTGGATTATTGCCGTCATTTTATCACACATCTTTTTTCCCATTTATATCAAATCACAAGGTGGTCGCATCCTATGCTCTGCTTGGAATAATACTGAGCATTTACAAATATAAGAACGCATATCCGGAACATGTGGATATTTCAATTCGCAGCAAAGATAAAGATTTTGCAGTTTAAAATGATAAACATGTTTGTAAAAGGGCGCGAGTGCACAGTGCAAGGAGGAATAAAAATGGCTGTAGATAAATCTCTTTTAACGGGCAGCAGCACAATGCTGGTTTTAAAATTACTTTCGGAAAAAGATATGTATGGATATGAGATGATCGACACCTTGAGGAAGAAGTCGCAGAACGTCTTCGAATTCAAGGCGGGGACTCTTTATCCTCTTTTACATGGTCTCGAAGAAAAGGGTATGCTCAAATCTTACGAGCAGGAATACCTTGGCAAGACAAGGAAATATTACAGTATCACAAAAGAGGGAAGAAAGCTCTTAAAGACTAAGACTGAGGAGTGGAATGAGTATTCGGGCGCTATAGTCAGCGTGCTGGCATACGGTATGTAACGGGAGTTTTGATAAATATACAGGGTTCAGAGGGTTTTACAAAAATGGAAGAGTATATAAAAAAATTACTTGAGCAGATACGATTTGAAAAAGCTCACAAGGTTATAAGCGATGAGATAAGATTGCATATAGAAGATCAGATAGAAGAGAATATTGCAGGTGGAATGGATAAGGAAACCGCAGAAAAAAGTGCGGTTGAAGATATGGGAGATCCCGTCGGTGTCGGGATTGAGCTGGATAAGGTTCATAGACCTCAGATAGCGTGGGGCGTTATAGTTGCGGCGATACTTGTTGGTATTATCGGAACAATGATACATCTTTATATCGCGAAAGATGCACTTGCACATAGTGCTAGTGATAGTCCGGAGTTCGCAACTGATGGCAGATCGTTTATTATCTGCACCGTTTTGGGGATAACTGCAATGTTATTTTTGTATCTTGTGGATTATACAACGGTTGCCAGGTATTCCAAGAGAATCGCGGTTATAATTGTGGCGGTTTATTTGCTCACATATTACGGAGGTTCAATTTTGGAAAGAGTGTTGGAAGAGAAAGGACCAAACGGTGAACTTATACTTTCTGATCAGGCAGAAGCAATATTTCATTTGTTGTCTAAATGTTTCAGGTTTTCATATGCGATGATGTTTTTGCTTATTCCTCTTTATGCCGGAATACTCTATAAATACAGGGGACAGTCGTATGGCGGACTGTTAAAGGCTCTTCTTTGGATATTTATACCAAGGATCATACCGTTTGTTCCGTTCAGATATTATAATATGCGTGCATTTATAGTAGTCGGAAGTATGCTTGTTCAGCTGACTTATGCAATAAAAAAGGACTGGATAAAGGTTCGAAAGATTCCTTCGATCATATCTGTATGGTTAGCTTTTATTATATATTTGCTCTATTTTACCCGAAATGTATTTGGCGGATACATAACTGCACAAAGTAATAATATGAAATCGGTTATGGATGCTATGAAGTTTTTTGGAGGAGGAGAACTGCATTATTGGGGCGGAGACAAGGTTATGCAATTAAGAGGTTGTATTACTTCTCCGATAGATACGTATGTTTTGACCTATGTCTCGGCGGCCTGGGGACTGATCGTTGGACTTTTGGTTGTAATGACAGTGGCGGCGCTTATTGTTTTTGGGTTCGTCAGTATATCAAAGTCAAAGAATCAGCTGGGACAGGCCATGGGATGCGGCTGCTTGATGTGGATCGCGGTAAATGCTATTGCCAACATTATTGTGGGATTTGGAATAATTCCTGAGTTTTATGTATCTTTTTTCCCATTTATCTCAAGCAACAATATTGTGATCTCGTATGTATTCCTGGGAATACTGGTAAGCGTGTACAAATATAAGGATGCTTATTCGAAACACGTGGATATCGGAGTTTCGGGTAAGGTTAAGGATCTTGAATCTTGAGATGGGTTATTGGAAAAGTTGAGTTTAGTGGTTGATAAGCGCCGGGGGGCGGTGCTTTAGGAGGATAGAATGGCAGTAGATAAATCTCTTTTGACAGGCAGCAGCACAATGTTGGTTCTGAAATTACTTTCGGAAAAAGACATGTATGGTTATGAAATGATAGACACATTAAGAAAGAAATCGCAGAATGTCTTTGAGTTTAAGGCGGGAACTTTGTATCCGCTTCTTCATAGTCTTGAAGAGAAGGGAATTCTCAAGGTTTACGAGCAGGAGTATCTTGGAAAAACAAGGAAATATTACAGCATCACGAAAGAAGGCAGAAAGCTGCTTAAGGAAAAGAAAGAGGAATGGGAAGTATATTCCGGTGCAATAGCAAATGTGATGGCTTTTGGGGTGTGATTTAATAAAAGAAATTTTGACAAAAAATAAAGACGGGAGAAGTTATTGTATGAAAAAAATGAATAGGATCGTAGCGCCGGCATTGTGCATGATCATGGCGTTTTCGGTTATGGCTTGCGGTAAGGATAACGGGGCGGATGAAGCGTCACTTTCGGTTTCTTTTGAAGAGGTTGTCGAAGACAAAACAGCTTTGGCGGCGGCACCGGAAGATGGTGAGAGCTACGAGATTCCGGAAGGAATTTACTTAAGTGAGATTACAGGTGAGCCTATAAGTGAAGAGATCAAGGATCAGCGCCCGCTCGCTGTAATGGTCGACAATGAGAAGATTGCACTTCCGCACTATGGAACGGCAGAAGCGGATGTTGTTTATGAAATGATGAACAGTACACAGAATGACAGAATTACAAGACTTATGTGCATCGTGAAAGATTGGGGTAAGATTGAGCAGATGGGAAGTATCAGAAGTACACGTCCTACCAATATCCTTCTTGCGGCTGAGTGGGATGCGGTTCTCTGCCATGACGGAGGTCCTCAGGTTCATATTGGTGCATACTTAAATAATCCCTGGGCGCAGCATTTTTCGGGAACATTTTCGAGAATCAATAACGGGAAGCCCAGAGAGTTTACCGAGTATATTTACAAGGGAGATATGGATAAGAACTTTTCAAGTATGAAAAGCGACCCGGCATATTCGACAACTTATACCGAGTATAGGAACGAGGGAAGTCACTTTAACTTTGCGCCTTACGGCAAGGAAGTTGACCTTACAAAGGTATATGACAAGACGTATCCCGTAACGGAGATCGCGCTTCCTTTCTGGCATAATACATCTACGCTTAAGTATAACGATGAAACAAAAGAGTATGAGTACTACGAGTACGGATCACGCCATGAGGATGCAGAGGACGGCGAGCCTCTTAGCTTTAAGAATGTATTTATCCAGAAGTGTGATTTCAATCAGCTTGATGCTAAGGGATATCTTATCTATAACTGTATTGATTCGGGTAAGCCAGGATGGTATATCACAAACGGTGTTGCCAAGAGCGTCACATGGGTTAAAGATGAAGCGACTCATCTGACCAAATTCTATGATGACAACGGTGAAGAGATTCAGATCAACACAGGTAAGACATATATCTCACTTGTTCCGTCAGATACATGGGATTCGATGAGTATGAAGTAATAGAATATAAAAAAGTGTTTGAAAAGGAGCTGTGGCTTTTGTGGCCGGGCTCCTTTTTCTGTGCGGGGGCATACGGGGGTATTTAAAAACTACATGTTGACAAAACCGTGGTCTTGGAGTTATTGTATTATTGTACTAAGAAACTAATACAGTAATACAATACGGAGAAGAGAAATGAGAAAAAGAAATATTATAGGGAAAACAACAAGCATAATCCTTGCTTTGACCCTTTGCATAACATCATTTACCGGTTGTGGCAAAAGGAAGATCACGGATGAGGATTTTGCGAACGCCAAACAGATAGATAAGAACTGCATCTTTAAGCAGGAAGATTTTACAGGGATCCTTGGTGAAGGAGACACTGTTAAAGCGCTTGGACGAAGCGGAGATAAGATAGCGGCTGTTTGCCAGACTGTGAGCGGAGAGTATAAATATATCTCTTTTAACCCTGACGGATCCGATGTTCAGACCGGCAATATCGGTGGTAAAGAAGATGATTACATAACCGCAACTGCCTTTGATAATGAGGGAAATGCCTATCTTATTTATCATGAATTCAAAGGTGAGGATGCTATTGCCGACGCTTTTATTGAAAAGATCGATCCTACAGGAAATGCGGTTTACAAAATCGATATTACCAAGGAAGTTACGGATGATCCTTCCTTTATCAGATGCCTGGGATGGAGTGACAAATACGGGCTTTTATGTGGCACAACGGCAGGTATCCAGACATGTGATGAGCAGAATGGTCTGAAAGTTCTTGCAGATAAAAAGCTTTTTGGCGGTATGGAGGCAATAACAAGCGTTGTTGAACTTCCGGACAATAAGCTCTTTGTAGGTTATTTTGACAGTGACTACAACGATTTCTTTGTGGCAGTTGACGCAGATAATAATAAAGCGGACAAAAAGCTTGCGGATTCCAAGGATAACTACTACAAGTTATTTAATGATAAAGATGGTAATATCTACGCAGAGGATTCCTACGGAATATATAAATATGATAATGAGGCGGACAAGTTTAATAAAATTCTTGATTACAGGGATTCGTCCATTGTTTCTGATGATATTGATATGATCGCCTGGGTGGGATTTGCCGGATTGAGTGAAAAAGAGATCATTGCGCCTTATTACAAAGATGAAAGCGAAAGCGTTTCTTTTGTAAAACTTACGAAAGTTAATCCTGAGGATGTCGGTGATAAGACTGTTATTACCTTATCGGGTATCGGGATAGACAATGATATTGTCAGTCAGATCATGGAATTTAACAGAACAAGTGATAAGTATGTGATCAAGATAATAGATTACAGCGAGTTCTATGATTATAACGATTTCGAACAGATGATAAAACAGTTTAACCTTGATCTTACGTCGGGTAATGCAGCGGATATCATTTGCTTCTCGGGCATGGATGCTTCTGTGAGAAACTATGTTGATAAAGGAATACTTCTTGATCTTACACCTGCTTTTGATAAAGGCGGACCTTTGGGAGATATTGAACTTCTTCCGAATATAGCCGAGATGATGAAGTATGACGGTAACACTTATACATTTATACCTTCTTTTGATGTAAATACCTATGTGGTTAAATCAGAAAATGCAAACGGAAAGACTTCTTTGACATATGATGATTGCGACAAACTGATACAGAGTGCGGGCACAGATTATAAAGACGCATTTGGATCCATCAGTGACAGGACAGACCTGTGCTCTTATTTATGGGCATTCTACGGAGATGAGTTTTTTGACCTGAAAAATGAAAAGTGCAATTTCGATACACCTGAATTTATAAGCTTTTTGAATTTTGTAAATAAATTTCCGGAGGTAGAAGAGGAAGTCGATTATGTTATGGAGGGCGACATCGAGCAGGTATATATCGAAGGAAGAGGAATCTTTTACCAGGCTGATTTTAGGGATATATGGGAATATGCTAAGCTTAAGCAGGTTGTGTTTAACGGAGATGTTGAATTTGTCGGATGCCCGAATGACAGCGGTAAGAATCTGGCAGTAATCGCCGGAACCACACTTGGTGTAAACAGTAAGACTGAACACAAGGACGTTATTTATGATCTGATAAAAGAACTGATGAATTCAGATCAAAAGAGATCGAGTGGATTTTCTTCGGTAAAGGCTAAATTCGAAGAAGAATTACAGGAAGCTACCAAGGAACCAAGTGATAATAACAGTGACGCTGAAGTATACGATCCCGCGAGTGGAGATTTTGTAAAATTAAAACCTCTTTCGCAGGAAGATATAAAGAAGTTTTATGATTATGCCGTTTCAATAAATTCATCGATTGAATTTGATACTGAAGTTTCGAGTATAATCAGTGAAGAGGCATCGGCATTTTTTGCCGGACAAAAGTCTGCGGAAGAAGTTGCCAAGATTATTCAGAAGAGAGTTACTATTTATATAAACGAAAACAGCTGATAAAGCTTTTTTGACCGGGTAATTAAAAGGTCTGCAAAATTTTTTAAAAATCTTGCAGACTTTTTTTTGTTTGAATCGTTATATTATATGAAGAGAGAAAAAGTAGGAGAACAAGTTGGGGAAGAATGATTCTAAAGAAAAGTTAATACAACTTATGAATCGGTACCAAAATCTGGTCTTCTCGGTTTGTCTTAAGCTTACCGGTGATTATTTTACCGCAGAGGATATCGCGCAGGAAACGTTTATCGCTGCTTACCGGCATCTTGACGATTTTGACGGACAGAACGAAAAGGCATGGATATGCAGGATCGCAAGCAACAAATGTATCGACTATCTACGAAGCAGTGAAACGAAAGAAGTGGCACTTGCAGACGACGAGCTTGAAGCTTCCATGGAAATCGGCAGGTACGGACCTCTTGAGATGTACATGGCCAAGGATGTGGAAAAGAAATTTTTGGGAAGCTGCAACAAACTTGATGAGCCATACAGAACTGCGGCTGTCGGGCATTTTATCCAGGGGAAGACTGCAAAGGAAATAAGCCTTGAAAAAGGGGTACCGCTAAAAACGATGCAGTCTCACATCTACAGAGCCCGTGAGATGTTAAAGAAAATAATCAGGAAGGAGGAACTGTTGGCATGAGTCATGAATATCTGAGTGATGAAGAATTGCAGAAGCTTATTTCGGATGTTGAGCTTAATGATATTGTACAAGCTCCTGCACATCTTCAGAAAAAAGTGCTTGATGCGGTAAGCGCCGCAGACAGAGCAGGTAATGTCGCGAAAACCAAAAAGCAAAAGATAATCGAATACAGATTATACAGCCTGAAAGTGGCTCTCGCTGTCGCTGCAGCAATAGCGGTAATGTTCATTGTTCCTTACGTTCCTGTTGCATATAGAGATATTGATCTGATGGAAAAAATCAGTTCTCAAAGAGATGCTTCTTTTAGTGATGCTTCGTTCAGAGATGAGATCTTAGAAAAAAAAGAAAATATAAAAAGTAAAATACACAGTTTTTTTGCAGATAATTTGGAGGTTGAAGATGGAATATAAGAAAAGAAACGGATTTTTTGTTTTTTGCTTCTCATTTATACCCGGAGCGGTTGAGATGTATATGGGATTTATGAAAAACGGTGTGTCGCTGATGACAATGTTTGTGATTATGTTCGTTGGGCTGATTATTGATGTGCCGGTTATTTCGTTATTTGGGGCAGGAGCATCGGTAATAATTTGGTTCTACGCATTTTTCCATGCATGGAATATGTATAGATTAAACGGGGATGTACTTATGGGAATGGAAGATAGATATATCTGGACGGAATTCGGACTTCCCGGAAAAGTTAAGATACAAGATGAAAAGTTTCGCAGAGTTCTGGCTATAGCATTTATATTTGGCGGAGCAAGTGTGCTGTGGGAAAATGTTTATGTCTGTGTCAGAGAATTTGTTTCTTCAGAAATATGGCACAGTTTTGCTCCTATTTTGAGAAATGTGCCTCAAACTATTATATCTATAATATTTATATATGTGGGTATAAGGCTTATTAAGGGCAAAAAGAAAGAACTTGGAATTAATGATAATTCTGTTGATGTACCCGAAGGAAGTAATTGATTTGATTTTTCGGAATACGATCATTATAAGCGGGAGGAAAAAATGGAGACGATAAGAATACACAGAGTGGGCACTGTAACTGCAGGGATTACTCTTATAGTTTTTGGAGCCGCATTTATTCTTAATTCATTTGGCGGTTATTTTGATATCGCAATGATAACAAGGCTGTGGCCGATCATATTGATAGGCGTGGGCATTGAGATACTTGTTTCAAGTTTCGAGAAAAACAAAGTAATCTATGACAAAGCAGCTATGCTGATGATGTTTGTGATGGTGGCGTTTGCAATGTTTATGGCATGCTGGGATAAATGCGTGATACAAGAATTCATGTGATTTTTTAGAACAAAGAGTTGCTTTGCAACTCTTTGCGCGCCGATGCGCGCAAGCTTTAGCTTGCATAATACTTCTGCGCATCGGTCGCATCCATAGCGGAGCGTTTTTTATTTGATAGGAATTTCCTATCAAACAAAAAAACAATCCCGGAGGCTGTCCGAGATTGTTTCACAATTTTACACTTTTACATGGCCGTATATCCGCCGTCAACGGGAAGGATAACTCCATTTACATATGTACTTGCCGGAGATGAAAGGAAGATTGCCGCACTGTCAAGCTCTCCTTCTTTTCCATAGCGCTGCATGGGAATCATTGTTCGCGCGTACTGCTGGAAGAACTCGCTGTCCAAAGTTTCTTTTGTAAGCGGTGTTTCAAAATATCCGGGACAGATCGCATTTACCGTAATGCCCTTATTTCCCCACTCGGAAGCAAGCGCTCTTGTAAGATTGACTACACCACCCTTTGCTGCATGATATGCAACCGCAGGAGCAATGTTATTTCCAACAAGTCCGTACATGGAAGCAATATTTATAATTCTGCCATATGCAGCGGGAATCATTGCTTTCTTTGCAACCGCTCTTGCCATCTTGAAACTTCCTGTAAGATCTATCGCAACTTCACCTTCAAATTGCGAGTCTTCGACATTCTCGGCAGCTGTAGCTCCCGATCCCGTGCCTGCATTGTTGATTAGAATGTCAATTCTTCCAAATTTCTGCATCACAATATCAACAGCATTTTCTACGTTTTCTGTGCTTGTGATATCACATGTAACGCCTATCGCCTTAACCTTATACTTTTCAGCGATCTCTTTTGCAACTTCATCAATAAGATTTTTACGACGGGCAACAGCTACGATTTTGCATCCTTGTGATGCAAGCGCTTTAGCCATCTGCACTCCGAGTCCCGAGGAACATCCTGTGATAAGTGCCACTCTTTCTGTTAAGTCAAAATAATTTTTTTCCATGTTTTTTTCGTATTGTCCGACTACTATTGTGATAGATCCGGACATACTTCCCCTTTCCTAAAATTATGTTATATTAAGGGCTTATGCAAGCTACCGTAATATCAAAATAGTCTATTCGCAGTGTCCCGTTTCAACGCTGCATTCTCTTATTAAAATATGCCTTACATCATGATTTTTATTCTATTGAGGCATACTTTCTCTTGTTCTGTCTCGCATTTTCTTCGTAATGTATGCCCTACATCATGATTTTCTTTCTCTTGAGGCATACTTTCTCTTGTTTTGTCTCGCATTTTCTTCGTAATGTATGCCCTACATCATGATTTTCTTTCTCTTGAGGCATACTTTCTCTTGTTTTGTCTCGCATTTTCTTCATAATGTATGCCCTACATCATGATTTTCTTTCTCTTGAGGCATACTTTCACTTATTCAGCCTCGCAACCTTTACCTAACGCCCCTATAATGCACCTTTACACAATGCATGCTCCGGCTGCTTGGCGTGTTCTTCCTCATTTCTCCATAATTGTATATCCCAGAGCTTCTATATCCTTGGTAAAAGAACTGTCATCCACCTCTCTGTCGTAGCTGACAACCGCCTCTTTCCTTCGCAGATTGACTTTGGCTGAAACGCCGTCAATTCTGTTTATTGCGCGCTTAACACGGTTTACACAGTTTTCACAGTGCATCCCTTCTATTTCAAACACTTTAGTCTTTATAACAGGACCGGCAAGCTCTTTGTCCGGTTCTTTCACTGTCGAGCCGCCACCTCCGCAGCAACCTCCTTCAC
>JAEEGK010028857.1_pt1 | contig 11103 bp, 10 predicted proteins | sample 8958771 | NCBI WGS metagenome assembly JAEEGK01 (sample SAMN16246547, study PRJNA631951) | gut metagenome | biome: gut microbiome; feature: rumen; material: SC-attached | host: Bos | place: Iran: Karaj | collected 2018-10 | reverse complement strand
CCGCAGCAGCCGCCGAAGAACTGCACGCCGCAGTCGGCGAAGGCGGGCATGTAAGAGGCATATTCCGCCGGTGTGATCGAATATGCGCCGGTGACGGGGTCGGGGAGCCCGGCATTTGCCTTGGCGATCAGCGGCAGACTCGTCCATGCGGCGAGCTCCTGCATCAGCGGCAAAATTTCGCGCGGACCGAGCGAGCAGTTGATGCCGATCGCCTCGGCGCCGAGTGCCTCGAGCGTCATTGCCATGGCGGAGATCGGGCAGCCCGTGAAGGTGCGCCCGGTCTCGGTGAAGGTCATCGTGACGATCACCGGCAGATCGCTGTGCTCCTTTGCGGCGAGGACTGCCGCCTTGGTCTCGAGCAGGTCGCTCATCGTCTCGATGACGACGAGGTCTGCGCCCGCCGCTGCCGCCGCCTCGACGACCTCTGCGTAGGCGTCATAGGCTGCATCGAAGGTCAGCGAGCCGACGGGCTGCAGAAGCTGACCGGTCGGACCGATATCAAGCGCGACACATGCCATGCCGCGGACGGCTTCCTTGGCGATCCGCACGGCAGCGCGCACGCTTTCGGCAGCATCGACGCCGGTGCCCGCGAGCTTGAGCGAATTGGCGCCGAAGGTGTTGGCGTAGACGATCTGTGAGCCCGCCTGCGCGTAGGCGCGGTGCACTGCCGCGACACGCTCGGGCTCGGTGAGATTGAGCCGCTCGGGCAGCTCGCCGGGGCTGAGCCGGAGCTCTGTGCCCATGCCGCCGTCGAGGAAGATGAAATCATTGAAAAGAAGTGCACGGAAGTCCATAACGCTCCTCCGATCTGGTCTGGGTTGATAGATACATTATAGCATAATTTGCCGGGTATTTCAATATGCATCGGCTGAAAATGCCCGCGGGTGCTGTCCGCGGGCATTGATGTCAGATCGAATCCATTTTGCCGGGGCGGAACGGCTTCCGGGCAGCGCTGCTGTCCTCCGGCTCGGGTGCGGGCAGCCTGCGTGCCGTGAGGTCTGCGGCGACCGGTTCGCCGGTGATCGCCGCGATCGCGCCTTGCTCGAGCACCTCGCGCTCCTGCTGCTCGATCATCGAATAGTTGAAATCGGGATAGCCCTCCGCCTGCGTGAGCACCTGCCACTGCTGATTCAGCATAAATATGCGTGCCGCTGCGCCGGAAAAGAGCAGGAAGTAAAAATTATGCTCCAGCAGACTGACCGCCGCAAAGCACAGGGCAGAAACGGCAGCCAAGACGTTGCTCCTTTTGATTACGCTGAGCACACCGCAGACTGTCCCCGCGAGCAGCAGCAGAAATTGGGGCATCAGGCTTGCATCGCCGCCGACCGTCCGGATAACGGCAAAGAATCCGATAATCAGACTCAACAGCACACCGCAGAAGACGATCAGCAGCAGGAATATCTGATACTGTTTCTCGAGCGAGCGCTTCTTTGTGCGGTTCCGGTCGTATGCGACCCGGCGCGGGTCGTCCGAGAATGTGTTTGCCATGATAAAGCCCTCCGCTGCAGCCGGTCACCGCTCCGCAATCGGCTTGTAGGTCTGCCACTCCTGCACGGCGCGGTAAGCCGGACGGATGATCTTGCTCGCGCCGAGGAGCTCCTCAAGCCGGTGTGCCGACCAGCCCGCGATGCGCGAGATCGCAAAGATCGGCGTGAAGAGCTCGTTCGGGAGATCGAGCATCCGGTAGACCAGCCCGGAGTAGAAGTCGACATTGGCGCAGACGCCCTTGTAGATGCGGCGCTCCTGTGCAATGACCTCCGGCGCAAGGCGCTCGACCATCGCATAGAGGGCATATTCCTCCATGCACTGCTTCTCCTCGGCAAGCTGCTCGACAAAGCCGCGCAGCACCGTTGCACGCGGGTCGCTGTGGGAATAGACCGCGTGACCCATGCCGTAGATGAGACCCGCATTGTCGAAGGCATCGCGGTGCAGCAGGCGGCGGAGGTAATCCGCGACCTCATCCTCATCCTTCCAGTCATGCACGCGCTCCTTCATATCGTCGAACATCTGCACGACCTTGATATTTGCGCCGCCGTGCTTCGGCCCCTTCAGAGAGCCGAGCGCCGCAGCCATCGTCGAATAGGTATCGGTGCCGGAGGAGGAAACCACATGTACGGTGAAAGTGGAGTTGTTGCCGCCGCCGTGCTCGGCATGCAGCACGAGCGCAAGATCAAGGATCTGCGCCTCAAGCCTTGTGTATTTCTGATCTGCACGCAGGAGGCTCAGCAGGTTTTCTGCCGCAGAGAGCTTCGGGTCAGGCTGATGCAGGAAAAGGCTCTGGTCATTCTTGTAATAGCGGTATGCCTGATAGCCGTAGACGGCGATGGAGGGGAACTGCGCGATGAGCTGGATGCACTGGCGCAGCACATTCGGCAGAGAGGTGTCATTCGGGTTGTGGTCGTAGGAATAGAGCGCGAGCACCGATTTTGCAAGCGTATTCATCATATCCTCGCTCGGCGATTTCATGATGACGTCCCGCGTGAAGGAAGGCGGCAGGGAGCGGCAGCTTCTGAGCAGCGTGCTGAAATCCTCGAGCTCCTTGCTGCTCGGGAGCTGACCGAAGAGCAGCAGGTAGACAGTCTCCTCATAGCCGAAGCGTTTTTCGGAGATAAAGCCGTTCACGAGATCCTCGATGTGATACCCGCGGAACAGGAGCTGACCGTCGCCGAGCTGTGTCTCGCCGTTGACCTCGGTGCCGGGGATGATCTGGCTGATATTGGTGAGCCCCGCGCAGACGCCTTTGCCGTTGATGTCGCGCAGACCGCGTTTTACGTCATACTTGGAATAGAGCTCAGGGTCGATCTGATAATTCCCGCGGCAAAGATCGGCAAGCTCCTCGATTTTTGTCTGTTTTGCAAAACGGTTCCATTCCGCCATTCGGCACAGCCCCTTTCTTTCTGTTCTGTTATGTTGTTATAGTATATGCCGCGAATACAGACATCAGCTCCGGCTGATAGTCCGATTCCGCTCTGTTGAATTCCACGCATATATTAGGATTAGTATACCATGTTTGCGGATGATTGTCAAGCATTCCGCATCGAAATCCCGCAAATACACGAAAAACCGGCGCGGAATTTGTCAGATTTCGCCAAAGGACATGAAGATTTTATGAAATTCGCGGAAATAGGCGGGTTTTCGCGCACTTCCGGCGCTTTCACGCTTGCAGAAAGACGGGATTTATGGTATAATGAAACAAAGCTGAACCAATGCACGGGGACATGTTTCCCCTGCGCGGACAAAAAGAAAAAGGAGCCTTCATCATGCGCAAACCCTTCCGGATCATCCTCACTGCGATCCCGAGCATCGCGTTTTTTGTCACAGCCGCCACGCTGTACTGTACGCTCCGCGAGAGCAACCAAACCATCGACACCCTCCGCGCCATGATCGCCGTGCAGGGTGAGGAGCCGGATGTGCCCGTCTTCAAGCCCGTTCCCGTCGATCACCATTATGAGCGAGCCGGATACAAGATCCTGCTCTCCGACGATACCTACGGCGAGATCTGGATTCCCGTGCTGGCGGATGTGCCGCTCTCGACGCACCCGCTTGACCTGCTGAAGGAGCAGGAGAACGGCAGAATGGTCTCCTACAACGACAAGGGGCAGGTCAATGCGATCACCGGCATCGACATCTCCGAGCACAATGAAGTCACCGACTGGAACAAGGTCAAGGCAGACGGCATCGACTTCGTGATGCTCCGCGTCGGCGTCCGCAAATACGGCAGCGGCAATCTCCAGAAGGACAGGAAATTCGAGGAATATTATTACGCCGCAAAGGATGCCGGTCTGAAGGTCGGCGCCTACTTCTTCTCGCAGGCGGTCAATGAGGAGGAAGCCGTCGAGGAAGCACTGCTGACAGAGGAAGTGCTTTACGGTCTGACGCTCGATTTCCCCGTAGTCTATGACTGGGAAATCATCTACGACGAGGGCGAAACCGCCCGCACCGACAATGTCCCCTGCGATGTGCTGACAGACTGCACGATCGCCTTCTGCGAGAATATCAAAGCGGCAGGCTATCAGCCGATGATCTATCAGAACAAGCGTACATCCCTCTTCAAGCTCGATCTCCCGCGGCTTCAGGATTATCCCTTCTGGCTCGCGGAATATAACGACGGTCCGACCTTTATCTATGATTACGATATGTGGCAGTACAGCGCGAAGGGAACTGTGGACGGCATCAAAGGCGAGGTCGATATGGACCTCAGCTTCTACGACTACTCGCAGCCGGGTGCGCCTGCGATTGCTGCCGGCGCACCCGCAGACAGCACTGCTCCCGCGGATACGACCGATGTCACGGACGGCACAGGCGATACAACGGGCGACACAACCGCTGCCGACACGACAACCGCTGCGGAAACCGCGGAGAATCCCGCTGCCGCAGCGCCCTAACGCAGCCGCGAGAGCCCGGCGCCGAACGCGAGAAGCTCCGCACGCACCGCGTCGGGGTCGGCAGTTTCCGCAGGCAGACGCGCTGCCGATTCGCTGAGGCCGGCAAGGATGCCGCCGGAGACCGAGCGCCGCAGCAGCGGCAGCTCCCGCTCCCAAAGTGCGCTGAGCGCCTCCGCAGCCTGCCTGAGCTCCGCTTCCGGGGCGTTCTGCTCCGCAAGCGCCAGCACATGCGCCGTCTCCGTGCGCAGCCGCTCCCGCCGCTGCCGTACATCGAAATAAGACCATACACATACGAGCATCACACCGCTGAGAATGCCCGCAGCCAGCCGGACACGCAGCGGTGTTTTCATGTCTCCGCTCATCGGATGCCGTCCCCCTCTCCCGCAGAAAGTGTTTTCTTCACAAGGCAGCGGAGACCGTCCTTTCCCGCCGTGAGCAGGAAGACATCCTCCGGCGGCACAGCCTGCGCCCGCAGGATCCCGCGCAGGCGCTCCGGCGTGATGCCCGCATCCCGAAGCCCCTGTGCGCTGATGCAGCCGTCCGCGATCAGCACCGCGGGCGGGTCGCCCTTTTCGCCCTGCACATGCAGGTCTCCGCAGGTCACGGGGCGGCTCTCCGGCTTCGGATAGGCAGAGATTGTGCCGTTCGTCTCGACGACGGCATACTGCACCTCGGTCACATCGAAGATGCCCTGCCCGCGCAGTGCGGTCATGAGGTCATCAAGCGAGAGCCGCAGTGCCCGCATCGCGCCCTGCTGCATCTCTCCCTCACGGATGATGACCTGCGGGCTGCCGAGCAAAAGGGCGCGGAGCCTCCGCCGCCGGAGCGTGCCCCACGAGAGCAGGATCTCGAAGCTGATGAGCATGAGCACGGGAATGATGCCCATGAAGAGCGGGAGCTCCTGCTCCTCAAGCGGGAGCGTGGCGGCGTTGGAGATGAGCATGGAGATGACGAGCTCTGTGGGCTGGAGCTCGCCGATCTGCCGCTTGCCCATGAGCCGGACGCCGAAGACGATGATCGGGTAGATCACGAGCACGCGAAGAAAGCATATGAACATGGCAGCACCTCCCTATATTTGTGAAATGCGCAATGAATGTGTCCGCTGGCGCGGACGAATTGTGAATGGGCTTCGCCCAAGCCCCGGTACGCTCTGACTGATACTGATAAAAAAACAGGAACACAATGGGTTCTGAGGCGGCAGCCCCATAACAGAGCATCGTGAAGCGATACAATAATCGCGCATTCTGCATTACCACTACATTTCCCTGCCGCAAACAGATTATACATCTTTACAAAGCGGGAAAAGTATGGTATGATATACATGCTGTATTGTATAAAAATGTCCGGGATCCTGTGAGGATTCCGCCTCCGATTACGAATACATATACAGAATGCCGGAAGTGTAACTGATTCCGGAAATTCAAAGAACCGAGGTGATGGCGTATGAACGATGCCGAACTCCTGCATCTGCTCACAAGCGACCCCGAGCAGGGCTGCAAAACGCTTGTCACACAGTATTCAGGACTCGTTCTCGCTGTGATCCGCCGCAAGCTCGGCGGCGTCTGTACCCATGAGGACATGGAGGAGCTGAGCAGCGATATCCTGTTCTCCGTCTGGCAGATGCGCGACCGCATTTCCGAGGAGAAGGGCAGTCTGCGCAGCCTCATCGCGACCGTCGCAGGACGCCGCTGCATCGACTGGTACCGTTCGTACAGCGCAAAGCCTGAACGCCATACCCTCGACACCGCAGAGCGCGTGATCCCGAACGCCGCGCTCTCCCCCGAGGAAGCCGCCGTCAGCGCCGAACAGAAGCAGGCGATTCTTGATGCGATCGGCATGCTGAACGACACCGACCGCGAGATCCTGATCAGAAAATATTACTGCGGAGAGACCGCCGCCGAGATCGCGGAGCGTCTTTCCCTGCGCACCGGCACCGTCGAGATGCGCATTTCCCGCGCGAAGCAGAAGCTGCGCGCCGTGATCGGAGGTGAGGAGCATGACTGACAATGAGCTCCGTTTATTTTTCGAGTCCCTGAGCGACAGGGAAGCAGCCGCGCTGCTGACCGGCATGCATGTTTCCCCGGAGGTCAGCGACCGCATTGCCGAGAAACTGCTTCAGCGTGTCCGTGCAGAGGAAGCAAAAGAAAAAGAGACCGCTGCGCCTGTCATCACGCAGAGCCGCCGCTACCGAATGCAGTGGATCTTTACCGGCGCGGCATGTATCGTCGTGATGCTCACAGGCGGTGCATTCCTCTTCTTCGGCGGGCGTCCCGCGCCCCCGCCCGTGCGCCCGTCCGAATCGGATACCACCGCTGCCGCTGTCACAGACACGACCGCATGCTCCGGCAGTGATACCGTCACCCTCCGCACCGAGGGCACAGCCGGCAGCACGGTTCCGACGACCGCTTCTGCCTCCGTCACGGAAAACGGCGCATCGACGGGTGAGACCGGCACTGCGGCGCCTGAAAGCACCGGCGAAGCGCCCGGTACCGCGCCGCAGTCTGAGACAGCGGGCGAATCCGCACATACGGAGCCAAGCGTCCCCGCAACCTCCGAACAGCATGAGGGCGGCGGCGAAGGCAGCGTATCCGCGTCAGAGGTGCACACAATCGAATCGACGGAACGCACGAAGGGCTCGACCGCACCCACAACCGCGCAGACGAGCTATTCCTCCCGCACGCTCCGCACCACGACCTCCGCATCGGTGATCTATACCCGCACATCCGGCACCTACACGCAGTTTACGACCACATTCTCCACGCCTGCGCTCACCACCTTCACCGCCGCAAAAACTACCGTCCCAGATCCGGGCCCGGACAGCTCAACCGCTGAGAGCTCTGCGGCGTATACCGAGACGTCCCCCGATGTCGCGGCATCGGAAACCACGACAACTACAACCACCGCAACAACTGCCGCAGCACTGACAGATCCGCAGTATTGAACACTTGCATTTTTTCATATAATGTGCTATACTGTATGAAAGCCCTGCGTTCTGCGGGGGATTTATCCGAAAAAAGGAGACAGATACTATGGATCAGGCAGTGATTCTCGCCGGCGGACAGGGAAAGCGCATGCATGCGCCGATCCCGAAGCCGATGTTCAAGGTGCTCGGAGAGCCGATGCTCGAATGGGTGCTCGGCGCCTGTGAGCAGGCAAAGCTCAGCCGCATCTGTGTGGTCACAGGCTATGAGGCAGAGCAGATCAAAGCCTATCTCGGCGACCGCTGCGAGACCGCGTATCAGGCGGAGCGGCTCGGCACCGGGCATGCCGTCATGCAGGCGCTGCCTTTCCTGAATGCCGATACCGACGGCAACACGCTTGTACTCTGCGGCGATGCGCCGTTCATCGACAGCGAAACGATCGCCGATTCCCTCGCACGCCATATCAAGGAGCGGAATGCCGTGACCGTCATCACGGCGAAGGTCCCCGAGCCCTTCGGCTACGGCAGAATCCTGCGCACGGACAGCGGCATCGCCGGCATTGTCGAGGAAAAGGACGCGACCGAGGAGCAGCGCACGATCACGGAGATCAATTCCGGCTGCTACTGGTTCCGCACGCCCGATCTCATCGGTCTGCTCGGCAGCATCACAAATGACAACGCACAGAAGGAATATTACCTGACGGATACCGTCGCGATCGCACTGAAAAACGGTCTGCGGGCAGGTGCATTCTGCTCGAAGAACCCGGATGTCGTGCTCGGTGCAAATGACCGCAAGGGTCTGCTGACGCTCAACACCGCCGCGAGAATGGCAGTGCTCGAAAAGCATATGGCAAACGGCGTCGGCTTCACCTGCACGGACGGCATTATCATCGAACGCAGCGTCCAAATCGGCGCGGGCACGGAGATCCTTCCGGGCACGATTCTGCGCGGCAGGACCGTCATCGGCGAAAACTGCGTGATCGGTCCGAACACATTGATTGAAAACAGCTCCGTCGGCGATGCCGTGAAGCTCAATGAGACACAGGTTTATGATTCCTGCATCGAAAGCGGCGTCAGCGTCGGTCCCTATGTGCATGTGAGACCCGGCAGCCGTATTTGCAGCGGCGCACACATCGGCGACTTCGTGGAGATCAAGAACAGCGAGATCGGCGAAGGCACAATGATCTCGCATCTCGCATACATCGGCGACAGCGACGTCGGCAAGCATGTCAACATCGGCTGCGGCGTTGTGACGGTCAACTTCGACGGCATCCGCAAGACGCGCTGCACGATCGGCGACCATGCGTTTGTCGGCTGCAATACGAATCTGATCGCGCCGGTGTCGCTCGGCAAGGAGTGCTACACGGCAGCGGGCACGACGGTCACGGAGGATGTGCCGGACTACGCGCTGGCAATCGACCGCGGTACACTGACGATCAAGGAAGGCTATACGCTGCGCAAGTTCGCGAAGAAGTGAAGCAGGCAGCATGATACAGATACATACGGAGCCCCCGGTGTTTTCGTGATACCGGGGGCATCTTTTTCCCGCGCAATATTCATATATTCATACCGGATTTGTAGGATATAACCAAGCAATCCCCTTTTTTCGGCAGAAAAATCATCCGTTTGCATTCTTGCAAAACATAGGGATTTTGTGGTATAATAAATACAGAACAGCGGAAAATGCAAATATGACAAAAGGGAGGAACGGACTTTGAAAATCTCAACAAAGGGCAGATATGCCCTGCGGATGCTGCTGGAGCTCGCCGCACATCAGGATGACGGCTTCATCTCGCTGAAGGAGATCTCCGAGCATCAGGATATCTCGAAGAAATACCTTGAGCAGATCGTGCCGATGCTCAACAAGAGCGGCATCCTGCGCACAAACCGCGGCAACCGCGGCGGCTATATGCTCGCGAAATCCCCGCGGGAATGCTCTGTCGGCGATGTGCTCCGCGCAACGGAAGGTTCGCTCGCGCCGGTCACCTGTCTCGAATACGATGTGAACGACTGTCCGCGTGCAGGATTCTGTCCCACGCTCTTTGTCTGGGAGGGGCTCAACAATGCAGTGACGGAGTATCTCGACGGCATCACCCTGCAGGATATCCTTGACCGTATGACGTCCGACGGCGGCGATTACTGCATCTGAGACGGCCGCTGCGCAGAATTCCCTATTGACAAAATCGGCATGATCTATTATAATATATACAGCCTTATCATGAGCGGTGGAGGAACGGGTCCTGTGAAGCCGCGGCAACCGCGTTCTGAACGTATGGTGCCAAGTCCTGCGGACGGAAAACCGCCCGGAAGATGAGGAGCATTCAGGGAAGATCAGGGCGGTGTGCTGTTTGAACGGCACAGCGCCTTTTTTACATGATGCGGCAAATTCAATTCAAACGGAGGAACATTTATGAAGCGCTTTTTCACATCTGAATCTGTCACAGAGGGGCATCCTGACAAGATCTGCGACCAGATCTCCGATGCCGTGCTCGATGCGATCCTGGAGCAGGATCCCGAGGCGAGAGTTGCCTGCGAGACCTGCACCACGACCGGCATGGTGCTGCTGATGGGCGAGATCTCCACCAGCGCAAAGGTCGATATTCCGGCGATTGCGCGTGAGGTCATCGTCGATATCGGCTACGACCGCGCAAAATACGGCTTTGACGGCCACACCTGCGCGATTCTCACATCCATCGACCAGCAGTCCGGCGACATTGCACAGGGTGTCGATTCCTCGTTCGATTCCGCGGAGGATGAGAACGATACCGGTGCGGGCGATCAGGGCATGATGTTCGGCTTTGCCTGCGATGAAACCCCTGAGAAGATGCCGCTGCCGATCTCGCTGGCACATAAGCTCGCGATGCGGCTGACGGCAGTGCGCAAGGACGGCACGCTCAGCTACCTCAGACCCGACGGCAAGACGCAGGTCACCGTTGAATATGACAACGGCGTTCCCGTGCGCGTCGATACCATTGTCGTCTCGACACAGCATGCGGCATCCGTCGAGCTTGAGCAGATCCGCGAGGATATCATCGACCTCGTCATCAAGCCGATCATTCCGGCAGATATGATGGACGCAGAGACCAAGATCTTTGTCAACCCGACCGGCAGATTCGTCATCGGCGGGCCGCAGGGTGATTCGGGTCTCACGGGCAGAAAGATCATCGTCGATACCTACGGCGGCTATTCCCGCCACGGCGGCGGCGCCTTCTCCGGCAAGGATCCGACAAAGGTTGACCGCTCCGCAGCATATATGGCACGCTACATCGCGAAGAACATTGTCGCGGCAGGCTTTGCGAAGCGCGCAGAGGTGCAGCTTGCCTATGCAATCGGCGTCGCAGAGCCGGTCTCGGTCTTCGTGGAGACCTTCGGCACCGGCACAGTCGATGAGGAGAAGCTGGCAAATGCAGTCCGCGAGGTCTTCGAGCTGAGACCCGCCGGCATCATCCGCACGCTCGATCTCCGCAAGCCGCAGTACCGCAAGCTCGCGGCATACGGTCACATGGGCAGAGAGGATCTGCTGCCCGCATGGGAGCGCACCGACAAGGTGGACGCTCTGAAGGAAGCGCTGCGTTTCAGCTGAGCAGAAATGAAACAGAGAATGCCCCCGGTATTAAGACAGATACCTATATAGAAGTTTTGCCCCTGAGTGTTACAAAGCACTCAGGGGCATTGTGCATATTTATGTTGCTAAGCGAAATCAGAATTTACAAGAGTAATCATTTATCAAAAATATTTAGAATTGCCAAAAAAACGAAGAAGCCTGGAAGTAAAACTAAAACAATATTATCTTTTATA
>JAEEGK010028855.1_pt1 | contig 11104 bp, 7 predicted proteins | sample 8958771 | NCBI WGS metagenome assembly JAEEGK01 (sample SAMN16246547, study PRJNA631951) | gut metagenome | biome: gut microbiome; feature: rumen; material: SC-attached | host: Bos | place: Iran: Karaj | collected 2018-10 | reverse complement strand
CAGGCATGGTGAACTTACCATCCTTTACTGTAACAGCCAGATCAGATGTCACACCTTTTACCGAAATAGCATCAAGCATATAGCCATCAGCAGGAGTAGTGGTAATCGTCACTTCTTCACCTTCTGCTGCGGTAGCTTTGTCAACTTTAACAGTACCATTCGTAATACCATCGGCTACGTTAACAGCATACTTGATCCACCTGGGGTCACCAATCTTAGCAGCATACTGGGCACATTCTGTACCAAGCGTGAAGTTGCCAGTTGCAGCGCCTTCAAATACGACGACACCTACTACACTGTTCTGTACGATGTCAACCTCATTCTTTTTACCAGCCTTACTAACCTCGGTAGCACTGGTGTCCTCACCATTCCAATTGAAGGCATTGCCGTCAACATCCCATGCAGGAGTAGCATTTATCTGACCACTATTGAAGCCAACAACCGTCTGACCATTCTTGCCACAGTTAACAAAGATATTATTCTTTAACGTGTAGGAATTGTTGGCAGTACCCATCTGTTTGAAGTTGTTGAAGTTCGTACCACCAGAAAAATCAGCATTAGAGGCAATATTCACGAAAGTAGAGTTCTGCACGTCAAACGCCTGAAGCAAAGTATTATTAAAATCGTTCGGACGACTACCGTACTTGACGAAATGCTTTCCTGTTCCAGCGGCAGCCCAGATAGTAGAGTTCTTAACCACCACATTGCCTACAAAACCACGGCTGTCAAAGTCAACGACCACCTTTGTAGTGGATGCCTGAATGACGCAGTTGTCAATTGTCAGCGTTTGAAGATATGTCTTATTCTCCATATAGTCACGGATAAGAGCCTTCTTCATGCCACTGATTGTCACATCCTTAATAGTGATGGCACTAACATAAGCATAGGTAGATGGGTCTCCATCGGCCTTCGGTGCTATTGCTGTAACGCCTTTGATTCCGATAATGTTATCTGCTCCTTCTGTACTGGCATCAATCGTAGCACCTTTACCATTGATGGTCAAGTTGGCAGGAGCCTCCAAAACACCGGAAAGCGTGTAACTGCCCTTCGCGGCCAAGTTGATGGTAATGTCACCAACTTCTCCACCAGCTTCTACGACAGCATCTTTTGCCGTTTTCAATGCCTTAAAAACGTCATTGTTGGCGGCAGTCAGTTCTGTCTCACCAATCGTAATGGCCGTCGCTGCTCGCCTTGAAGTAAGCATCTGCGTAGTTGCAAATGCCGCTACAGCGATCAAAGCAACGAACATAAGTGTAAGTTTCTTTTTCATACGCAATTTTTGTTTTAGTTTGTTAATAGTGTTTATTATAAAATGTGTATTGTTATCAGTAGTTTTGTAGAATATGTTTCAACCTTGCATGGCAAAGCAGATATAACACGATGCAAAGATAATATAATTCAGAAAAGAACACCTATTCCTTCACAATATTTAACAGAAAGATGGGCATGGGAGAACATGATTAGAAAAAATGAGGACACGGTCGCCTACAGTAGAAATACTTGTTTAATGACAAATAATTAACAAAGTACCTCTGAGGTTTCGCGAAAAATCCACCAACTCCTAACTTGGTCTCAAATACGCGAAAATAGAGCCGTTATCGTATCGCATTGATACTGAGAGCGTTGTCTTGTTTTTAGTCTTTTTTGCACCCGAAAAACACCTCAAAAAGTGCCGAAAAACGTCATAAAAGTGCCTTCTTTTCACCTTGAAAGGCGGCACTTAATGGGTAGGAAGGCGGCACCTAACGGGTAGGAAGGTACCGACAAACCCCTTCGAAGGTACCGCCTTCCTCCATTCCACCCCGAAACAACCAAGTTTTTTGCCTCTACCAATCCTAGAAGCACCAAAAATCCATACACGTTTTTTGACCATATTTCTTGACATAAAGACCGATTTTGTGGGTGGAAATAAAGATTTATAAACCATTAACGTCTCGTTAATGAGTACAATCAAGGGGAAGGAGGGTCTTATTATTATAATAAACGCGTTTAAAAACTAATTATGAGAAGACTTATCATTTCAGCTGTATCGTTGCTGAGCGTAGCAACGACGGCATTTGCACAGTATCCTGACCTCACTGACGAGGCCAAGAAGATGATTGGAGAACAGAAAGCACAGTGGAAGGCACATAGCGACTCCGCATGGGAGGCAGCCTTCCCTATCGTGATTGAAGAAGCAAAGGCAGGTCGTCCCTATGTACCCTGGGCAGCCCGTCCCTATGACTTGCGTCAGGCAAAGATACCCGCATTCCCAGGTGCTGAAGGCGGTGGTATGTTCACCTTCGGCGGTCGTGGCGGTAAGGTATTAACCGTCACCAACCTCAACGACGACGGTCCCGGCTCCTTCCGCTGGGCATGTGAACAAGGCGGTGCCCGCATCATCGTGTTCAATGTCAGCGGTATCATCCGCCTGAAGTCACCCATCTACGTCCGTGCTCCCTATATCACCATTGCCGGACAGACAGCTCCCGGCGACGGTATCATCATTGCCGGAGAGTCGTTCCAGGTAGACACCCATGATGTCATCGTCCGCCACATGCGTTTCCGCCGTGGTGAGACTCTGGTGACCAACCGTGAGGACTCCTTCGGAGGTAACCCTGTGGGCAATATCATGATCGACCACTGCTCTTGTGAATGGGGACTCGATGAGAACATCTCCTTCTACCGTCATATGTTCGACATGCATGACGGTAAGCCCAACCGCAAGGAGCCTACTGTCAATGTGACCATCCAGAACACCATCAGTGCCAAGGCACTCGACACCTGGAACCACGCTTTCGGTTCGACGATCGGAGGAGAGAACACCACGTTCATGCGTAACCTCTGGGCTGACAACACCGGTCGTAACCCAAGTATCGGCTGGGGTGGCGTGTTCAATTATATTAATAATGTTGTGTATAACTGGGTACACCGTACCGCCGACGGTGGCGAGTTCACCACCATGTCGAACTTCATCAACAACTACTACAAGCCCGGTCCGCTGACTCCGAAAGACTCACCCGTAGGACATCGTATCGTCAAGAGCGAGAGCCGTTCACAGGGACTGTTCCCCTTCAAGCAGTTCGGACGTGTCTATGCCGAGGGCAATATCATGGAGGGCTATCCCGAGATTACGAAGGATAACTGGAACGGTGGTATCCAGACTGCCGACAAGGACGGTGAGATGGATGCTACGGAGAAGGCACTCATGCGCTCCAACGAGCCTTTCGTCATGCCACACCTGACCATGATGAGTGCACAGGAAGCTTTCGAATGGGTACTCTCCAACGCAGGAGCCACCATCCCCTGCCGTGACATCGTCGACCAGCGTATCTGCGAGGAAGTAAGAACTGGTGTCGCCTACTATGTGAAAGACTATGAGAAGAAGGTCAAGGACAATCCTTACGGTGACATGTGGGGACTCCACGACAAGTCGAAGAACGCCGAGGGCTCCTTCAAATACCGCCGTCTTCCCAATGACTCCTACAAACAGGGTATCATCACCGACCCACGACAGATGGGCGGTTATCCTGAGTTCAAGAAATGGAGCCCTCGCAAAGACAGCGACGGCGACGGTATGCCTGACGAGTGGGAGAAGAAGAACGGTCTGAACCCCAACGACGCCAGCGATGCCGTAAAGGACTGTAACGGTGATGGTTACACCAATATCGAGAAGTATATCAATGCCATCCCTACCGATAAGAAGGTAGACTGGACGGATATGAAGAACAACCATGATACACTTGTAAAAGCACTATGAACAACAAAGAACTGACAATTCTTGCGGAGAAAAACCGCAAACGACTCGTAGAGGTTGTCTACCGTGCCAAGGCAGGACATATCGGAGGCGACCTGTCCTGTCTGAATGTGATGACGGCACTCTACTTCCATGTGATGCAAGGTCTGGACCCTCAAGCCCCCAAGGCTCCCAATCGCGACCGTTTCGTACTGAGCAAGGGACACTGTGTGGAAGCACTCTATGTGACCCTGGAGGCAAAGGGATTCCTGAAATCAGAGGTCCTCGACACCTTAGGACAGTATGGTTCCATCCTCAGCGGACACCCCACCATCGAGGTACCTGGCATCGAGGTTAACAGTGGTGCCTTAGGACACGGACTCAGCATCGGTATCGGTATGGCGATCGCAGAGAAGATGAATCGTGACGCCTACCTCCCTGCCACACCTTCCACATCTACCCCCACCTACCGTACCTATGTCCTGATGGGCGATGGTGAGCAGGGCGAGGGCTCTATCTACGAAGCTGCGATGGCTGGTGGGAAGTACAAGCTCGACAACCTCGTTGCCATCATCGACCGTAACCACCTGCAGATCAGCGGTGACACGGAGGACGTGATGCCCATCGACAATATCCGTGAGCGTTGGAGTGCCTTCGGATGGGACGTGATCGAGATGAACGGGGACTCGATGGATGATATCGTCAAGACCTTCGACGCCATCGACTATACCAACAAGAAACCCCACCTGATTATCTCCAATACCACCAAGGGTAAGGGCGTAAGCTTCATGGAAGGCATTGCCAAATGGCACCATGGTGTGCTCAATGCCGAGCAGTGCGAGGCTGCCGTGAAGGAAATCGAAGAGAGAATCGCAAAACTATAGTCACTATAGGTACTATAGGAACTATAAAAAAAGAAGAAAAACTATGATAGCTTGTAGAAAACAGTTTACTGACACGTTGCTGGAACTGGCACGTGAAGACAAAGATATTGTCGCTGTGACCACGGATGCCCGTGGCTCCGTGACACTGGGTGACTACGCCACAGCACTGCCCAAGCAGTTTGTGGAATGCGGTATCGCAGAACAGGATGCGGTAGGGATCTCTGCAGGTCTCGCCCACTCTGGCAAGAAAGTGTTCTGCTGCGGTCCCGCCTGCTTCTATGTGGCACGTTCCCTGGAACAGGTGAAAGTCGACCTCGCATACTCTGAGAATCCTGTCACCATCCTTGGTGTATCTGGTGGTGTCGCCTATGGCGCATTAGGTGCCACCCATCACTCGTTGCACGATATCGCCGTGCTGCGTACTTTTCCTGGCATGACAGTCTGTCTGCCCTCCGACTGGCGTTTCACCAAGAAACTCGTGAAACTGCTTGTCGACTACGATAAGCCGTGTTATGTCCGTGTTGGACGTGCCGCCGTACCTGATGTCTATGCTGACGACAACTTCGAGGTGATTCCCGGTAAGGCAATCACCGTATTGGATGGTAATGATATCACCATCGTAGCTGCCGGCGAGACTGTTTACCACGCTTGGCAGGCTGGTCTGCAACTGAAAGAGAAAGGTATTAACGCCAGAGTCCTCGACTGTTCATGGATCAAGCCCTTCGACACTGAGGCAATCCTGAAAGCCGCCAAGGAGACAGGTCGTTTCGTCACCGTTGAGGAGCATAGTCAGTTTGGTGGATTGGGTGCGATGGTCTGTGAGACTATCAGTGAGCATCCTGTACCCGTCCGCATCCTGGGTATCCCTGACGAGAATGTCGTACATGGCACGAACGCTGAGATTTTCCACCACTACGGACTCGACGCCGAAGGTATCGTTAAAGCAGTTATGAGCCTATAGTCACTATAGATACTATAGGAACTATAAATTAAAAAAACTATGACACGCTTAGTTGTCCTTGACGATGACCCGACAGGGATACAGACCGTTCACGGCTGTCTGCTGATTACCCAATGGGATGAGGAAAGCGTCAGACTCGCTTTTGAGGATGACGTGCCCTTCTTCTATATCCTCACCAATACCCGTGCGATGACACGGGAGGAGGCTGCAAAGGTGACTCGCGAGGCAATGGAGATGGTCATCCACGTCAATAAAGACTATGGCTACCGCCTCATCGTGGTGAGCCGCAGCGATAGTTGTCTGCGTGGGCATTTCCCTTTGGAGACGGATGTCATCCGCGACTGTCTGGTACGCCATGGTGTCACCGTGGCACCCAAGACTCCCTTCTGCCCCGCCTTCATCGAGGCTGGACGCGTCACTATTGACGGAGTCCATTATATGAAAGACGGGGACATGCTGATTCCTGTCAGTGAGACGGAGTTTGCCCAAGATAATGTCTTCGCCTACCACACCAGTGTGCTGCATGACTATATCCGTGAGAAGGGTGCCAACCCCGACGACTACGAGATTGTCAGTGCCCAGAGTTATGAAGAGTTGCATGCCTATGCCAACTATTTGACATCTGTCATCTTACCTCAGGCATCAGCTATCGTCATCCGCTCGTCATCATCACTGCCCAAGGCGATTGCCGGTATCCCTGACATTCCCCTACTCGACCACAGCATCTTACGTCTAACATCCAACATCAGCCATCATACAACACCCATCTTCATCGTCGGCTCGCATGTCCGGAAGACGACCAGACAGTTGGAATGTCTGTTGGCAACAGAGGGTACCTGCGGTATCGAACTCGACGTACAACGTATTCTCGATGACGCAGAGACACTGATGAGGGAAACGCAACAGGTGATCCGCCAGGTGGTGGATGAACACCTGACACCTGTGGTGTATACCTCCCGTCAGGAGATCCGACTGGAGGATGCCAACCAGCGGCAACACCTCGGACAACAGGTCAGCGACTTCCTCGTGGATATCGTCCGCCAACTGTCTTATACTCCCTCCTATCTCGTAGCGAAAGGAGGGATTACGTCACACGACATCCTGACACACGGACTGAATATCAAGTCGGCACGGGTATTAGGACAAATCGTGAACAGTGTACCATGTATCATGACCAAGGACTTCCCCTACATCATCTTCCCTGGTAATGTAGGCAATGAGGAATCACTCAAAGAAGTATATCTCAAGTTAAAGGGTTAGGCGATCGCCTAACCCTTTAACTTTCAACTCTCAACAATCGGCTTCTCAGGATTGATGAAAGCAAAGAGTACCGCACTGATGATCAGCATCACGGCAATCATATACAACGGCAGGTTGTAATTGCCCGACTGCTGTACCAGTTCTCCGAAAAGGATACCACAGCAGAAGCCTCCGATATTCCCGGCGGTATTCATCGCACCACTGACCGTTCCCGCATGACGCTTGCCTAAGTCGATACATAAAGCCCATGCAGAGGGCAGCATCAGGTCGAAGATACCGAAGCATAACGACAGGAAAACGAAGACTGCCATCTTACCAGGGATGAAAGCGGCAAGGAACATACATATCGCTGAGACGGCAAGGGACGTGGATCCTAATGCCTTACGTCCTATCTTGATCCCATAACGCTGGGTGAGACGGTCTGTCAGGTGACCTCCTGCGATATTACCTATCATACTCATGATAAACGGTACGGCAACGGCATAGGTCAGTTCTGTCTTGTCGAAGCCACGCCCTAATTCCATGAAGGTGGGAAACCAGGAGAAGAAGAACCAGGAGCCGAAAGCATAGAAGAAATACATGCCGCAGATCAACCAGAACTGACGGTTGCACAGGATGGAGGACCAGGGGAGACGGGGCTTTTCTGTTTCTATAGTATCTATAGTGACTATAGTTCCTATAGTGTCTTTATAGTAGAGCCACCATACAATAGCCCAGATGATGCCTAAGGCACCTAATAGATAAAAGGCAGCACGCCAGCCAACCGTCATCATCACGGGAATCACCACAAATGGGGTCAGGGCACCGCCCATACGACTGGCTGCCCAGACATAGCCTTGTGCCTTACCTACCTCGTCTTTCTCAAACCAGCGACTGATGACACCGGTGCTGCAAGGTGAGGATCCTGCCTCACCGATACCGAACATGAAACGGATGACCAACAGAGACATCAGTCCACCTGCCATTCCCGTAAAGGCGGTAAAGGCAGACCACCACAGGACGATAGCCGCAAGGATATTACGATGTCCGAAGCGGTCGCCCAAGGCTCCCATAGGGATCTGCATCAGACCGTACGACAGGATAAAGGCACTCTGTACCCATCCCCACTGGGCTGGTGACAGGTTGAGGTCTTGCATGATACTCGACCCCGCCACACTGATATTGATACGGTCGAGGAAAGTGACCATGCCCAGAATGACGAGCATGGTGAGGATGACGTTCTTCCTTTTCATCATAATATAGGGACTATAGTTACTATAGGGACTATAGGATTGAAGGTATTATAGTCCCAGGAACTTACGCAAGCCCTTCACACCAAGGACAGGACTGGAGAGCACCGGTTTACCGGTCAATTCACTGAGACGCTGCTCCATCCGTGCCATCGAGCCCTGGGCTAGAACAAACATATCAACCTGTGAGGCAATACGTTGTGCCGCCTCTGCAATCAGGCGGTCATGGGTCTCCCCGTCACCACTCTGTCCTGCAGCAAAAGCACCATCGGCAAGTCCTTCCACCAAGGTCACCTCACGACCAGCCTTCTTTGCCTCGTTACGTAACAGACGGCAAGTAGGATCGAGGGTGGTTGGTAAGGTAGAGATGACACCGATGCGGTCGTAGTTACCCACTGCCTCCGCAGCCATCGGCTGGTCGATACGGAATACAGGGATGCGGGCATACAGGTTGCCATAGTCGGCGATATCACCAACACTTGAACAGGTATTAAACACTACATCGGCTCCAGCGTCAGCTGCCCCGTTATAATAAGATAACAGACGACGACGCACGGCATTCGTCACCTGATTGTTGGCAATGACCTCCTTGATCAGTGACGAGTCGGCAATATGGTTTACATTCACTTCAGGAAGATACTCCTGGAAAATCTTCGTCAACGGCTCCACCAGAGCCATGGCGGTGTGTACACATACTACGTGAATCATATCTCTTTAATGTTTAGAAATCAATTGGTTAACAGCATCACGCCAACCTTTGTAGAGTTGAGCTTTGAGCTTTGAGCTTTGAGCGTTCGGACGGTAGATGTCTGTCACTTTACGCAGTCCGATGACCTCATCGAACGACTTCCAGAGTCCACGGGCAAAACCGTTCATGATGACGGCACCGAGGGCGGAAGCATCATCGACCTCCGTGCAGACGACAGGTGTTTCCAACATGTCTGCCTGGAACTGCATAAGGAACTTGTTCTTCGTCGGTCCACCATCGGCACATATCTCACTGAGCCTGCCTCCCGTGGCACGTGCCATCACATCCACCAGGTCCTTGATCTGATATGCGATACTCTCTAGGGCAGCACGGAGAAAATGTGCCTTCGTCGTGGCAAAGGTGAGTCCAAAGACTGCACCCTTTACCCCACTCTGCCACCATGGAGCTCCCAGTCCTGAGAAAGCGGGGACGATATACACGCCTCCATTGTCCTCTACACTGGTAGCTAACGCCTCCATCTCCGAGGGATGACCGACTAGCTGCAACTGGTCGGCAATCCATTTCAGGGTGGCACCGGTACTATAGATATTACCCTCAAAACCGTAATATACCTTACCGAAGGCTGAGAATCCCACACTGGTCACCAGTCCATCGGGGGCTACCTGCGGCTCCACACCGATATTCACCATCACACTGGAACCTGTTCCGTATGTCACCTTACCCGAGCCTTTGGTGAAACACATCTGTCCGACGAGGGCACCATGACTGTCACCCAACACGCCAGCAATAGGAATCGGCTGGGAGAAGATGCCTTCTACCGTCGTCTCTCCATAGACGGCATCACAAGGAAGGACATCCGCCATCATACTACGAGGAATCCCGAACAACTTCAACAGGTCGTCATCCCAGTCCATCGTGTGGATATTAAAGAGCATCGTACGGGAAGCATTGGTATGGTCGGTGGCAAAGGACTTACCCCCTGTAAGTTTCCAGATGAGCCATGTCTCAATGGTTCCCATCAGCAACTCCCCACGGTTGGCGGCATCCTTTGCTCCTTCAATGTTGTCCAACAACCATTTCACCCCCGATGCGGAGAAGTTAGGGTCAATCAGCAGACCGCTCTTCGCCGTCACCTGACGGGTATAGCCCAGTTCCTTCAGTTCACGACAGAGTTCCGCACCACGGGTATCCTGCCATACGACAGCATTGGCAATGGGCTTACCTGTCTGCTTGGTCCACACGACTGCCGTCTCACGCTGGTTGGTGATGGCGAGGGAGAAAGCCCCTTCTTCCATCTTACCTCTTCCCTCTTCCATCAGGTTTCGGATAGCCTCCACCATATTCTGATAGATCTCCTCTGCGTCATGCTCTACCCATCCCGTCTGGGGATAGTACTGATGATGGTCGACATTGGTACGCCCTATCATGTGACACTGCTCGTCAAACAACAATGCTTTAGTAGACGAGGTACTCTGGTCTATTGCGATGATGTATTGTTTCATTTGTCTATTCGGTATTTCGGGATTACGACATCTCGGGATTTCGATGTCTCGGGATTCATTTTTTAATAATATGTTGCATAGCTCTTGCCTCATCAGGGGTGGCAGGCTCACAGCCCATCATTCGGATCAGTGCTACCAACCGCTCAACCAGCTCGGCATTCGTATGGGCACGTTTGCCTTCGGCATAATAGAAGCTGTCCTCAAAACCGACACGAACGGCAGAGGCTCCCATACCAATGGCACAGGCAAGCATCGAGAAATCATGCATCGAGTCATGAGTGATACCCCAACTGGTGTTAGGCTCCATCAAAGAACATAACATAGCGAGGTTACGACCGGTCGCCGACAGGTTGGAGGAGTTACCTGGTCCCACACAGACGTTATAGTGCATCGGACGATGGATGACCCCCTCGTCGGCAAGGCGGGTGGCACACTCCACATGACTCAGGTCGAAGAGCTCCATCTCTGGAACAGTATTCGTCTCGTCCAGTCGCTTCGCCCAGTAGCGCAGGTCTGGCATCGTATTGACATACACGGTCTCACCGAAATTGACACTACCCATGTTCAGAGAGGCGACCTCCACCTCAGGGACATCCAAAGAGACACAACGCTCTGCAAGGGTCAGCGTGGAGAGTCCTCCCGTAGACCCCTGCACGATCATGTCCGTCTCCTGACGGATCAGTCCGATGGTCTTCCGGAACACATCCAACTCAAAGGTAGGATTTCCCTGCAGGTCACGGGTATGCAGATGTACCTCACAGGCTCCTGCTTTATAACAGTTAATAGTATCCTCGGCAATCTCCTCTGGTGTCAATGGGTTTTTCACATCAGCAGGTATCACCTT
>JAEEGK010028842.1_pt1 | contig 11108 bp, 9 predicted proteins | sample 8958771 | NCBI WGS metagenome assembly JAEEGK01 (sample SAMN16246547, study PRJNA631951) | gut metagenome | biome: gut microbiome; feature: rumen; material: SC-attached | host: Bos | place: Iran: Karaj | collected 2018-10 | reverse complement strand
ATATCATTATTCTTAAATGGATTTTTAAAAAGTACTTCATAATGATTGGACTGTTAGGAATTGCAGGATGTTATAATACAAGCTACACATTTTATTCCCAATTTTTTATTATAAAATTTCATTTTATTTTTAATTTAGGAATATTAATTCTATATTAAAACAATTAAAAAAAATATATCATACATTTATTAAATCCATTTATATTTTTAATCTTAATATTTAAAAATATTTTATTTTTATATATTTCATATTTTTTTCAATTTTTAATAATTTAAAATGATTTAATTCTAATACCGAAAATTTATCAAAGAGAAGGTATTGATGCAGCAGTATATGCAAAAGCAGTAAAAAAAATAATCACCCTTTTTTTGGAGGAATTTTATTAGGAACACATTATAATTTTATTCAAATAAATTTTCTTCCATATTTAATAATGTTATTATTACATGAAATTATCATGTTTTAGGTTTTTCAAGAGTTTTATATGTATTTCTTATCATAAAAATCTTTAATATCATATAAATATATAAATTAAAAAAAGAAACTTTTTACAAGAGCAAATGTAATTAAACAAGCAAAGAGATAATTTAATTGTGATAAAGGTATTGAATTAGAAAAGCAAGGAGATGATGGTTCAGTAGAATCACTTTGGGAAACAAGAATAATGTTAGGTGATTATATGCAATTGATTATCCAGAAATAGTAATAAATGAAATATCACTTGCTTTATTAGAAGATACTGGATGGTATTATGTTTACTGTGGATTATTTAGACATGGAAAAGGTTTGGGATGTGATTCCTTAATAATAAATGTTTTTATAAAGGGAAAAACTTCCTTTGGAAGAGAATTTTATGTTAATAAAAATTAACATAGTTATTCTAGTGAAATATTAATAGACGGATTTGTTATATTAAAACTAGTAGTTATTCTCTTATTTCTTATTTTAATAATCCTTATAAAATAGGATTTTCTTATGGAGATTATTGTCCTGTTATGTTAACCTTTTATTCGTATAATAATTATTATTTTTATACAAGAAGTCATTCAAAAAGTCATAAATGAAAATATAGAAACATATATAATTTTTCAAATGAAGATAATTATTATTAATAACTCAACTGAAATAGATTACATTTAAAAAGGATATAAAAATGTATATGAATGAATTTGGATTTAATAATTTTGAAATATTAATAATAAAAAAGACAAAAAAATATATAGTAGTAATAACTTTAGGATTATTAGAATTTTGTGCTGGTGTTGTTTTATTGAAATTTTCTGCGAATCCATTAATATTTATACTTGCAAGATATTTAATAAGAGCAGGAATAAAAGATGTTATTAAAAGAGTTAAAGCAACTACGGAATGTGAAGAAATTGATTTACAAACTTTTGGAATAGAAAAATCTGTGAGTATAACTTTTTATGCAATAAATTTAGTTATAGGAAAAGAAATAACACTAATTGAAGATAGATTTAAAAATAAATTATTAAGTATAATTAAAGAAGAATGCTTTTCATTAGTTATAAATTATGGAAATAGATTTATTGCAAATAAATTATTAAAAAATATAATATCACAACTTACTGAAAAAATAAAAGAAAATTTGATGGATAATGTAATGAATATAATTGAATTAAATGGAGAAAATATAGATAAATATATACAATATGATAAATGATAGTGATACTTATACAAAAAATGCAATTTTAAATAATACTCAATAATTTTTTGATATAATTGACACTTAAAAGATTTCTTAGTAGCAATTATTGAAATAATTAAAATGATTAAAGATAAAGAAAAGACCAAAAAAACACCTCATTTTTAGAAATTATGTCAAATTTTGATTATAAAGGACTAATTACAATTTCTGAAAAATTCATCAATCAATAAAGGATACTTCAATTAATATAAAAGAAAATGGTAATATATCTTATTTAGTAAAGGCTACAATTCTAAATTGTATTAATAAAGAAGTTGATAATATATGAAAGAATTAATTGAAACTGGAATTACAAACGAAAATGGTGAATTTAATACAAAATATATTCAAATAAAAGGATTTAAGTAATGCTTTAAATTAAAAATTGATGATAAATATATGAAATATAATTTTCAATCAATGCATGAAAATTTAATTTCAAGTGATTTAAAAAATAAATTAAATTTTATTATATTAAAAGTTAGTGAAACTGCTTTAAATAATAAGAAAAATGAAATAAAAAATGAAAATAATAATCAAATGGATAATTTTATGGAATCTATTATTCAACAAATTTTAGATATTTTAGAAGATAAAATAAGTGAGAAACTTGAAAATTTATGGAATGAATATAAAAAAAAAAAAAATTTTGATGAAAAAAGAAAATAAAAAGGAAAATAATGAAGAAGATAATGAAGTTCAAGTTGTTAAAAAAGCTAATCAAAACAAATTAATGGGGAAGAAAAAGAAGATTTAGTTATGCCAGAATTAAATAAAAAAAAATAAAAAATAAACAAAATAATGAGTGATGATATAAATGATAATGAAACTTCTAATTCTTCCAAAATAAAAGAAAAAAAAAAATAATGAAAAAGATAATAATAATAATATGACTCAGAAAAAAGTAAAAAAAAATATGAAAAAATAAAAGAAAAAAAAAAAGAGAAATAGAAATTTTTATAAAAGAAAATATAAAAGAAAATTTTATAAATAATATATTTAAATTAAGTATTAAACATGGAATTAAAGAAGCAATTAAATCAGTTTTAAAGCCAAAACCAATCAATGCTTTATTAAATTGATTTAAAGATATTTTGACTGAAAAATTATTACCATCATTATTAGATAAATTTGATGAAAAATTTGAAGATTTAGGGACTCATAATTTTACAAAAAAAAATAATATAAATATTTTATGTGGAATCCAAAAATTTGTCATTCCTTATAACAAATGCAATAAATAGTATAAAACAAAATAAAATAGATACTCATTAAATAATAAGAGTTTTATGGATGATTTAGTTTTAAATGTAGAAAAAAATATTTTGCCCTATTAAAGAATTTATTGATTTTGTTTTTGGTAAAAATATTGTATTAGAAAAATATACAATTTTTATTTTATGAAATTTCTTCCAAAAGTATTATTAAAGGAAATAGTTCCTTTATTATTAAAATATGTTTTGTTAAAATTTAATTTAACAATATTATGATTATCATTACTTATTCCTTGATTAATTTTAGGTAAATGATAATTTTTAATTCTTGAATTTTCATCATTACTTTTAATTGGTGTATTAAAATTATCAAAATCTAAATAAGGAGAATTATATAAATTATTCATTTGTTCATTTTGATTTTTATATCTTAATGAATTTAAATTTATTTTTGTATTAGTTTTATTATTTAAATCAACTGAATTTCTAATTCGAAAAACATTTTCAAATGTTATTCCTCTTTTTTTAGGTTCTTGATCAGTTTTATTTTCTTTATTAAAATTATTATTTATTAAAATTCTTTCTTGATCTTTGTAATTCCTTGAAGAAGCAAATGAATTTTCTCCTCTGAAATTAGTGGAATTAAAATTTAATTCTAATTTAACATTATATAATTTAAACTTACTGAATAATCGATTATGGGAAATTGTAAAAAAATTTGGGTTCATTTTTTTTTAAATTAATTTACATAAAATAATTGTTAAAAAATATAAAAAACAAAATAACATTTTATTATATTCATTAAATTAATAAACTGTATAAACAATACTAAAACAAATTAAAAAGAATTTTTACAAAATTGGTTTAAATAAAAATTTTTTTAATAATTTTTTTGAATTTTACTTCTTATAGAATTTTGAATACTTCTTTCTCTATCATTAACTCCTCCATAACTTGTAGGAGGTCTTTTATTAGAAAAAATATTAGGAATTATTATTTCTTCTTCTTTTTTTTCTTTTTCATTTTTTTCTTCTTCATCTTCGTAAATAGCAAATTTTTTATTTAATAAATCTTCATAATCATTTTTTACTTCTTCTCTATTTTCTTCTGTTAAAAATTGTATTCTTTCTTCATTTTTGTTATTTTCTCTTTTAATTTGTAATTTTCCTTTAGTATCAACCTTTATTAATAAATCTGTTAATTCTTCTATAAAACTATCATCAGTGTCTTCTATTATTTCTATTTTTTTATGAGCTTTTAATTCTTCTTTTTCTTTTATTATAATTGGGATATTATTATTTTTTTGCTCAATTTTATTAAAAACTCTTAAAGTTTTATTATCTAATCTTTCTGAGTTAACAATATTATTTGTATTTTGATGAAATTTTATTTTCTTTAAATCTCCTAATTTCACTTTTTTAAATTTATTTCTAAAAACATTCATTTTAATATGATTATTTGTTTGAGGAATAATAATATTATCATTTAAATTATTGTTATTATTATTATTTAAGTTAATATTATTTAAATTTTCTATATTAGGAGATGTTGTTGTATTAATTTGAGGAAATTTAGCATCGAATATATTAATTTTTTTTGTGTAATTATTAAAATTAATATTTTGAAAATTTATATTAATATGTCTCTGACTATTTCTTTGATAATAATTAGAATCAAATTTATTAAAATCTTCAGTTGAATTTCTTATTAATTTTTGAGAAGGAACTCTTGATTTATTGAATTTTATTTTTTGTTCATAATTGACTTTATTTAAACTTCTTCTTAAACCATTCTCTTGAGAATTTGGATTTTGACAAATATTTATTTTAAACTTTTTATGCAATTTATTATCTTTATTATCATCAAATGTTTCAGTAAGATTTACTTGATTTAATAATGATGAATCTCTAGTTTTTTTTATTTTTTGATTTAAAATATCAAAATCATTATATTTTCTTTGAGAATTATCTGCGTATATTGTAAATTTACTTGTTCTCATTTTATTTTTTTTTTAATTAAAAATAATCAATAGTATATATTAAATAAATAATATATTCACTTATTATTATAAATAAATAGAAAGTTTGATTTAAATAAAATAATAGATTTTTAAAATTCCTTTTTTTAAAATTAAAGATTTTAAAAACTTGATTTTTTAATTCAGAGAATTCTAATTTTAAAAATACTGAATAAAAGTTTTGATTCTAAATAAAAATAAATCATTTAATATTAATATATTAAATTAGAATATACTATTAACACATAAAAAAAGACACATCATTTATAATGATATTTAAATAAATAAAATTAAATATGGACAAACCTTTATTTATTTAAATTTTTAAATAAAAAAATCCAAAAATAAATATTAAGATAATCCCCCAGTTAAAACATTTAAAAACACTATTGTTCTAGAAAAGGATATTTTTTGTATATAAGTTTTTAATTTATTAATTAATGACTTTTTTTATAAAATGTTTACTCAAGAAAATATTCCAAAAATAAAAGAATATTTTTCTTCAATTCTCTCAAATTATTGTTTAACAAATCCAGGAGAAATATCAAATGTTCAATTTAGTGAATGTATAAATTTACCTCTTTCCTTAAGTAATATTTTTTTTGATTTGTTTCCTTCAAATGAAAATTCAATATATAAAAAGAAAGATCTTATCTCTGAAAAATTGACTGATTTTTTTTGTGGAATTTTAAAGAAAGATTTAAATATAATATTTGAATTATTAGATTGTGGAAATAAAGGAGTTATTATTAAAAGCGACGTAAAGTTTATATTTAGAAATTTTTTTGTTTTATATAATAAAACTGATATTGGTTATGATTGTTTAAAAAATGAAATTAAAAAAATGTTTGGTTCTGGAAAAATTTTATTATTAAATGAATTTATTGAAATAATAAAAAAAAATGAGTTTTTAAACTTAATTAATATCTTTTGGGAATATTTAGAGAATATTAAATTATTTTCAAATTATTATTTCTATTCAAATATTATAGATAATAATTTTCATTTAATAATAAAAAAAATAGAATTATTATGTAAAGATAAAGAAAAAAAAACTGAAATTTCTTTTGAAAATATTTCCGAAACTGATTTTGAAAGTACTCAAGAAAAAAACGATGATAATTCTCTTGAATTTAGTAGTAATTATGATAATGAAGAAAATTTAGGAGTTAAAAACTCATATTTGCCAAAACATATAATTCAAAACAGAAAATTATCTTATTCTTTTAATGATAATATTTCTCCTTATGAAGAAAATTATGGATTTGAAAAATGTAGAAAAGGAAAAAGAAGAAAAACTGATAATTTTTTCGAACTTAATAATCAATTAAATTTAAAGAACTATTCTTATTCAAATTGTTATCAAAGTAATTTTTATTGTCTTGTAAATAATCTTTATTTTCTTTATAAATTTATAATATACAATGGATATATATTTTATTTTAAATTAGATATTGATAAAATTTTTAAATTTGGAGGTATCATTAATATAAATGTAACTCATACTAAAAAAATATCTCCAATAACATGTCATGGAATAAATAATTCTAAGTTTATTTTATATCATTCATCAATTATTTCCCATGATTATTCAGATTCTTTAAATACAGATATTTACTCTTATAATCCTTTAGACATTGAACAATTTTCAAATGAAATAATGAAATATTCAAAGTATAGAAAATATAAATTATATTATGAAACTTTAGAAGAAATAGGCAAAGGACATTTTTCTCATGTTTATAAATGTAGAAATTTAATAAATAATCAAATTTATGCAGTTAAAATAATTGATAAAGATAAAATATTTGAAGATGATAAAAATACTCCAATGATATATTGGGAAAAAAATATATTTAATTATATAAAATATATTCCTAATAAAAATATAGTATCTCCAATAGAATATTTTGAAAATTCAACTTATATTTATTTCATATATGAATACTTAGAAAAAGGTTATTTATCAGAATATAATTCAAAATTATTATTAGGAGTATCTAAAGGATTATTATATTTACATAAAAATAATATATTACATAGAGATATAAAGCCAAAAAATATATTAATAGGAAATGACGATGAAGCAAAAATAATAGATTTTGGTTTGAGTAAAATACAAAGGAAATTAGATAAAGCTTTTGATTCTTATGGTTCTCTTTCTTTTATGGCTCCTGAAATTTTTAGTGATCGAGGTTATAATGATTCTTGTGATGTTTGGTCTTTTGGAATTACAATGCATAATTTAAAATATATGAATTATCCTTTTGATGATAGTAATTCTAGTGTTATAAGAAATAAAATTATGCATGATGATTATATTTGTGAAGGAGATAATTATGATGATAATATTATTAAAGGATGCTTAATTAAAAATGAATTTGAAAGATTTAATATTAAGGATGTTGTTAATAAACTTGAAGATATCTCTTGACCTCTTTTAAATTATGAACTTTGTTTTTAATTCATTTATTTTTTTTAGTTTTTAAAAATTTATTTTATTTTATTTCTTATTAGTTAAAGAACATTGGAATTATTATTTACTAAATTAGGTATTAATGAATTAATTTTTTTAATTTTTTGACAAATTTTCTTCAATGAAGAAAAAGTTTAATTTTTTTATTTTAATTTCTTTTTTTTTAATGATTCTATTGTTTTCTTATTAAAATATTTAAAAGTATTTAAAAATGGGTACCATGAATTGCTACAAAATAAAAAATGAAGAAGACAACCAAGAAATCTCCTCAGAAAAGATAGATAAAAAATTAAAAGATCCAAATTCTTTAATGAATGACTTAGAACCTTTATCATCAGAAAAAAAGAATAATGGAATTTTAATAAATGGAGGAGTTAATTCTTTAGATGAAGAAGAAGAGAAAAAGAAATTAAATCTTTTAAAAAAAAAAATAAAAGAAACAAAAGAAGAAAATGATGATAAAATAAATAATTATGAAGTGGAAGATACTGAAACTAACAATAAAGAAAAAAAAGATGAAATTGTAATTGAACCGATTTCTAAAAATTCAAAACATAATCCACCATATTGGAATGAAAAAACAATGGATAATATAGAAGATGAAATATTTGAAATAAGTGATGAAAAATCAGATAAAATATTTGAATTATTTAATAATATTAGATTACATCCTAAAGATTATATTAATCAATCTAATGATGAAAATATTTCAAATTTATTAGAAAAATCAGCTAATTATTCTTTAAAACCAAATGCTTTAATTAAAAGTCAGAGTTTATATTTTCAATTTAGAGAAGGTTTAATGAATAATTATGCTACTCCAAGAGATGATGAAACTTTATTAGAAGATATATATAATGCTTTTTTTAATAATTTTAAATTGCAAAATAGCTTTTTTGTTGAATGTCCTATTAATAATGAAGAAGAATCTGTTTGGAAATTACTTAAAAAATATGAAAATGTTGCTCTTCAAGATTTACTTAATAATAATGTTAGTTATTGTCTAATTTGTGCTATGCCTATTAAAGATTCTTATGATATGAAAATTTATTTTATGATGTTAAATGAATAAGATTATAAATTTATATTTTTTAAAAGAATTATATTGTATAATTTTTTATAAAAAATAGAAACTTAAATCTTTTTATAATTTTAATTTAATATTTTAAATATTCAAAATAATAAATAAATATATAATTATTTTATATTTGCAATGTAATATAAAAAAAATTTGACAAATCCAACATCATAATTAAAGATAAATAAAATAGATGAAAAATTTTCAATTATTTACTAGAAATATATTTAAAGAGTGATATTATAAAAACATAAGCATTTACTTTCACAAATACCTTTAAAATATAAATGTTAATATATGATGATATTATAATATAACAATTTTAGAAAGAGTTTATAATTTAAGGATAAAAAGATATGAGAATATGAAACAATATGAAGATTTTGAAAGAAATACATAACCTGCAAAAGAACAGAGTTTCTTAAAGCGCACACGCTTCTTTTTCCTTCATGAATGAATGAATACAATATATAATAGAATTTAAATAAAACAGAAAGAAAATGAGAAAAAAATAAAAAATGGAGATAATAAATCAAATCATAGTAATTTAATTCAGTTAAAAGGAAAAAAATCAAGTCTAGTAGAAATTAAAAAAAAAAGACAAAAATTTGTCAAAATTATATTCTTGGAATTTGGAAGATAACAAAGAAAAGAATCATATAAGTAAATTTATTAGTAGAAATTATCTAAATAAAATAAAAAGATAATGATTAATCTAAATATATAATAGTATATATAATTAATAAATATCCTTAACAATAAAATATTATTAAGACGATTATTATATTTCATTTTTTAAAAAAAAAAAATAAAATATTATTTTATTTTGTTAAAAAACTTAAAATAATTATTTCAAAAAAATGAAAAATAAAGAATCAAAAAATCAAAAAGAAGAAATTAAAAAAGAGCGAGTTTTAGTATATGTTAGAGTTCGTCCTTTTTCAGAAGAAGAACTAATAAAAGACAGCACAACACCAATAGAACAAATAGATGAAAAAAACAATATAATGATAGGTAAAAATAAAAAATAATATAAAAATAGTAAAAAAGGAATATGAGAAAAAGAAATTTATATTTGATAAGATTTTTACAGAAAATTCAAATCAAAATTGTCTTTTTGAAACAACAGGAAAAAATGTAGTCGATTCAGTATTAGAAGGATATAATGGAACAATATTTGCATATGGTCAAACAGGAACAGGAAAAACATATACAATGGTAGGAGACTTTGAAAATGAAGAAAAAAAAGGAATAATCCCAAGAGCATTTGATTATATATTTGATCAAATTAAAAAAATTAAAAAAAATGAAGATAAAACCAATTTTTCAATTGAAATATCATTCATTCAAATTTATTTAGAATTAATTCAAGACTTATTTGAACCTAATAATAATGTTAAAATAAGAGAAGATCCTGAAAAAGGAGTTTATTTAGAAGGAGTAAAATGGATAAAAGTAGAATCAACAAAAGATTGTGAAGAAGCTTTTCAATCAGGGGAAAAAAATAGGAAAACTGCAGAAACAAAAATGAATGCAACTTCAAGTCGTTCTCATGCTTTATTAATAGCGAAAATAAGAAAGAAATTCAATGATAAAGATAGCAATTCTCATGTAATGACAGAAAGCTATTTATATTTAGTTGATTTAGCAGGAAGTGAAAGAGTAAATAAAACAAATGCAAAAGATGATAGATTAAAAGAAGCTAAAAAAATAAATTATTCTCTTTTAGTTTTAGGTAATTGTATTCAAAGTTTAATTGATCCAAGAAATAATCATATTTCATATAGAGATAGTAAATTAACTAGAATTTTACAAGAAAGTTTAGGTGGAAATGCTAAAACAAGTTTAATTGTTACTGTAAGTCCTTCTGGTTATAATACTGAAGAAACTTATAGTTCTTTAAATTTTGGAGCAAGAGCTATGAAAGTTAAGAATAAACCTATAATTAATCAAACTCAAGATTATCAATCTCAGCTTATTAAATTACAAGAAGAATATGATAAATTAATGGAAGATTATACAAAATTGAAAATTGCTTATGATAACATTTATGAAGAATATGAAAAAATTAAAAATGGAGAAAAATTAATTGAATTACAAAGAAATAGTATTGCTAATCAAATTCAAAGTTCAGATGATTTAATTAATAGTTTAAAAGGTAAAAAAAAAAGACAAAAAAATAATAATAATGAGAATTATGATGATGATAAAGATGAAGAAAAAGAACAATTAATTCAAGAATTTAATAATAAAATAGAGAATTTAAATGAAGAAATGAAAAATTTAGATGAATTTTATAGAAAAGCAATTGAAGAAAAAAATGAACAATATAAATCAATTATTCTAGATTTGGATAATAAATGTAATGAATTAGAAAATGAAATTGAAAAATATAAAAAAGAAAAAAAGAATTTAAACTTAAGAATTGATAATATTATTGTTGAAAAAGATTAAATTTTAAAAGATAAAGAAGAATTATTAAATAGTTATGGAGATGTTTTAGAAGAAAACAATAATTTGAAAAAAGAATTAGATGAAATTAAAATGAAAAGAGAAAAATTTGAAAAAGAAACTGAATTATATAAGAAAAATAATTCACTTATGATAAATAATGA